>Ga0307507_10008227_pt1 | contig 14580 bp, 4 predicted proteins | sample 7_EM_MG_FD_207223 | JGI IMG/M metagenome (GOLD analysis project Ga0307507, IMG submission 207223) | Populus trichocarpa ectomycorrhiza microbial communities from riparian zone in the Pacific Northwest, United States - 7_EM | ecosystem: Host-associated > Plants > Roots > Unclassified | place... | reverse complement strand
CTCGGACAACGCCTAAGGGCAGGCTTTTTCAGGAGGGGGGGGTGATGTGACGGTGCTAGAGCGCGTCACCTACCAAATTCTGCTATGCTGCTGCCATATTCTGCCAACCTACGATTGGCTCGCTTACCGCTAGCGCCTTAGCGGCTGCCCTTTTTATATATGTTTACTATGGTCCTGGCGACCCCCTTCTTTTCTTCTCCTTAGCTTAGTATCTTCATTAGATAGCAATCCACAAGCTTCGGTTTAGAGGCATTTGTACAAGCCGTCACAATAAGGGAGAAATGGCCTAGGCTTAAATAAAGTAGGCTTACTTCGCCAACCGTTATAGAACGCCACTACTGGAGATATATGTTAGCGACTGGGTATAGCTAGATATACATAATATCTCTATATAGAGGCCTATAAAGTTACTTAATTATAAGAACCTTAGCCCCTATTTAATTAAACAAGTCATTAATAGGGGAGCCGTAATAAGCTAGAGCTTTTACCTGCCCTAGCCACCTATAGAATATAGCCTATATTTTACCTATAGCTACTATATCTTTACTAGCCTAACCCCTTACTGGGATAGATATAACCTAAACCCCTACTAGTACTAATCTAAGATAAGAATAAAAATAAGAACTATAAGGAGTGGACTATTAAATAAATTATTAACTCTAAATACTTTGGCAAAGGTAGAGGACGGTGGCTCTACTACAGAGCTATCTATATAGGATTTGATATAGATTAGCTAGAATAGTAACTATAGAAAGACTTTAAAAATTTAAAGGATCTAATTAGTGACTTTTACTATATAAACCTACAGAAACTGGGCCTAAGTAAAGATTTTACACCTAATTCTTTATGGGAGCCCTTATAGAGTTAAACCGTTATATATTGCCACGTAAGAGCAAATTGCCGTTAAATTGCCGCAGATTGCTATTATATAATGGCAAAGTGCGATTATATAACTGGAATATTAATAAGATATCTAGGAACTTTAACCGCCAGTTAAAGTTATTTAATTAGTTGGATTTTTAGGTGCCAAGCCTTATTATATAACGTTGTTTTAAGCCTTTAGCAATGCCCCCTTATTTTTTCTTCTCTATACCTTAAGTGTCCCTTCTATATATATATAGTAACTATAGTATTGCCGGAGCTCCGCCTCTATAGGAGGGGGGGTAGTGTTACGGAACCCCACTATAGGGGCCTCTATAGGAGAGTCCCGTGCTCTCGCGTATACCTCGTGTACAGCTTACGTCAGCTACGCGTAGGTATATCACCTCCTTACGCCCTCGACCCTTACGATCGATCGCGCAATGTCTTGTAGACTCCTTAAATATATACGCTTTGTAGCCACTGCCCCCGTCCTATAACAGTTAGGGAACTGCCCATATAAGCAGGAGAGGGCGTTAAGTTGTGTTGCCTTAGCGGTAGCTATGGCAAGAAAAGGATTAGATCCTATTTAGGGTTATTATAGTTTAGTGAAAATAGAGGCTGCCTGTACTATACGGAAAGTAATTAATAATAGTTGCGGCTGTTGGCGAGATATTTAGACTACAATCTAACTGGTTAAGTACTTAAAATCTAGATTATAGATTAGCATTAATTAACCACTAACCTATAAGGGATAGAAATCTAGATTACTAGACTTAATAAATTGGGCTGTCTTTACCGTAATGCGCTTATCTATTTTAGAGATTATAATTGTTAAGAGTATCTTATTCGGCTATAACATATAATATAGCAATATGCCGCATTTTATCCAGTGCTGTAGCAAAATTGTAGATGCTAAAGGCCTATAGCTACTACCGCTCTTAACTTCTATCTAGTGTTCCTATTTAAGGGTCTCGCTGCTAGTAAAGTCTATAATATCTATCTTTACCACCCTTCTTGTGTTCCAACGCCACTAATATCCTCTCCATTATTGTTATCCTTGCTATTATCACTAGCACTATCCCAGCCGTTGTTATTAGCGCCCTCTCTATTGGCCTTATTCCACGCTTTAGTATAATTACCGGTACCGCTAATATTTGCTATACCCGCGAAGTCAGGGATAGCAATGTTAAAGTCGACATCTATACTATATAAAATGGGCGTGTAATCGGCTATACGCTAGCGGTAGATATGCTATATGGTTTTATTAACGTCAAATAGGGCAATAAGTTACTAGAAGTGCTCTTTCTACTTAAGATTCTTAAGGTTAATAAATACCTTATTGTCCTTACACTACTTCTCAATTTTATAGTACGCGGTGTTTATAAAGGTCTTGTTGCCGGCATAATAATTATAGACTACCTGGGGACTACCGACGATAATAAGGCCCGCTTATAGTCTAGTAATTGCAAGAAGGTTCCTTTACTGTGTCCTAGACAAATTTTAACAAACTAGTAACTATTATATTATATACCAATAACTCTACCTAGCTGCCTTAGATACCGTTAACAGTAAAGACCTTGATCTCGCTAACTACTAGCGCAAATTCCTACTACTTGCTGCTATCTTGCTGGGCGTAGCACTATTTTTTAAGCGTATACAGCGCTGCGGAGTAGATGGTAAGTTAGGCTGTATATAGAACAGCAAGGCCAACCTCTAATGGCTTAAATCTAAAGTCTATTAGCGCCATGGCCACTTAGAATGCGCGTTAAGTGTGGACTAGGTTATATATTAATTGGCTAAACTCGTTCACCTATATAGTACTATTGACGGCGAGGAAGGCGATAGGGTGGTCATAGCGCAGTATATCCTTAAAAAAGCTCGCCGCCAGCTTTAACTGCTCTTAGTCCTTAACTATTGGGCTTATCTAAAGCTGGCTATATAGCAGGACGGCATTTATAAGATATGTAATATCTTTAACAAATTAATATTGTAGTAAGAACTATACTATATCTATATTAGCCGCAAGGAGATACGTATAAAGGGAGACGGATTTTTAATAGTAGAATAGATTATCAAAATTAGGACTAAGGATTGGTTTTAGTTAGTATATATTACTAAGGAGAACCTAAGGCATGGGGTTACTAGCCTAGATTTATAGACCTCCCTTAATTAAATATGGTCTGCTCTAGGCAAATCTAGTAAGACTACCTAGCTTAGACGCCTTCCCGGCCTTATTATGGAAAACTATATATATGGCGCTAATGGAATGTGTATAAGTCTGTAAGACCATATTAGGTATTATAAGAATAACATTAGCCTTCTTGGCTAGGTTTATGATGACTATATTAGCTATAAGTGTCAATCCTATTTTATTGTTTTGCGTTATGTTGTTACCAAGCACAAATTAATGCAAGTATTGGCGGAATTTAGCGTATTTAGTTATATTAGGGTCTGCAATAGGATATAGGTTTCTATTACTGTCTAGGACACCTATAAGATATAATAACTACTAACCTTTAGACAAATCTATAACCTATAACCACTTATTAAAGCTAGTAGTATTACTAGCCTTAAATGTATGGTAGAGTAGGAATGCTATATTTAGCATAGATGCGTCCTTATTAATTATAGTATAGTTATCCTGTTTCTTAAAATACTTAAGATAAGTATTAATACCTACCGCTATTTACTGTATAATGGCATCCTATATATAGACCTTAGTTTCCGTTAAGCGTATATAGCGGCAAAGGATAATAAGAAATTTAGTAGGACGGCCTTGCGTAATTAGTGCCTCATAGTCCTCTATAAGCGTATTGTTAATTATCTTAGTTAGCATATCTAGTTGGCGATTAAGTGGTAATAAAACCTAGATTCTAGTAGGATCCTACTAGGGCAACCTAAGTTAATACTAGTATTGTACTAAGACAGTTAGGAAGGTTGATTTCCTAACACCACTAGGGCCTTAAATTAGCAAAATACCACCTATTATATGTTTAAGCGCAGTATAGGTACCTATTTGCTCTTTGTTAAATAGTAGCAAGACGGCCTTAAGGGCATTATTAACCAAGTTCTTCCTATACTTAGCAATATTATAGTTAAAGTAATTGATACATGGGAGATCTGTAAAATTATTAAATAGCGCAATTTGGCGCTTAATATAGAAACTGTCGCCTCCTTACTATAGGTGGTATAGAGTGTTAATCTCTTAGGAGATTCTAACCTTAGGGATATACTTAGTTATAAGATAATTAATGCCCTATGCCATAATTAGGGCCTTGCTTAGGTTATTAACTATTATAAAGTTATTGCTGCTTAGGATATGCTCCAGGGAAAATGCGGGGTTTAGTGTAAACTTATAACCCACCCATAGTTAAAAGATAAAAGTATAGTAGTTATAGCCGGAGCTAAAGGGAGTAGTATTAACAATAACTCCTTTTTAGCTGGCCTGGCTATCTATATCTTTACTTAGAAATAAAATATTAATAATAGAGTTAGTATGAAGGGTAAGACTATTAACTATCTAGATAGCAGCGTAGTAGACTTAGTCTGCGCTATTTAGGAAGGTAATAAGACAAATAATAGTGGGTACCTAGGGGTTCTAGTTAACGGCCTTAATGCTTATAATTGTGGTATAGAACTAGACCATAAAATACTTAAGAACGCTATTAAACTAATACCTTGTGGGGATTTTATATAATAGTTGGTCCCCTACTAAGAGCTATATGCCAAGCTAAATATTTATATTATAGTTCTTCTATTAGCGACCTAAAGGATTATTAACGCTCTACTGTTATAGGCTTACGTTTAGGCTCGCGATATGGCTATTAAGCTATTTAGTGCCTAGTATAAAGAAGTAGATAATAACCGCAGGACTATTTAACAGTATGTCCTAAGCTTTATGGATTTGTAGTATAAATAGGCCGAAGTCCCTATTAACAAAGAAGTACTTATTAAGCAATATATGCGTACCTAGTATGAATTTATTGGAGGTAATAACGAACCTAATATAGTAAAGTTATAGGGTTATAGCATCTTGCGGGAGAATGTGAGTAAGATACTTAAGTGTGGTTAGATGTAACAGTTATTAAGTAACTAGAGAAGCAGTATTAGTAGTGCCAACCTTAATATTGCTGGCAATATTGGCATCTGTAAATTAGATAGACGCCGTCTTATATAAACAATAAGTAGGCATTCCACTAGTCTTATAAGACACCTAGAATGTAATACCACATACTATAATATGCTCTTTAATAATTTGCGTAACAAACTAAACTGTAAGGTGGTCGTTATTTAGAAGCTAGAGTGCATTTAAAGGTTTAGCCATTATGAAATTGCTATCCTCTATATAGGTATCTAAATTATCTATTAGGCTATCCGCTACTAGATGGAAGCCAGTTATATTAAGAGGTTTAGGTAATGGAGAGGTGGCAGCTGTACTTAAAGCGGTAGTAACTAGTGCATCTACCTTGCCTGGAGTAGTTGCAGCGTCTATTACCTAAATTAAAGTAGGTCTACTTATGTAATTATTAATATTGTGCCCTGCAACTCTATAGTTCTTATATATATAACTATAGAAGACAGTTTAATGGTCTAGGGAGTTATAGTTTAGGCAAGTCTGCTTCTTCTTATTTAATAGCTAGGGATAGTCTCGCTTTCTATAGCCTATAGTACTATATTAGTTATACCTTATATAAAGACAGTTGCTCTTAAGATAACTGGCTTCCCTATAATTATTGTACGTAAAATTAGGGCAGTTAGCTTTAAGATAACTGGCCTTACTATAGCCGTAATAAAGTTAAAAAGCTTTCTTAAGAGGATAATTGGCGTATATATAGCCAATAGACAGATAGAGATGGTATTTTAGAGCATTATTAGCTAAGAGGTATAGACTACCAAGCTCTAGAAGAAGAGGCTTATTAAGCGTAGGGCCCTTACCATTGCCTTATAAGACACTAGAGCCTATAGCCGCTATAGTTAAGGCAATTTTAAAAACTATAATGTCCTTAGTAAACTTTTTATAGTTATAGATATAGTTAACGTTGCGAGTTATAAAATAATTAGTAGGTAAGTCAATTTTAGTAACAGGCTGTATTAAGCGGTGGTCTGTATAAACGTATTAATAAATATAGATTCTCTATTATATAGCTAAGGTTAAAGATAAGGTAGCTAACTTACTATATTATAAGGCTCTACAGCCTAGATAGATCTGCGGAGGCACCAGTTATAGAGGTAGATGCTAGTAGGGTAGGGGTAAGGGAGGGTAGTTAGTAGAGTTAGGTTAATTAGTAAAGGTAAGGAGATAAGGCGTACCTTAACAAAATTATATAAGTAAGGCCTTAGCGGCAAAGTATATGGTTATATACTTTGTAGGTTAAACGCGTATAAGGGCAAATCTATAGTAATAAGACCAACCTATAGAGGAAGATATAGTATAGTATAAGTTATAGGGACTACCCTACCTAGCCTATCTCTTAATATAGGCTAGGTAATAGTCTAGCACTATTAAGCTCTTGTAGTTTATAATATAAGTATATAGATATATAGAAGGGTAAGGGAAAAGAGAAGCGAGCAGTAAAGTAAAAGCACTTTACTATAGGTAGGCTAATTATGTTATAGGTAAATAGAAACTTAAATACTATAATCTATTAAAAATGTTACTAATAAGTATAGCCTGCCACTGCTAAAAAGTATAAGTCTCTTCCTCCCTTAATTAGTAAGAGATAAGGTATTATTAGCTAAATAATCTCTTATAGGAGTACTGGGTGGGGAGCGGGATATTATAAAACTATATATAGATCTAGATAGATCTAAAATAAAGATATTAAATGTAAGAGACTCTAACGCAATAAATGCTATAATAGAACACTAACCTCTTATATAATACCAAATAGATAAATAGCAAGATAAGTTAATATTGCTAAGTGGCTGGATGCTAGGTATATATAATATATCTACTGTTCTAAAATGCCCTAACATGCCCTAATATGCCGTAAAATGCCATAAAATGCTATTAATTGTATAAACTTATAATATAAGATATAAAACCTCCTGCTACCTTTTGCTGTAGACATACATTTAAATAAGTACTAGATAATTATTATTCCGGAAAGAGTTACCTAGTAGGGCCTTAAGTGCTACGCAGTAGTGTAATAATAACACTAGTGATTATAAAGTAAGTGTAATACGTTGCCATCTACTAGAAGTACTACCTATTATATACTAAGCACTTCGCAGTAATAGAGTCCGCACGTATAGACGCAGGCCAGCCCTCTAACTTTAGTGGCGTGCATATCTACCGACTTTGTATAATAATAAGAAGTATAGTAATGCCTATAATAAGTGTAATATATCGCTATCCACCAGAAATACTACCTATTATATAGTAAACACTTCACAGTAATAGAGCCTACATGCATAGATACAGGCTAGCCCTCTAACTCTGGCGGCGCGTATATATACTAACTTTATATAATAATAAGAAATATAGTAACGCCTATAACCTCCTGCATTCTACTATACTATAATAACTAGTTACCCCTCTGTAGGCACTTAATAAATTGCTTATATTAAAAACTGTAAGAGTTTAGTAGTACTAGATTGCTACCTAGCCCTAAATAGGCTGGGTAGGGTAGTCCCTATAAGTTATATAATTATGCCCTTATTTAACTGCACAGTACTAAGTCTAGCCGCATTTACCCTAACTAGTAGCAGTAAATAACAGCTAATTTTACCTCTATGCGGGCATATATAGGCAATTATAAGATCTACCGCTTTACCTCTCCTTTATTTACCTTACTTACCCTACCTTTTATCTCTCTAATAACTAACCTCTGACTATATCTAATACTAGAGTTATGCTAGTATAGCGCTAGCTAGCTATAGCACGAAGCCTCCCTACTTTAATAGTTACCTTCTACTTAATATATGCTATGATATTGTACGTACCTAACCAAATAAGCGACTTAATAATAACGCAACTATGGGTAAAGCTGGATGCGTGGTATAAGGCGAACCTAAAGCTGACTAAAGATGTAGATATTGCCTAAGGCTTTGGAATAAGCATTAAAAACTATAATAGACTAAAAGAGATAGTTAAAGATGTTGTAATTAAAGTTAAGCCTAAGCACGTGATATATTGCGGCAACTCTATAATAATAAAAGAAGGATATGTTAAGGAGTTTTGTAAGTAACTCCTATAATTTACTAATACTCCATTAGATTGGAAACTATAGGTGATCCTAAAAATTATAGAAAGTGCTTATTTTAATTGCATAAGGAGGGTACTAAGTACCTCTAAGAAATTAAAAAACCTACCTCTATGTAAATATATATTACCCCTAAAGACTAAAGCATAAGATAAAACGACGCCACCTTAGCTGCTATATGTGATATAGCCTATAAACGTTACCGCAAACCTACTGTATAGTATCCCTCCGCTTTAGCTAGCAACCCTAGTAGTAAGTAACGCAATTAATATAGGAGATATTAAGATTAAAATCCAATCTATAGGCTTAATAGGTAAGTTAATGGTTAGGGTGGTCTAAGTCTTATATCTAATAACCAAAAACCTATATATAGCTCTAGGAAAGCTATAGGAGGAACTGCAAGCCTATATAGAGCTTAATATTAATGGTCCGCCCGAAAAGAACATCTATATATTACTATAGAGATATAAAAACCTCGCAATACGGTTAGAGGGCACACTTATTATAGCTCCCAGCGAAATGGCGAAAAATGGCATAAAGGAGGCCGTGCTTGTAGTATTATTCTTACCTCCTAGCTTAAACTCCTAAGTCGCTGCCACTAATAATATACCGTTAGCTATTAAATCTAAGGCTAAATGCAATGGACGCAGCGTAAAAGATAGCTAGTAAGTCCTAATACCGCGTAAAGCTAGTGGTAAGAGTAAACTGGGAGAAGGCAAGAAGCGGAGTTATTTAAAATTAGTAGTATATAGCTCTAAGGAAGATAGTAAGGGCAAGCCTATTAGATATAAGAAATTAAATAATAGTAAGACTAAATTGGGCAGATATAATAAGTGGCCTTAACTAAGATTGGTAATAAGTGCCCTGGTAGAGAATAATAAAAGCAAGCCAGCTGCGCCTAGGAAGTTAAATAGTTGCAAGGCTAACCTAAATAGATGTAGGAAGCGCCCTTGGCTAGAATTAGCGGTAGGCACCCTTATAGAAAATAGTAATAGCGAGCTAGTTATGTGTAGAAGGTAATTAGCAAAGGAAAGATGTAACCCATCTGCCCATAAGCCCATATTAGTAAGTAATAATAGTACTGGAGAAATCGCCATAGATAATAACAAATTGCCGTAACCTATTACTAAACCTAAAGGTATATACCAGCCTAATAATATAATAGACGACCCTACTACCGCATTACCAACTATTAATACCCCTTAAGATGTTACTGCAGAGGATAGCAAATTGCTGTAATATACTGGTGGACACGATAATTAGTTCCCATATTATACTAACTCTAAGGATATAGAGAGTGGAGATAAAGACAAGAATTTAGTTAATAATAACAACTAAGATAAGGATTTAGTTAATAATAACGACTAAGATAAGGATTTGGTTAATAATAACAACCAAGATATAGACATAGAGGAAGAACTTAACTAGTAAAATTTCTTAGCCCAGCTTTATAAGGCCGGGAAGGATAACCTAGACAGCGCACTAGCGTATATAATAGAGGTGGATCTTCTACTTACTCTAGAGTATTTCCTACTTGTCTTATTAAAAGCACTCTCTAAGACCGCCCTAATTGAACTCCCTAATTAGGGCCTCGCATTAGGCTTTAAATTCAGCCTATACTAAGTGGTATATATAGCTTAGGTATTTAAGCAAGAGAGGACGATTAAAGGAGGCGGCATCTATGTAGATAAACCTAGTGTGGGTAAGACTGTATAAATAATTACTTAATAGCTAATAAACCACTTTTATTATTAGAACGTAATAGATATTTAAGAGGCCTAAGCCGCTGGGGACGTAACCTACTACTTACCTAAGATGCATCTGCCAGATATAAAATACCTATAGGTAGTAAAGTAGCTAATTATATGCTACTATAAAGACAACTTTAAGAAGCTGTACCCTACAGACCTATAGTAAGGCTGCTTAGTTATCCTTATGCCGAACCTGGGCCTGCTAGGGTTCCTAAAGGACGTAAGTGTAATATTATAAGACAGCGCGATTATAAAGCGCCCTAACCAGCCCTAGATTATAATTCTCGCCCCTAGCTATAAAAAAGTTAAGATATTTAGTAAACTAAAAAGGGATAAATAGCGGCAAATTTGTAAGGCTCTTAAGTAGACTAATAAGGAATAATGGGAGAATGACAATAATATATATCCGGTTGGCAAGACTTCCCTATTATACCTATGGGGTAAAGCTAGGTTTAAGAACAATTATTGCCCTGCCCCTAATGTAATGGAACTATTAGCATTAAGACACTTAACCTAATTCCTTCTAATTACTACGCGAAATTGTATTGCCATACAACTAATATGCGAGTTTATTACCATACAAACTAGTATATAGAAACACCCAAATGGCTAAACTACTAGATTGTATTAGAAATTAAAGAGTGTAATATAGGTTAGGCGTATCCTCTGGGATAAATGCCACCTAGACACGACCGGTAGAGTCTTAATATTATTTATTTAGGATATAGTTAAGGAGTACCACACAGCGTATAATCGCAGCCCTACTATATGGGGTGTGTCTAGCATGCCTAATAATAGGAACCCAATGCAACTAATGCGGTTTATTATAGCAGGATTAAAGAGGCCTAAGTAGGAAGAAGTAGATAAGCTGAAGGGAACGGAGTTCGAAGTACTGCTTGAGCTTAAAGAAGAAACCATCTAGTTAAAGAAGAAGGAATTTAACCGTCTTTATAAGGATGCGAAGACTAACCTAATTAGAGCAATAGTAGATAAGAAATTTGGCGAACTGGCTGCATTTTTCCATATAGTTATTCCAACGTTTTAGATATGTAGAGGGGAGTTAACACTCTGGTTTAATTAGCAAAAGCTTATCCCAAAGAACAGCTATTTTAAATTAGTTATATTATAGGCCGACCCTAATAATATCAAGGCGGCTATAATTACAGCTATAGAGGACTAAGTAAGTATAGAGCAGAGGCGCTGATATAAGGAACTTCTAGCTATATAGGAGGAAGATAGCAGCGATCTAAATACTAAACCTAAGATACCAAAACTTACCTAAGCTAAGTTATATACTAACGCGAAAACAGTAGCGAGTGTAGCCTAGGTTGTCTAATACTAGGACTAGCAAGCCCCTATTGTAATTAAGTCCGATAATAAACGCCTAAAAACTTAGAGTTGCACACTTAAGGACCTAATTGTCGCTAATTAGACTACTAACCCACTTAGTAAGGAGTTTACTAATATACTTAACCGCCATTTTTAATAGAATGCAAAGTTCTTTAAAGCTAAAAAAAATCTGTAATCGCGTTTATGTTGAAAAACGGACGGACAGTTTAGTGTGTAAGATTGTTATTACCACTTGCTTACCTCTTACACTAGCTTGTTGGTTTAATAGGCTATATAAAGAATACGGCAAAGATAAGGTGCTCCGCTATACAGCCGGTATATCTAATATTAAGAAGGCTAAGGCTAGGCAAACCTTCAACACTAATAACTCTAGGTAGATCCTACTTTGCACCTTCGCATTAATTAGGCTGTCTATTAACCTATAGCGCGCAAATTACACCATTATAGTTGAGCCAAGCCATAAGCTCTTAGAGGTAAAGCAACTGTTTACTTAGATAGATTAACAAGAACAGACTAAGCCTGTCTACTATAGTACTATTATAGCTAATTAGAAGTCGAGTATTGAGCAGAGAATATTAAAGTTAACTGAATTTACATTATTACTGCAGAAGTTGGTGTACAAGGAGAAGGCCAATTTGAGCTTAAAATTAGGCCAAGGCAAGAAGGAAGACACTAAGACTATCTAATACTAGTAACGATTGTAAGAGTATAATGCAACTATAGATAGTTCCAAATACTATATATAGTTGCCATATAGCAAAACCTGTTACTATTATATAGTGGCGTATACGCGGGCTAAGGGATATGTCTTCTAGTAACTTGCAAGTAGTAGCATAGCGTATATAGTAAACTTAGTTAACCAAAATGTTTTCAGTATTATTATTTCTAAGAGAGTATTAAGCTGTGTTACGGGACTAACATGCGTTGTTATGATTTGGCTTATAAGTGTATGTATATATATAAGTATGGACCTAACCCCTAAGCGACGTATATATATACTACCTTACCTCCTATATAGATCTTTACGCGATATTAATTATATACTTTTACCTCGTACCTTAACAGTCAGCTCATACCGTAATAGTTGGCTCGTGCTATAATAAGCGGCTTATACTATAATAAGCTACAGCTTGCAGCACTGTTATTATTAAGGCAGCGTTTAGCCGCAAATTGCAGTATTATTATTGGCGGTATAGTATATAGCCGTAAAATGCAACTAAATGCGGCTAAATGCCGAAATTGCTAGATTAGTATAAACCTAACTTAAGATACTAGTAAATTTTTTTATAATGCAGAGCCTTAGCAAGATTTTTACAGGGGTAGTAACTTTAATATTTATTAATAAAGTATATATAAAATAAAATAAAAATTTAAATTATTAAAATTATAAAATTATACTTTTATGCATGCTTACTAATATTAATAAAGTATATATAAAATATAAAATTTATAAAATTTATACTTTTATGTATGCTTAGTAATCTTATAGTTAGCACTTAGTAGCTAAATGCTAAGACTTAATTATAAATGCCACATTTAGTAGCTAAAGGCTAGTACTTAGTTATAAATGCGCATTTGGCGGCTAAATGCTAATACTTAATTATAAATGCCGCATATAGCTGCTAAATGCTAGAAAATGCTAGAAAATGCTGAAATGGCAGAAAAGTAAAATTAAATGCTAGTAAATTTTTTCCTAATGTAAGAGGGTTGTTATAAAAGACCTTTAGAATTTTATCTTAAACTGTTTAGTCCTTTAGGATATATATAGCACCCTTAAAGCGTAATAGACCCTTTTAGTCTTGCTGCTATAGCTTCTTAGTAACTTTAGCCAAGTTAGTCTTTACTATATCTTTCTACCTCTCCCTAGAAACAAAGGTATTCCTTTATTATGCTTAAAGAAGAAGATCTAGAAAGGTTTTGTATAGATTGCTTATTTCTATTTCGCCCGCCGCCATTATAGACCCTAGGTATAGCACAAGATATTTTAAACTATTAGTGCCAGCAGATTCCCCTGCCGTTATATAGTATACTACGCTGCGGATAGGCATCTTGCCTATCCCCTTTAGATCTAGAAACTTGTAGCTAGTGCGCTATTAAGTCAAAGGTGTCGCGACACCCCTTGTAAGGGCGCGAAGAGGCTTCGGGAAAGATTCAAAGGAACAATATAAATTCTATCTAAATCTAAGGGTATATAGCTCTTGCTAGGAACAAGACGTTGCGTAAAGAAGAGAAAGGAATAACAAGAGAATCTTACAATTAAACAGTTCAGGGGTCTTGGTCGATGCGTGCGCACGTACGCACGTAGACGGACTTTGGTAGTATTTAATTAATCTAGCAGAACTTGGCAGAAGTCAATCAAGCTAGCAGAATTCAGCAGAATTCGGTTAAAGCTTTAAGTTCTATCTATTAAGTGTTTTACTAAGACATTCCTACTGTAACTAGGCTAGTCCCGTTATAGTACCCCCCCTTTGGCCAAAGGTCCAAAATAATACAATTTTATTATGTTGTATTTTATATTAGGTGGCAGTATAGAGTTTTGCCAGTTCTAATCGTTAAATGGACCAATTAGGATTTTCTATCCCCGGGATGGAAAATCGCTATTAGTTTGGTAAAGACGGTAAGCCAAACTAATATCTTTGCAGTAGGTCTTGGCAAGGCAAATCTGACCAATTAGACAACTTTAACCGCTGGTTAAAGTTCCTTAATATCTTGCGCGTTATATAACCATATTACAAGCGTTATAGTATTCTTTAAGCTCTTTTTAATTTCGAGTTTCCTGCTATTATGTTTTATATATTCGTGTTAGGTGGCAGTTATTTGCCTTTATATCGTGTCTATCCAGCTAGAGTAGGCCGTGAAGGATGGTCCTTATGGAATTCTTTTACTAGGGAAGGCGCATCGGTCTTAACTTGCTTATAGAGCTCCTAGGTTCGTGTTTTGTATCCTTCCCACTTAATAAGAAGTTTAAATTGTTTAGATTGTGTTTTTTATTACATATCGTTAATTAAGTCAATAAAGTAAGAACCGTTACCGTTGTTAACAATTATAGGAGGTGGCGGCGGCACTTTGCGAGTTATAGGTTCGTCTTTTAAGGGTTGCAGCAAGCTTATATAAAACATTAGATACATCAGCAAAATATAGTACCCTACCAATGGCCTCAATGGTTGGTGGTTGACGCAATTGGCGCGCAGTTGAGGGCATTTGGCAACTCGACCGACTAGCCTATGTCGTGTTTTTTTGACACGCAGTCTGCGCGCAGCCTGCAAGCAACCTGCGCGCAACCTATGCGCAACCTGCCAGCAATCTGCGCATTTGGCAACCACAATTATATTTACCTCTTTTATACTAATAGCATATTTTAAATAAATAAAAGCTACTTTAAGGCTATTTATAAGGCTAGCAAAATAAATATT
>Ga0307507_10008226_pt1 | contig 14582 bp, 12 predicted proteins | sample 7_EM_MG_FD_207223 | JGI IMG/M metagenome (GOLD analysis project Ga0307507, IMG submission 207223) | Populus trichocarpa ectomycorrhiza microbial communities from riparian zone in the Pacific Northwest, United States - 7_EM | ecosystem: Host-associated > Plants > Roots > Unclassified | place... | reverse complement strand
ACGGATCAACGTTGCCCCAACGTTGCCCCGACGACCGAATATGTACATAGTCGTCTACCGCGCCCCTTTCTTCGAGCCCTTACCTTAGTCTATTCATAATATAGCCCCTTATTGTTGCTTGATCTATTGGACCGCTCCCACAGGAAGCTAGCCGTGATATTAGACTAAGGTCTACCCTAATTGGCCTGTAGAGGCGATATAATACTAGGTCCAACGGTTAAACGCGTAGCCAGTTCTACCACCACGACTACAGACCAACCAACCCACTAAGCCCTGCTTAAGGCAGGCAATTGCAACAGTAGATTGAGCAGCTGAAAGAAGAGACTGCAGTAATTAGATTAAAAGGATTACCCTTGTTATAATCTTAGTGGCAAGAGTTGCCTAAGAAAGCAAAAGAGACACTATGGTAAAAAGGAGCGCGTTAAGGCCTAGCGCGCTAGAGATAGTTACCAACCTAACGCTGGCAGCACGTGAGGAACCCGTAGACGCGTCACTTAAGCCGCCGGAGCTCTAACCGTACTATGGCGAGATAGAGCTTTTAGATAATATAAAGAGCAAATAGGACCGCCTTATAACACAGTTAGAAGATAATGAGAACCCTATATACTTTGAGATGGAGACTAAGAGGGAGTTTATAGCCGTGACTACCTAGAGCCTGGCCAAGATACCTATAACTGAACTTGTAGAGGAGCTGAGGCTCTAGGGAATATAAAGGAAGGCGTTGGAACAGCAGGTCGCTATGCTATAGTGTCTTATAAATAACCACGCGCATAAGGCCCTAGATGGAAAAGAGGAGGCTAAGGTAAAGATAGCGGAGCTTAAGGAGCACCTAGATAATAGGATAGATGAGCTCCGCGAGGCCAATTGGAAGATATTAAGGATAGGCCGCAAGGTTACTATACAAGCCCCAGATCGGGAAGATAGTAAGTAAGGAAGCACACTGTTACGGACAATATGAGAAGGGACACCACTCTCTTAGATGAGTAGTGTTACGGGTTTAGGACACACGGTAAAGTTTCTAGACCCACCTACGCTGATAGATGGGAAAGAGCCTACCTATTGCGCCTGGAGCGGCTATGTACGAAATAAGCTTTAATCTAATGCAGACTGGTTCTATTAAGACAACCCAGATTAGGAAGAGGATACAAAAGTAGCGTATATTAAGACACGTGTAGGAGGTAAAGCTTATAACCACCTCTTACCCTACCTAGAGGCAGAGCGTGATGTGGAACGCAACCCTACTAGTAAAGAAGTACTTGAGTTCCTGGAGAACATCTTTAAGGACCCAGATCGCCGCATTAAGGCCTGGCAGGAGCTTAAAAGCCTTAAGATGCCGTACCTAGGAGACTTTAACGATTTCTAATCTAACTTTATATGGCTAGCAAATATCTTAAGGATGCTATAAGATTAGTGGAAAGAGGAGCTTTATAATAAGCTTTATGACAGCCTACGCGTCCAAATGGAAGTTAAGGTGGTAGACAAAGACTGTAGCTTTTAGGCCTATTGCAAGACTGCCTAATAGTATACCCAAGGTCTAAAGCAGATAGGTAAGGAATAAAGTGACCGCAGAGCAGCCTAGGCTAGTAAAAGAGCTTCTACTAGGGGCGCTAAAGAGACTAAAGGTCCCCCCTCTTCCCGGTAGCCTCTAACTCTAGCACTAGCCGCAAAAGCGCTAGTTACCTGCTTTAACTATAGCAAGCAAGGACACTACTCTAATAACTATACAGCGCCAAAAAAGACGGAAGCTAAAGCAATTAACTAAAGCGAAGAATACGAGATAGTTACTAACTCGGCAGAGTTGGAAAATAAGTAGCTCTAGGAGAAGTCTCCTGCCTAGAGCAGATTGGAGCAATTAACACAGCGCCCATATAGCTAAAGGAGATCTTAGGAGGCGTAGCCCTTATAATGCTATGCAGGATTGTGCTAGGTGGCGTAGCTCTTAATATAGTAAGCCTGCTTAACTCTAGCGCGGGCGGAGAAGCCTTTATATACCATAAGCTACGGCCGATTATTGAGCAACGACTATAACTAAAGTTCTACAGGATTAAGGGACGAGGAGTTACTGTATCTAGCCATAATAATTAGCAGATAGATATAATTAGATAGCTCTTTAGGGCTAACCTAATTATAGATGGCCGACGAGTCCCTATATGGTTCCTATTCTGTAATACAGGCCGCCACGATCTTCTTATTGGTTATAGGTGGTTTGAGAAGACTGGGGCCCTTATTAATTACAAGTGCTGGGCCTTAGTATGGCGAACCAAGAGGAACTACCATAGTAGGCAGGATGTAATTATACTAAGAAAGGAGCTCCTACCCCTGCTAATTAATGAGGATCACCAGAAAGACGCAGATTAAAGAGACACACTGCTAGATTAAGAGTCCAAGTCTACCCCCTAACGCATCCTTAAACGTACAGTCGCGATTAGTAAACTTTAAGAGAAGAAGTCCTCTACTAAAATTAAGCTAGAGGGATAGGCTAAGCTGAAGCAAGCCAAGCGGACCTTGTACGACTATAGGTATACTTGGAAGATCAATACCTAAGATATAATTAGGAAAATGGAAGACCAGCTCTACCCTAGGCTAGCTTTACCGTTAAAGCCAAAAGTAAGGAGGCCTTTATCTGCTAGGGAGTTTAGAGTAGCAGACATTGCGCTACTTAAGGCGAGGAACTTCCTATAAGGAGCGAAGCGTAAGGACGTAGTAATTGGATATACTAGCCTCTATAAGATAGACTAACTAATGGAGGACAAGAAGGGACAGGACGCGCTACTAAACAATAAGGAAGAACTCTGCCGGCTTATCTATAAAAAGCTACCACAGCCCTATTAAGAGTACGCTGACGGTTTCTTAAAAGCTACCTTTAATATGCTACCACCGCATCGCGAGGGGGTAGACTATGATATTGTTCTTGAAAGCAGCAGCAGAGAACTAGCCCCTAGCCCGCTGTATAATATGTCGTTAGAATAGCTAGAGCTAGTTAAGGCCTACCTACAGGAGCACCTATAGAAGGGGTTTATTGTACTAAGTAATGCACCCTTTGCAGCTCTGGTCCTATTTGCTAAGAAGCTAGAAGGGGGGTAGCAATTCTGCGTTAACTTTTAAAAGCTTAATGTAATTACCAAGAAGGACCGCTACCCGCTGCCATTAATTGAGAAGACATTGACTAGGCTATTAAGAGCTAAGATCTTCACCAAGCTAGACGTTTAGCAGGCCTTCTACCATATATAGCTAAAGGAAGAGGTAGAGGAGTTAACCACCTTCTATATAAGGTACGGATTATATAAGTACCGTATTATACCCTTTAAACTGTGTAACGGCCCTACGTCCTTCCAGAGATTTATTAATAATGTCCTTTTTGACTACCTAGATGATTTCTGTACAGCCTATATAGACGACATCCTAATCTACTTGGACGACCCGCTAGAGCACGAGGTCCATGTTAAGAAGGTCCTATAGAAGCTTTAAGAGGCAGGCTTATAAGCGGATATTAAGAAGAGCGAGTTTAATGTTACTAAGACGAAGTTCCTAGGCTTTGTTATTGGTACTAATGGGGTCGCTATGGATACTAATAAGCTATCTACGATTAAGGATTGGGAACCCCCTACCTCTGTAAAAGGGGTACAATCCTTCCTAGGATTCTGTAACTTCTACCAGGCCTTCTTAAAGGATTATGGCTAAGTCGCACAACTGCTTAGTAAGCTTATAAAGAAGGGAGCATAGCACCTGCTAGGGGAGGAAGAGCTTAAAGCCTTTAAGCGAGTTAAGGCCCTTATGCTATCTAGCAGCGTAATTAAGTACTACTCACCATTCTAAGACACCTGTATAGAGACGGACGCGAGTGACGGAGTAGTAGCTAGGGTGCTAAACCAGCTGCAAGACAATGGGACTTAGAAGCTAGTAGCCTTCTTCTTAAAGACAATGTCCCCTGTAGAGATGCGGTACGAGATCCATGATAAGGAGATGCTAGCGGTAATAAGAGGCCTATAGGAATGGCGAGGTCACCTTATCGGCCTCCAATATATACCCTTTATAGTAATCACAGATTATTAAACCCTTAAGTACTTTATAACCAAGAGGCTGCTAAGTCTATAGTAAGCCTGCTAGGTAGACCTGCTAGCTGATTTCCACATGTAGATTATATATAGGCTAGGCACGGCAAATATAGTGGCTGATACCCTATTATGAAAGTAAGAGGACCTAAAGACGCAGAAAGAGAAAGACGTAGCCGTACGCACTATATACCTGATTAACCCCACCCTTATAATTACTATACTAGAGTTAACCTCCAAGGACCCCCTAACTGCAGCAAATTACGAATGGGAACTGTATAAGCTGGTTAACTAGATCCTCTAGGCTAATTAAACTAGCGAGTTGCTAGTAGGGCTACGTTAGCTAGCCAAGCAAGACCAAAGGGGCTAGAAACTCCAAGGAGGACTACTAACCCGCTTTAGCAAGCTAATGGTCCCTAATACTAACTACCTCCGTACCTACTTTATTACAGAGGTACACTCCTACTAGGTAACTGCTTACCTAGGCAAGATAAAGACTAGGAAACTTGTGGTAGACCAATACTATTGGCTAGGGCTACCCTTAGACTGTGATACCTATATAAGAAACTGCAGGACCTGCAGGAGGACCCATATACCCCATAATAAAACCCCAGGCCTGCTACACCCCCTACCAATTAGTGAACGCTGCTGGCAGTATGTCTCTTTTGATTTTAAGTCCTTCCCAATAGATAAAAAGGGCTTCGACAACGTCTTTATGGTTATTAATTAACTAGGCAAGAGAGCCTTCTTACTACCCTGCTATAAAACTGCTACTGCAGCTAATATAGTAAACCTATACTACTAACATGTCTGGCGCGTGTATGGCCTTCCAGAGACAGTTATATTAGATTAAGGACCCTAATTTATCTTAGCCTTTATAGATAAGCTATATAAACTAACTGGCGTTAAGTAAAAGCTCTCTATATCTGGTCACCCGCAAACTAATAGTAATATGGAAGTACTAAACTAGTACATTAACCAACGCTTAAGGCCCTTTATCAACCACTATTAGGATAATTGGTCAGAGCTCCTCCCCTATATAGACTTTGCACAAGTAATCTTACCGTATAAGTCTACCGGCTTTGCACCATATGAGCTAGAGCTAGGATTTAAGCTAAGGCTTCACTTTAACTGGGAGGAATGTACACGAGCAGCCTTAACGCCTTGTGAGAAGCTAATACAATAAGAAGCTTAAGTTTTTGTATATAGGACCTGGGACGCAGTTAAATAGGCAAGAGACAATCTGGCTAAGGCCTAAGAGCGGCAGATAAGGCAAGCTAATAGGCACCGTTGCGAACCAGACTTTAGAATAGGTGATTAAGTATACGTTACTAGGAAGGGCTGGGCTACTAACTAACTAAGTACTAAGCTAGACAGACAGCTTGTAGGGTCCTATAAGATTCTAGGTATAAAAGGACACTCGTATATTATCGACCTACCCCTAAACATGAAGATGTTAAACGTTTTCCATGCCGATCGACTGCGAAAGAACCTAGATAACCCCCTACTGGGCCAGAACAGGGAGCTAGAGGAGCCAATCCTAATTAATAGCGAGCCGGAGTATAAGATTGATAAGATCCTTGCTAGTAGAACCTACCACGGAAGGCTACAGTATAAGGTTAACTGGGTAGGCCATAACCCGGACGACACCTGGTATAACGCAGACGGCTTTATTGGCGCCCCCTATAAGATTAAGGCGTTCCACAACGAGAGACCCCATAATGCTGGACCACCTATACGGCTAATGCAATGGCTAGAGGCGTATCACAAGGACGTAGATCTAGAGCCCTTAGAGGAAGATAATAAAGCAGAGAAGGACGGAAGGGCAAGACGGATAAGGAGAGCCTGACTACGAGGATCGAGGGCGATCCTCCTGGCTTAAAGGGGGGTAATGTGACGGTTCGTCTACATAGCTACCATCGAGGCGTCGTCGGTCACGGATTAACGTTGCCCCAACGTTGCCCCGACGACCGAATATGTACATAGTCGTCTACCGCGCCCCTTTCTTCGAGCCCTTACCTTAGTCTATTCATAATATAGCCCCTCATTGTTGCTTGATCTATTGGACCGCTCCCACAGGAAGCTAGCCGTAACAATCCTGTATATATTCTATATAGAAGATTACGCACTAGCCTCTATACCAATTTACCCCTTTATAGTAGACTTTAATCTATAAGAGCCTAAGGATTAAGCTCTGCTAAAGCTAGTAAAACGGTATTAATCGCTAATAGGCTCTCTACTTTATTTATATAATTAGACTTAACCTAATATAGCTTGGGCTATAGGGAAGCTTTATTAGTTTCTATATAACCCTACTAAACTATATATAGAAGCTGTGATATAGATACTCGCCTACTATATAGGGACGATTAACTTAGGCATAGAGTTTAGCTTACCTTAAGGGCAGTAATTACCTCTAAAGGCCTTCGCCAAGATATTAGCTATAGACTATACTACCCCTAATTATAATAGGGAGTATAGCAGAAGCGTACTAGGTAATATACCTAACCTATAACTATACGGCTATAGCAATACAGCGTTCGCCAATTTAGTTAATAGGAAGTTAACTTTTGGCTATATCTATAAGCTAGCAGGTGGCCTAGTTTTACATAAATTAAGTAAACAGTTAATACTTACAACCTTAACTATAAAGGCTAAGTATATAGCGATAATACATACCGCTAAGGAAGCCTTATAGCTCTATTAATTGCTTACTAATTTAGGCTATACCGGAAAGGATCTACTACTAATACATTTATATGGCGACAATTAACTAGCTATTAGCCTTACTAAAAGCAACGACTACTACACGCGCACTAAGCACTTTAAGCTATACTAGCACTATATTTATAATAAGGTTTAAAGCGGTGTAATCCACCTATAATACGTTCCTACGGGCGATATGGTGGCCGACGGTCTTACAAAGCCACTGTTAACGGCTTAGTTTAGGAACTTCGTTAAGCAGCTAGGCCTTTGTTCGATGTGATATAGATACTAAACCTAAATAAGAAATTATATATAGGCCAGTAAATCCTCGGAGGGCACGCCATTTAACAATTCTAACTAGTGCTAACGACTTTTAAATGGGGGATGGGAACGATAGAGAGCTTATGATGGACGATTGATTATAGCTCAGGGAGAGGTTAAGTAGGACCTGTAGTACACTCGGAGAATTACGAGGTGTTTCTTTTATATATTAATAAGTTTAATACTAATTTAGGAAGGGTCTGCTTCTGTTTTGGTGGAGCACTGGGGGGTGTAACGATGGTTCTGGAAGAGTCCTCCATATGCGTTTCCTGCTTATATAAGTAGATTCCCTTTGTTTCCATTTTGGACGGTATCCTTAGTAATCACTTTGGGCACCGTAGACATAGGCCTATATAAGGGCCTATGTCCGTCGTAGTTAGATCTAGATATTCACATTCATTCTTTCCGATATCATTAACTTGGAGAGTGTCTGCCGGTTGTCTGATGTGCACATGCAGGTATTCAAGCCAGAGCACACGAGTCTTTATCGAAAAAGAATCCTTCCTGCGGCTGTTCCTTTTTTCAATATGCAGCAGAATCTTTGAGGCGAATCCAGTGGGTCCAATCTGATCGGGGTAGGTTCTCGATTGGCGTGAGCTGGTAATCCACGCTGAGGGAAAAGGTGATGAGCCTGCGAAGTCGATCCGTAACCAGGTCACTTGATGACTCATCTAGGACATTGTGATATCTCTGGAGATCGATCGTAGTATATGGAGGAGGTTTTGCCTTTCCGTCCTGTGGAGGTAGTTGTGCCGGCAGTGCTGAGGGTGGCGGGGCTTGGGAGTAGTCATCTGGCTGCGAGATATCGTTGTAGAAGCTGGTTTGCACGGACGGAGGCATATTGGTCATAGTGGAAGTCCTTAATTTTGACTTGGCTTATGTTGAGTGTGAGTTGGCATCAAGAGAGTTGCGGTGGGAGAAGGTAGAGGTTCGTGGTCTCGCTTGTTAAGTTGGAAAATGTTGCGTTGGGTAAAGTGTCCCAATTAGAGTTCGTTTCCAGCAAAGTCAAATTCACGAGAAACCCGTTAGACGTCTGGCGGATTCAGGCTCCGGACTCCTCTTCTGGCTGAGGCTGAACTCCAGCCCGCCATTCGACCCCTGTCTATCCCTCCTCTTCCTCCGCTCCCATTTCTTCTTCAGAGCCCCAATCTTCCACGCCGCTTTAGGGAAAGGGAAGGCAGCACCTGATAGCGCGGAAGCGAAGGGTAGGGAAGGTGTCAAGATTTAGGGGATGATTTGGTGGTCTTAGGTTCAGCTTCCTGTTCCACATTCCAAAGCAGGGGAAGTTGTCGTAAAGGCTTGAAACCTAAGGAAGGTACGACTAGGAGAGAGAAATGATATTTATTTCCAGATGGCCGCGCTCTCTCTCTTGAATTACAATCAGACTCCTCACGACTCATCAAAGCACTTCAAAGCACTCTTTAATTCCAACTCACTTTTGAATCATGCATTTGCCAACTTCTTCTGCCACCACTCCCGCCGTCACCGCCGTCACCACCGTCACCACCGTCACCGCCGTCGTCACCACCACTGCCATCGCTGCCGCCGAGTGCCCCCTCCCCTACAGAGACTACTCAGTGTCCCTTTGGACCCTTTTCCTAGGCATCGTTGGTAGGGTTATCGCTACGTACATTTCGGATGGTCATGCTGCGAAAGCAGCAATTTTGTGTTGGATTTTCATATCCGCGGTTTGGGAGATCCTGCGGATGAAGATGATCTCGTCAACCGTGTCAAAACCTAGCTTCTGATGAAGAAGGTGTGAATAAGCTGTCGTAGCTTCGAGCCACACAGGGAGCTGATCACGCCCAGCTTGTGCCTGGATATGCCGGATAAGAGCGGGTGACAATCCTGGAAGGTTTTAGTAGTGTCAGGGTTAGCCATGGGGAGTAACTAATATCGACCGGAAGGTGAGGACGTGGCTTACCTTTCCCGCGGTGCTCGTGCAGCGTCCGACGAAGAAGACATAGTAAAATTTTTCCGGTTCTGAAGTGCCTTATACTTCACGGCACCTGTGAGACTCGTGTATTCTAACAGCATTCGCTGCGCAATTGCGTTAACTCACGGTAACTAACAAGGCGACCTCGCCAAGCGCACTTAGAGCATGGATTTAAATCACGTGATATCAATTCGTGAACACTTAGGAGATGCCGAGTACGAGATGGTGAACCTACAGCACAACCCTTCAGCCCCAGATTCCACAAGACACTGAAAAATCCACTCTGCACCAGCGTAAATGGATTATCGACGCACCACCCGGGATGCATCAACACCGCACAGCTCTGCCACCCGTCCGCCTCGTTAAAAAGCCGCGCCATTAAGCCCACCGGCGGTTAGTAACGCATCGAAGAGGCTACGACGATACGAGAGCTGCTTGCACACCGGTAGCACGTTTAGAAGATATGTGATGACAGGGTCGGACGAGAAAGCTGTGCAGAGGAGCTCGGCGGCTTGTTGCGTGCGTTCTGGGAGCTGGGTTAGCGGAGGGCGGCTAACGGTGAGGAAAGAGATGGGATCTTTGCAGCTGGAGGTTATTTTAGTTTTGGATTCGGCCATCGCGTGTGCTGCGGGTAGAGCGTTGTTACATATTTGTTTAGGGTGTGGATGGGATTCGTGAGTGGACATGCGCTGGGGTATTTTTGGGACCGAGGCGGCTGGGATGGGCCCGAGTTCTTGGTGGCTGAGAGTAAGCACCTATAAAACTTTAGCTAGGGGTTTTGTGTCAACTGGCAGGGGTTTTCTGATGTTTGATGAACTTAAGATGGTGAAGCGAGGGAAGAACCGTGATGATATGTATGCAACGTTCTCGGAATTACTCTACAAGCCTAGAGAGACCATTGATACGTTCTCACATCAGAAACGTCAATGGGTCAGTGCAGTCAGAAGCCTGAAAAAGTGAAAAAGAATAAATAAGGAGAGACAAGTTTCATTTTGAGATATAATAGTAACGAGTGTTGCTAGTCCCACCATTTCCGTTATTCTACGCTCCACGCAAGGAGCGTTTCTGCTTTCGAACAGGACCTTGTACCATTTAATACTCATTCTCCTTCTTTCTCAGATCAAAGACCTTCAATGCCTCTTCAGCCGCCTTCACTCCGCTAAGAGCCATGGCTCCGAAAGTGGGGCCTTTTTCGGAACAGTTAGCAGGATGTTTAAGGAAGGAATGTTAGAAGAGAGTTGAATATGAGACGCACCCATTCTATTGGCTCCATCCACCTCGCTCAACTCCATGCCTCCTACGATCAACCCCGGCACAACTTCCCTGGTCCCTTTCACAATCGCGTCTTCGGCGGCGTTCATATCCAGACCTCTCATCCCACCTAACTTTTGAATTTGCTGCATAGACACAAGGCGTTTAACGCTAAAAGCGCCAAAAGGACCGTCATGACCCGTCGTACTAATGACAAGAGGTGCATTAATGGTATTAGGATCCATGCATGATTGATCGTCATGATGCATGGAGACAAGAGTCCAATTGGTCACAACACCGGCAATGCGAACGCTGTCTGGGGCACCTGGGGTAGGGCGAGTGATGAGGTCTTCGACAGCAGTGGCATTGAAGAGTTTGATGTTAGGGAAAGAAAGAACTTTGGAAAGGAGGGTAGAAGTAAAGAGAGCCTGGAAGCAACCAATCAGTTCTATGGACGTAACGCGAGAGAAAATAAGCAGTAAGAGGGTCTCACAGCATGCTTGACAACCACAAAGTCCCCTTCGTCTTCATACAGGACACCAAGATCTTTCAAAAAAGCATCTGCAGGCTTTCGCATCACCATGGCCGAGAAAAGCTGACCCCCAAGCCATGCGCCGCCTCCAGGAGATACAGATGCCTCAATGATAGCGATTTTCAAATCTGGGCGTTGTTTGCCAAGCATGTAGGCGGTACTCAGGCCACAGGATCCAGCTCCGACAATGACGATGTCGGACTCGGCATAGGTGTCAAGATCCGCGAAATAGCGGCGGGTCATGGCGCGAGAAACCTGGGATTCGCGAATCGGAATGAAGGAGAAATTGGACTCCCAATTGTTTGCCATGGCTTCCAAAGTTTTGTGCTCGATTCCATGGCAATTGGCTTGAACCGGGAGATCTTTCTTCAAGTTGAGGTTATTGAAGGGGACCGCGGTCTCGGTGAAGGTTGCTGCTGGTGGAGACATGTTTCGAAATTGTAATAAGGGATACTATCCGTTGCCTAAAGGCCGTTAGAGCTGTCAAGGGAGAGGGAGATGAAGGGAAGGCATGATCCTTTCGCTGGTATTATCCAGATCAAGTTCATATAACCGTATAATCTCAGAACGAACCCAGTGCTTTCTGCTCCTCATCGAAACCGTGAAGAATAAAATGCACTTAGGAACGAACACCGGTCCATGCTCAATGCTTGACATTGAAAATACCTTGATTCTTTGAAGATAACGCCCGCGCCGAGGATATGACTTCTTCCATGATGGCGAGCTGTACTTATGCGTCGTTAGTCTGCTATAGCATTGTCAGTGAAGGATACTCTATAATTATGGTATAGAACGCGACAAACGGTAAGCTAGAAATCTGATGAGGGTTTGAAGCTGTGATGAACAGAATTTCCAACGGAAGCTGGGGTTGCTGTCTTATAACATGGTGGGGTAAATTAGCTTCACTGTCGTTTCTAACGTCACGCCTCCCAGGGCCCCACTATTATTATCGTCAAGATCCAGCCCAATAGAACCAATCGGATTAAGTTGGGATGCCCAATTGTTATTTTGTTAGTGCACGGATCACTTTCTGGTAGGACGCTACCGTTGCATGGGATAACGAACGGATCTTATAAAAAGCCGCTGCACTTCTACCAAAATACGCCGTCTCTTGTTAATTGCGGTTATCAAACGGTGCGGATTTATACCCTATCTATGTAGGACTATACCTAAAGAAGACAGCAATACAATGAAGCGATTGTGCTTGCGACTCGAAAAGGCGTGAATTCACACCGTTTGATCAACAAGCACTTACAACAAGATGCAAAGAGACGGTGTATAATTTTGACCTATCAAATAGAGGAGATAACGATTCATTGGGCTTTAATGTATGATGGTCGGGTATCTGCACGAAATTTGATAATCGTCTCTGCGCAGATTCCCACATACTAACCAACCAAATTTAATCGCAGTTCCATTCCGGCTAACTCCTTTGAAGGCAAGCAGGTAATTTTCTTCGCTGTGCTGAGGTTGAATCTTCCCGAGTTTCGAAAGAAGCTTTAGGTTCCTTACAGCGCGAGTGCGCACTTCTCTCCGTCCAGTAACGCTTTCGCGCATAGCAAGGCGGGACATTTTTCAAAACACCACCCTAGTCCACAAGCGGGACATTCTGTAAGCTTTTGCAGTGTGTGGGAATTGACTGAGCAACTTAATGTAGCTGTAAAGCGTCTATATATACACGAGGAAGGTATGGAAATAAATAAAAGGGGAGACAAATACGTAAGCAAAACAGCGTGATACGTAGGCGATACGTAGGCAATACGCAGGTAAAACAGTAGTGGTTTGGCAGGGCACCGTAGTCGGTTATACACCCCCCTAGATTTGACGGTGTAGTCAAAGCTATAGAAAATAAATGAAGGTAAAACTATACTAAAAAAGGAAATTTAGATATAATATTAGGAGTGGTATAGGGTAGGGTAATAGTAAGGCCGTTGGCTGTGTTACTTATAGGGCTTCTGGTGACGCTGTAGACGTCATATTTAGTAATATTGCGGTTGTCGTAACTAGGCTAATATAGGCTGGTGCCGTTGTAGGCTGGCCTGGAGTTGCTTTAGGGGGTGTTCGGTTGCGGCTCCAGATTGAATCTGGAGGCTTCAGAACCGAGTTGATCTGAAGCCTCAATCTGATCTGGAGGCGACTGTTCGGTCAATCTGGCGACTTTCTAATCTGGAGCTCCTCCAGATCGGCAACCGCGTTAAATTCGCACGCTTTACCGTATATAGTAGTTAAACTTAAGCTCTTGGCGTCAGATCAATCTGGAGCTTTTTTTTCCAGGTCAATCGTCAAGTCGAATCTAGAGCTCTGCTCATACGCCCGTCCAATTGCCCACCATGCCCCCATCGCCACCACCCCTACCGACGACGGTATTACTGCAGCAACTGCAGGCCCTATACAATGTCCTCTTCTTAATTCTTGCTGTCGCCGTTCAGATCTGACCAGTCGGCGTTCATACTCAACACACTAATGTATGGCGGGGGACGTTATAGACGACGCAATTGCTCTATGGCCACCCATAGAGGCTCTATAATTTAACAAGGATGCGGCCAGAGGTATTTAGGAAGTTGCTTAAATGGCTTCAAATTAATAGTAGCTTAAAGGATATAAAGCTTCTATTAGCAGCAAAGAAGTTATTAATATTCCTGCTAATATTTTCTAATAATTAGTTATACCAATTAGTTTATAAGAAAACGCAGCACGCCCTATTAACAGTTAAGGAGTAGGCAATACGTACTTTAATACAGTCTTTTTGCCAGAGCTGATTTAGTATATAGAGTAGTATATATAGTTCTTCCTAGGCTTGTTAAATTGTATAAGAAGCTCGTTAATCTGCCTAAAAATACTACGCCAGATGATATTGTGGATAACCTAAAGCAATATCCATTCTTCGCCAATTATATTGGAGCGCTTAACGGTACGCATCTACCAATTACTATTAAAGGCGGGTATAAGCGGCAAGCTCCCTAGCGCGGTAGGAAAGGTATATTAACGCAGAACGTTCTAGCTGCCGTTAATTTTAATATAAACTTTGTATACGTTCTGGCTGGATGGGAAGGTACCGCCCATAACTATAGAGTTATTAATTTGGTAAAGAAGAAAGGCTTTAAAGCTTTATAAGGTTAATATTATCTTGCTAACGCTGGTTACTTAAATACCTCTATAACGTTAGTACTATACTAAGGCGTTTAATATCACCTTTGTAAATAAGCTTAGGCAAATATAAAACCACAGAATGTAAAGGAGCTGTTTAATCTATGTTATGCAGAACTAAGAAATATTATTAAGCGTACCTTTAGAGTCTTTAAGGCACAATTTTGATACTTTAAGGCAGCAAGACAGAACTTCCCTCTAGTAATACAGGTTCTTTTAGTATATGCATTAACGGCGGTGTATAACTTCTTAAATATATATAATTTGGATGATCTAGAAAGCTACGGCGTAGTAGAGGATAAGGAAATTAATAAAGAGGACGCGTAGATAGCAGAGGAAGAGAGCAAGGTTGCTATAAATTAAAGATAGGACAAAATTGCAGAGCTTATATAGAGAGGCTATTGTCAGGCAATTAGGAGGCCTTTATAATGTATATATATATAATCTATAAGTAAATTACTATATTAAATTATGTACTAATACATTTTACTGCTATAGATTGCGCCTTAAAAGAGCTTCTTAATATAATTGCTTTAATTTTGCAAAGTATATTTATAATAAGTTTGGAATTTTATTAATTTATATATAAAATCCTTATTAAAAAATAAATTTACTAATAGTAAAGTAATTATAAACG
>Ga0307507_10008225_pt1 | contig 14582 bp, 7 predicted proteins | sample 7_EM_MG_FD_207223 | JGI IMG/M metagenome (GOLD analysis project Ga0307507, IMG submission 207223) | Populus trichocarpa ectomycorrhiza microbial communities from riparian zone in the Pacific Northwest, United States - 7_EM | ecosystem: Host-associated > Plants > Roots > Unclassified | place... | reverse complement strand
TTTTGATGCGACCGGTAGAGAGGGACCAGTTTTAAAAACGTGTCTTTAAACTTTAAGGCTGTATCTCGCCCCCTAATACGGTAGTTAGCTAGTTATAATTATTATAATTAAATAAAAGAAGAGATTATAATTTAAATGCATCACGTACTAAGACTGTAGCTAGTATATTTACGCCGCTAGAGTTATTTAAAATTAACATATATTGAAAAAAGGACCCAGTTTACACCAAACGCGCGCCCATAATCTCTCAGACGCTGCGCTGAGGAATTTTTGGGGTGGTAGGGGTAGTAGAGGGTAGCGTGGCATTCTATTGGCTAATAAGTACCTATGAGTTGGAGCGACCGTCTGATTGGCTTACAAGTTCCTGTGGCTCGGGCGGGAGCAGGGGGGTAGCCGCCTCCTCAAATTCCTCGGCGAAGCGGATAAGTCAACTGAGATAATAGTGCTATCGTTCTTCGGCTTCCAACTCTTTCCACCCTCGACCTCCGACGTCCGTTTTCCAATACCCGCCTCGTAGATATACGCTAGGGTTTCTTGGAGATTTTGATAACCGCTAATCACTTCTTGTCCTATTTCTGTCGAATCAAGTGCGCATCCCACGATAACATCCCCCCGTCGGTCTGCTATGCTAGCGCTGAAGAGGACCCGAAGTAGCATATCACCTTCACCTTTGCTAGCAAGAGATCCGCATTTGCAATTCATCTAGGAGGCCGGTCATGAAATGTTGTGTCGAACGTTGAGGTCACTGTCAAGTATCACTTTATGGCTCACACTCTTTCTTGCCATCGTATGTCTTACTATCTATTTCTATTACCTATCCATTACCTATTACCGACTGAGTAGCAATATCGACCTGGTGGCGATTGAGTAACAGTTACCAAATCGTCGTCAGCGTCGTCGTCAGTCCTTTGCCCCTACCTCATGTATATAGAGAGCTTCTAGAGCCAGCTTCAATCGACAGAGTTCTTATGAGTAACTTGTCTGTCCGACATGTTGCTCAGGCACCGCCGAGCCTGAAAAGAAATGCTGCCATGATGACCGGCGGCAAAGCGACAATTAATGTTCCGAGCCCAGTACCGCCTTGAATATCTTTGTGCATCGTAGACCATAAGATACTGGCAAGAATACTCCCCAAGACAGTGATAATGACAATCCAGAAGACAGCTTCCCTATTCGGCCCTTCTACAATGTGGATTCCCCAGCCATAAGTTGGTACGCCGCAATCAATGATGCGTCCGTCAAGTCGTTTGGGTAAACGCGGAGACCATATACTCCGGTTCGGGTTGAGATCTTCCTGTCCGTGTTCTAAATAGTGGATAAAAACTTCAGGTGGCATTGGAGGTAGGGGTACGAGTGGTCGCGGGACGTAGTGCCATTCAAGAGCCTCTTTTGGAGGTATTGATCGTGGTCGGTCGCAGATAGAAACGTAGCCCTGACGCATATTCCAAAGACTGAACTGCGCGGTCGTTAGTAGCACAACTTGGGAAGTGCTTCTAGCATAAATTTACCTGGATGAATTCCACCTATACTGGCTTGATCAAGAATGTAAAATGAGATCTGAAGCCTTGGTGTTTATGATAAGCTTGTTTTATTAAATGGAAGATGCTGGCGTCCGAGAGTGCAGAAGAGACTTCAGTCTCAACTAAGGTTACGTAAATTCCACCGGTGTTAACACATAGCTCAATGTACTTCGGATGGTCCCTTGGGGGGGATAAAGCCTTGCTTGAATTCGTCCCTAAAAGGTCTCCGTCCTGGCAGCTATCTGCAACAGCAGAATTTGCAGTGCCAATGCAAGGCAAGTGTGAAGAAGAGTCCAATGCAGTAGATTGGATATCTAGGGTGCTTGAGCCAGGGTTTTGATTGTGCCCGCTGCTACAGCTAGGCGCTGCCGCCCTCAGCGCTGCGGCTAAGCGATCCACAGCTAGGGTGTCTGTATTATCGAAATCCCCGTACAGTTCCTCTCCGCAATCCTAAATCTGTTAGCTAGACTTACTAAAGAAGTTTATATCATTAGAACATACACAAGTCCAGTCAATCCTTTTGAAGCCTGGCTGTATCCGCGGACGTACTATCCGACGCCACGAACTCCTTAGCTTTCGAGAGACACGGCGTACATACTCTAAAGACGCCATTAATGGTGTCAATGAACCCAGCAAGCCGTTGAGAGACCAAAATCCGCTAAGGAATATTTCCCCTATTAGAACATAGTTTGCATTCCAACTAGGCGGAGGGGCTAGTCTTGTTAGGTGCTCTAATCGGAGATCACTTAATGCCAGGCTAAGGCCGTTAAGCTCAGCAGAGAGTAGTTTAAGCGCTTCATCACTTGTAGCGATCTGTACTCCATCCGGAGGGCTTTTTTTCGAGTTAGTCTGTGAAGTAGTCGCTGGCAGAAACTCAGGGGAGAGTCTGACAACGCGGGATTCAACGCTGAATACTCCATGCAAGATATTGTGTGCAGATTCAGGTGGTTCAGCGCGAGAGAGCTTGTGAGTTTCCGCATGCTCGTAACGATCTTCCAACGCTCGACTAAAGTCCTTCCTCATTTCGTCCTCGACACGGTCTGCGAGACGGAGTACTCTAGTAAGGACCTCGTGAAGCCTTGTCTCTAGTGCTCTCTGTTTATGATGGTGGAGACTGAATTCAAAAAAGCAAATTTCGGCGATTGTGCATAGGTAATCAACCTTAGTAACGAGCTCGCTGTAGATGGGAGAGGCTTGCTTGACGCCTATATCTCGCACATTTGCAAATTAGAGGTGGTCATCTCGAGTGACAGAAGTTCAGAGGTGCTTACCAATGTGGACAATATTGTGATATATTTCCTTTAGTGTCTTGAGTCCATTAAGCCAGGTAGGTAGCGGATCTAATGTGGAAAAGATTTCTTCTATTTCTTGTCTAGTTATGGCATGTTGCTGTGTCTCTCTTTTATTGGAGTGACGTGCACCAGTCTGGATTGGGATGGCGAAGTCCATAAGGCCTTCACGAAGATCCTCGAAGGGGTCGCCTTTAAGTAAGAATTCCTGGACTGTGTGAAGATGTAAAGTTGAGGTTAGAAGTCGACCATTTTCACCGTCAGAACTGCTCGTGTCGGAAGCGAAATCCTCAGATGTTACTTGCGGAAAAGTCTCTGTTTGTAATCCGTTGAATGTCTCTACGGGGCCGCCCGTAAAATCAGATGTGAGATGATTATCGCGAGCTTCAATGACCTCTATCAATGAGGATAACCTGGCCAGTCTTATTTCGAGGTTCTTTAGATGTTGCTCTTTACGCTGGCGGAATGCTTGTTCGTTACAGTTATATTCTAAAATATTGTTCGAGATTCCATTGTCTGATTGTGGTTCGTGTGAATGGTCCTCAAGAAAACGCTTCAAGATAAGATTTCCCGATTGTCCTGTGTCCAAAAATGGTGCCAGCCCGTCGCTTTCTATGCTGTTTGCATGGACGAGTTTGCGTCGTATTACGCTTGCTACATATCTACTCTTCCTTCTGACGTACTTCGCAGCTGTGATCTCGAGCTCGACAGATGCATTCCTGCGAAGCGCTGCAGAGTAATGCCTAAGAAGGCGGCGTAGATTCCTTTCAAATCGTTCTGCGTCTAGACTTCGAAACCCATCTCTACACATTGCTTCAAATCCCTTGTCTTCGAGCAGAAGATTGACTAGTTGATCCGAAGTGTCTAGTGGCATAGTATTTACAGAAGACTTGGATGATAAAGCTGATATAGAAGATGTATCTAGATCTAAAATGGAAGAGATGGATGAATCATCTTGGAAGTGTTCGGTGACTTGCACGGTTGATGGAATGGAGGGCTGATTATGAGGCTCCGCTCTCTCGGCAAAGCTAGATGGCAATCCCGCCTCGTATAGAGGTGAAAGCGGGGTGTTGTGTTGCGGGACGCTCGAATCCACAGTCCCGGTAGCATGATAGACTTTTCGCAATACGTGGCCGCTAGTCGACAGGGAGGCCCCGGACTTTGACATTTGAATATGAGATGAGCCTGCATCATCTCTAATGGGGTTTAAGAAGTTAGGGCCGGGTTTTTGGCCAAAACCGGGGAGATGGCCCGTAAATTGAGGCTCCACAGTTCGCTGTACGTGAAGTCCTTCGTATTGGTAATGGCTGGGTGAGCGACCGCGGACGACGACCGGTGCTGAGACGCGCTGTGCGATTTTGACCCAGTTGGGCTGGGGTTCCTGGAAGCCTCGAACATCAGCGTAGAGCTCAACAATCAAATGGTAGTACTGCTGTTGAGCTCTCCGCTTGCCGTTGTTGGCCGTAGCCGACTTGAATTGGATGCGCTCAAACGTATGTTGGTGCGTCATGCGGCTGTGACCGGTGGGTATGAAGGTTTGGCCTTGGTCGGATTGCAGAGGCAAAACTGGCATTCCCGCCACTGGATTGTGATAGATGTCTAAGCTACTATCACTGTGTGCATCCAGCTGTGATTTCCCCAGTGGTGATGGAGCTAGATTTTCGATTCGGATTTGGAGCTCAGGTCCTTTATCTCTCTCGAATGTGTGCTGGTGTAGCTCAATGGTTTTACCGTTGGAGCCATCAACGGCCGCTGAGAGTGACATGGCAAAACATTGAATCTGCTCCGGCTGTTGTTTCCCGCTACGATTCAGATAGAGATGTAGGCCTGGACATGGCGGGTTGAGGGAGAAGGAGCATTGTATCGCGAAGTAGTTTCTGCGGTAGCAGGTCCACGTTTTGTCTGCAGAATAGAAAAATCCTCTTTCAACTCTTGCTTCAATCTGCGGCCAGACCGTTTGGGGTGTGTTTCCGTCGGAAGTTATCTTGTGGAGATTCTCTTGAGTCAAGAACGGCAGTCCATCGGGCTGTCCCGTACCTTGATCGTATGCCAGGAGTCCTAAAGGGAAGGGAAGCGTTTTTGGGAGCAGACTAGACATAATGGATAGGACGGTTCGAGGTGCATCAGGCCGGGAGTTAAAAACGGGCCTAAAAACGGGTTCAGCATTGCTTCAGGGAGGGACTGTATGACGGTTGGTGTTGACGGCTCGGCTGAGCGCCCGCTGAGTCGCTGAGCCGCACGTGACACTAACAATCCCCGTCGACATTCGCGAATATCCATGGCCGAGCCTGCAGCCAAGCCGTGGACATATTCAAATGTCTGACCCCCTCGCTAATCAAGCCGCTGATGCGCGCGTACCATTGGCCCATTGGGCCAGCCGTGCGCTCATGCATTTACCCTATGTGGTAAGGTCACTCATCCGCTCAAGCAGCCGGTAGATATCTATAACTTAGTAATTAGTATAATAAGGTTTTAATAGGTATGCTACATACTACAACGCGGACGCTATACGTCCGCCAGGCTATAATAAGTTCTTTAGGGTGGCTATTATGGATCTATACGGGTTTTATATATATTAGGTAGCATTTAATAAAGTTATATATGGTCACAGAATTGCTAATAACACGTGTAAAGGCTCAGTCAAAAGAATAGAATCTATTGGTAGCCAGTGAACTAGAATTCCAAGACGAGGACTGGAAGAAGGTCGAGGAAAGGACACGTCTATATATATGGCGCTAAGGCTCCAGCCGAGCCCCTAACTAGGTCTGTCACAGTACCATAACAACGCGTTTTTTTTTAACGAAAATGATTACAAGACCTAAAAATACCTAAGTAATAAAAATAATATATTCTAAAAGCCTACGTTCTATTATATAATCGATTAACTTTAGGGAATGATATAAAATACTAGTGTTGAGTTATTTTAATATCCGCAACCTCCGCAACGCGGATATTGTTAGAAAACTGAAACTTTGGAAATGTGATTCTGGTGGTTTCGCACAAATGTAGCTAGTCAGCTTGCGGACCGATTGAAAATCCGCACCAACAGAATCACGTCTGAGCTTGCTGAGGTAACTAAATTCTGCCATACAGCTAAACTAGCCAATTAGGATTTTCCATCCCCGGGATAGAAAATCGCTATTGGCTCGCTAACCACTAGCGCCCTTTGTATCTTATTAGTCTCTAACAGTCTTTGTCTTCTTCTTCTTCTCCTTAGCTTAGTATCTTTATAAGATAGCATTTATTTAAGCTTCGTCTTAGAGGCATTTGTCTGAGCCGTCACACTATAAGGTAGTAGTTTAAGCGTGTAGAGGACTCTGAGCAGTAGAGGACGCTACTAAGTGGCCGTAGGGCAGGAAGCTGCGCCTACGCAGTTACCGTTACCTCCTAAATAGCTAGCTGTCGACCTGAATCGGACTTACTTTTACCGTCTTACTACTATCTCAGTTACCTACTTGACTCGGTCACCGACTCAGTCTACTACCCCTCTGCCTTTCTCATGTATATATAGAGGCCCTAGAGCCACATTCAATAGATAGAGTCCTCATCCTTTATTGTCCGTTCAACACTAGCTTATTGACCGATTAATCAGTCGCCTATATATTACCTTATATAATGCTTTATCTGCGAGTTTTAGGCTACTGGCGATAGGATTTATAAGATTTTAGTAGGCGGTCAGCCAAACTTCTTAATTAGGAAGGTGCATTCTGCTATATTAGCACTATCTGCCTCCTTAGCAAGAGCTATATAAGCCACCTTGTTTTACTATGCAAGCCTCATACAAGGGGGTGGCAGGAGGGAGGTAGGGGTAGGATCAAGCACCTTACCCACTGGGGTAGATGTTGCAGGAGGCGGATTGCCAATAAAAAGGGTCTAATCCAGCACAGATCCCGTCTCAGCTTCCTTTTTAATTGAGATCTCCATGAACGGCTATTCGCACAGTTCTTTCACCTCCAAGAATGGGAGACCCAGTGACCCCTCGTGCTGCAGCGCCTCAAAGCTACCGAGATTTTGGAGCCTACTCTTGGACACAATACCAAGCACCTCCTCAATCCCGATATGGTCAATCTCCACCACCTTTTGCTCCCCGGGGATACCAGGCCACCCTCAATACATATCACCCGCCAGAGCCTTCGCAATCCCGATATGATCAGTCTCCACCTCTTGCTCCCCAGCGATACCAGGCCACCCTCGATACATATCACCCGCCAGGACCTTCTCAACCTCCACCTTCACCGCCACATCCTCATAGGAATTACGCCCATAACAAACAATATCCCCAACCAGCGTATCCAACCCACCCACCAAAGGAACAGCCTAAGGCGTACAAGCCAGATTACTATGGAGCATCAATCTGCTCCGCACCTCCTACACCCGCACAAAGTGGTCCACATCCAGCATACCATGCATACCATCATGCTCGCAGTTCGTCCTTGAATGGCCCAGTCAACTGCGCACCATTGGACATGGGACTAGACGATTCCGCATACCGGTCTGAGCCTATTGATGATGTTACTTCCCTGCTTTCTCGAACGCATCTCGATAACCGCCCTACGGCAACCACGGCTTTACGGCGGTTGAACCTGTCGACCCGAATCAGGTCCTTACTGCCCCGACTCAGCTACCTACCCGTTGACTCAGTCATTGAGTCAGTCGTTGAGTCAGTCATTAACTCGGTCACCTACTCCTTGTTTCCATTGCCACCCCCTACCCTCCTTCTCTTTCCTTTCCTACACCTTTCCTTGTGTATATATAGAGGTCTTAGAACCACATTTCAATAGACAGAGTCCTCATTCAATTCCTATAACCGATGCACGGATATCCGGTCGACAGTTATAAGCCCGGGTTACTTACCATATTGCCCCTATTCAACTGATTGATTTGATTGATCTATTTAATTAATTATACCCCTTATTAAATTGCTACTTATTTATCAAATTCTTCATCCTTTCTACAAGCACCTTTTAATATAACTTCTTAACCACCTACCCAGACTATTACCATGACGGTAATATTATTAAGTCAAGCTAACTGAGACAAATAGATCGACCTTATTAGACTTTAAGCTTGAATAGGAGACATATAGGAATACGTCAACCCCTTAATTAAACAGGATTAGTTGCCCTAACTAATTAAACCAGCCTTTCCTAAGCCTTTAGATATAAAGATAGGAATAACCTCCTATACAACTCTCTCTAAGGACGAGAAGGACGAGCTTTGAATTCTCCATAAGAGACATAAGACGGTAGAGAAGGAATATAAGAGGAAGAAGACAGCTTTAACCTCTCTACAAAGCTATATTACCGGTGTAGTAACCAGGAACCTTAATACCTATATACTGGGTGTTAACTTAGTGTATAACACCCTGGTGGCTCTTAAGGAGAGAGTTGCCCCTACTAATATAGTACGTCAGCTCTACCTATCCACTTAATACACTAAGGTTAAAAAGGGCCCAAAGAACCAGAACTTCGAGGCCTAGCTACAGCAGTAGGAGAAGACGTATAACGACTATAAAAAGATTAAGCTGCTAGACGTATAAGGCGACTAAGCAATTAGAGACTTTCTAATAGTAGTAGAGCCAGTATTACTAAATTAGGCCTTAATGTGGAGGGTTAAATTTAATAAACATAACTAGGCCAAAGACCACGTATTATCTATACATTAAATAGTTAATATATATCGGGACTATTAAAGATTAGAGACTGCCCAGCAGAAAAATAGAGCTTAGTTTAGTACCAATGCAGTAAGCTTTTAGGGCAAGTTAATTAATAAGGCTCCTAAGGACGAGGCTTCTAAGGATAAGGCTCCTACCCCTTCTAAGTTGGTATGGAAGAAGGATACCCTAATGTGCTACTGTAGAGCTGTTCACTGGTTCTAAGATTGTCCTTATATTAACGAGTTAGTTTAATTAAAGGACTGGAAATTAGATAAAGCTACGGCTAAAAAGGTTAAGAAAAAGATTGCTAACGCCTTGGAATGGCACAAGCGAACACTAGAGAAGGTTAGGAAGTAGTCTTTAGAAAAGGAAGCTGCACCAAACCAAGACAGAAGTTAAAAGGAAGACGATAGTACCTGTCGGTATACATGCTTTAATCAACGGGCACGAATATCACTGTATGATACGTATGCGTTGTTGATTGTTGGATAATTGATTGTTTTAGAAGTAAGGGGTTGCTCTAAGGTTAGGTTAACTAGCCTCACTTTGCGGTCTTATGACCACGTCACATGACTAACATTCCGACACTGGAGCAACTCTAAAAAGAAGGCTAATCTATACTCTAAAGCTAAGTTTACTTCTAGACTTATTCGCAGCGTATACGCAATAGCTAGAGATCCAATTAATACGCAATAGCTTCCACACTCCTTTTACAGGTCCGTAATTGCAAGAAGAATTGTTAGGGGTAGCAGGTTAATATGTCGCGAGGGCCGCTAAGGCGCTAGTAGTAAGCGAGCCAATAGCGATTTTCTATCCCAGGGATGGAAAATCCTGATTGGCTGGTTGAATTTAGGGTCTATATTGTTACAATTAGTTACCTAACGCTAAGCTAAATCTAAGTTCGTTCGTTCAACCCATCCTATAACTTGTAGGTCGATTCGGTTCGTATTAATAAGCTATTAAAGAGCTGCGCAGGGCTTTCCCTTTGTTATGGCGTTAGCAGGGTTGGCCTCTCCGTTAATCTATTTCACCTCCATAATCTGTCTCCGTTCGTAGGCTTGCCGGAGGCACATTACATCAATTATCAGGCGCTTTTCTTGGGTGGTTCCGAGTTATACTAAACAGTTATATAAGGACTTGGAATCAGTGCAAAGTATAAATAGGAGGTTAATTTATAGGATCTTATCTACTGTAGATTTGATCGCAACGCCGATGTTAAAGCTATAGGCCGTACCGTAGAGTTTAGAAGCTAGTACGCTCTAAGTAACTCTTTTACACTTAACTAAGCTCTAATAGACGATGTTAGCCTTCTTTGTAGCATTAGCTAGTATAATAACGTAGCCGATCTGCAAAGAGAGGTCCTTATTATTAGTAAATAACGCGTCCGTAAACACCAGGAGCTGTAGGGTTTTGATATCTAACTTAACAAACTTAAGGCCTCTATTGGCGTTCTCAATTTGCCAGTTTAGACGCTTATTTAACTATTTTGCGTCTTCCTTATTGGGGTTAATCACCTGGGCGGCAAAGGATAAATTAAATAAGGCTTCTAGCTGGCAAACTAAAGTAATATATGCACCTCTAGCGCGTTAAGCAATATACTGGTCCTTTGGAGTTAAGGTTCTTGTGGCTCCTCTTAATCCTATACTCGTGGCAAGCTTAGTGCTAATCGTACTAAGGTTTATGCATTGTCGTTCCTAAGTAAGCGTAATGCTCCCGTTAGTTAGTAGCTAAATGACTTCACCATTAAACTTAATGGGCGTATCGACGGTAAGTTGTTCCTGTTCTTTAGCTATAAACTTGGCCTTATACAGCTCGTTTTACTCTGCGTTTATAAAGGTCTCATCTACCAGGAATAGAGTATTGTTGGTTTGTAGGCCTATAATGCCGAAGGGTTCGTTGCTCTGTAGGAGACAGGGGTTGTATATAGACTGGTCCATATATAACTATTGGATGTAATATAAGTAATATATCTTAAACCAGTGGTTACCGGCTTCCGGTACTTCGTAGAGTGGTTTTATAACCTTTAAAACGGAGGCCTTGTTAATCCTAAGTTGCTTAATCAGCTTATGCGGAGGTTATACGTAGAATTCTTAATTCAGTATGGTGGTTGATTGTACATAGGCCTGTGAAATGTCTCGGAGGTAAAGTCGTGCCTGTAGAAGCTTTATGGCAGCGATATAAAGAATTAGTCGTTAGCTGACTTGTTAAATAGTTGGTAATTAGGTAAGAACCAGTTCCTTTTTTAAGTTGTTATAAGCTTGCACGACTAGTTGGGATTTCTTAAAAGCCTTATTAGTTCCCTTGTTCTTAATCTCGTTAATAAATCGCGAATTAAAGAGTTATACGCCTTGTGGTATATCCGTAAGTCTTACAATCTCAAAAACTCCCTTCTTAAGTAGACCAGTAAGCTCCTTCTATTAGAAGGCGCTGAATTAAGTACTAAATTGACTGTTATTCTATAGGTAGATAGTGATGTCAGCTATAGCCGTAAGTAGAGGGTATTTGCGAGGGCGTCCTCTGCCTCATTTTGGGGGTTATTGCTGAGCTTTAGCAGGTCTCTCTAAGACAGTCTCAGAAAGGGCTGACCTAAATAGAGGTTTAGGTAGCGATTCTAGTCCAACAATTTGCTCCTGCGATTCAGTTGCTTGAAGGTAGGGTTTTATAACCATAGATTAGAAGGCTGTAGGTCCGCTAGACAGTTTAATAGTGCATATTTCACCCTTAATGGTAAGTAAGGTAAATGGCCTGTCCTAATAGCCGCTTTGGCTAGTGTTTCCTTCTCTCCAGACTAAAACGGGCGAATTTAGTGGGAGATTATAAATTATATTAGCATTAGGTCCGTTTCGTATATTTAGCGCGTTGGCGATCTATCGTTTAGCTTATAGCTTCTGTATCTCTACTATAGCCTTTTTGATTATAGCAGCGCGTTATATAACCGTGGGGGATGGTGCATCGGATTTAACTATTTGGGGGTAGGCTTTAAAGACTAGAAGTGTGGGAACTAGTCCTCTAGGGCCAGCTAAATCGTTAATTACTTTAAACGCTATTTAGAGTCCCATCTCCTTGTTAATTTTGGGGATTTCAGTTATAATAATCTAATAGGCTTAGCGTAATGGACTATAGTAGCGCTCTACCATTCTAATAGAGTTATGTGCTTTAACCGGTACTCCCTTTATACTAATTCCTATGATAGTGGCGTATTACTTAAATTCCTTACTAACGAAGTTCTTTCTAGCGTCGTAGGTAATTAGGTCTGGTGGCCCTAAATAGGTGTTAATTTAGCATATCCGTAGAATGTCCTATATATATTTGGCGCTGATGTCTCGTAGCTATCTACTGGCTTAGAATCGCGTTCCTTTATCAATAACATATAGGAGGGGTAATCCGCTGATGTACATAATGTTAACAATAATATTATAGTTAAAATTAATGTTGTCTTATAGGGTGAAGCGGAATCTGCTTGGTAATTTGCTAAACTTTTAATAGTAGTAGTAGAACTTAGTTAGTTGCTTAATGGCCATTCTATCCGTTTCATGGCCAGCATGGTAGAGTAGTTTTTGCAATTTCTCAACTAAGGGATGTCTAAATCGATAATATAGGCGCCGTAGCTCTATATCTGTTAAGTAGCAGGGGTTCGCGTTAAAGGATTTAGACAGATATAACTATAGTAATATACTCTATAAGAGAAACGGGTGGCCAAACTATTGCACTACTGGTACTTTTTTAGTGTAAGTAATGACAACGTTTCTAAGGTTGTTATAGTAGATTTAGAGTCTGTTTATATCCGCTAAGCAGAGCAAGAAGGGGGTATCTATATAGACAATATAAAACTGTATCTTGCCTATAGGGGTGATAATATCCGTAGTTTTAATAGAGGTAGCGATTCTAATACCAAACTGCACGTTAACTTGTTCTTTGGTTAAGGTATTAAGTTTTACGGATTAGTCCGCGTTCTATAGTGCCTAGAATTGTCCGTAACCGGCCATAGACTTCTTTAATATACTGGTATTAATTATAATTCCTATGAATACCGTAGAAGTATAGCGTGAAGCGGTAGTTGTTGTGTTATAGTTAAATGGGTTAGTTTCCATAGTAGGTTCTATGGAGATTGTAGTAAGTAAGTAAGTGTAAGCCTTGTTGGCTAGTTCTATGCTTATAGAGGTTGCTTCGTCTGTAGTGAAAGTCCTAAATAATATAAGGTAGTAGCTGTTAGGGTCTTTTAATTCTTCCTTACTGTTATTATTATTAGTGTTTTTGTTAGTATCTATATTTAGCACAAGAGCTTTAAAAGTCTTATTATACTTATTGTTGTTGTCTCCTTTATAGTAGATAGTGTATTGTCTGAAGCGTTCTTTAAAGTTACCATTACGGCCCTTATTATTGTTAAAACGTCTTTTATACTTATCTCTAGAACGGTTCCGCTCCTCCTCTATATATTTCTATAAGCGGCAGCTCTCCTTTTGGTAAATGTAGTACTTGGCCTTTAGGGATCTGACGGTGTTTTGTCTATAGGAGCGGGTTCGGTTACGGTTGTTACGGATATTACGGCGGTATATATAATCCGTAAAGTAGGTTCCTTAAGACGGTCTTATTAAGGCCTAGAAAGGGTGTTCCTTCTCCTATATAACTATAGAAGATTGCAACTTGCTAATTAACTAGGAGAGGTCTTTAGAAGGGTTAGAAATGGCGATACGGCATACTGGTACTCCTTAGCAAGTGGTGACTAGCTTATTTATAAGGAAGAGGTTTGTACAAAACTCTAGGTATAATCTGTAGTGATGTTTTAAGAGCTTATTAAGGAGTAGTTGGAAACTCTAATAGATTTGCTTATTAGGGTTCTCGTTAATAATTCCTTAGAAGTTAGTGGCGTTTTATTTAGTAAGGTTTCTCTAATAGTACTCTGGTCCTTTAAAGAAGTAACATATGTGGTTATATGCCTTAGTAAATAATCTAGTTAAAAGGCTGCTATTATAGTAGTGATCCTAAGCAAGTCCCTTTAGCATAGTTGGGAGTGCGGTTATATAGCCTTTAGGAGGTAGACCAGCTCTCTTGCAGATATTATAGAAGATAGTTAACTTAAAGTTAAAGCTATTACTTACTCTATCGTACTTCTAGTCGTCTGTATAAATCTTAGCAATAGTGGCTGCCTCTTTACTGTACATAGGCAGGTGCATAGCAGGGTTGGTATTAGCAGTACTAGGGTAAAGATACTAGGCAGGAGGGGGACCAAGTAGGGTAGGAGCGGTTACTAGAGGGAGGGTAGAGGCAGTTACTATAGGCGATAATTGCTAATTCTGCGTCTGTAGGAGTTAAGTAAGGAGAGTAAGTAGTTAATCTTAGGTAGAGGTAGGTACAGCTTACTATTAGGTGGCGGTTAGTACAGTTTACTAGGGTATAGATGCAATAGCTAGTTGGGGTGTTATAGGGGTAGGTATTTACGTTCTAGGTATTGTGGCTATAGCTATAGGCTAGATTGCAGGCGTTAGAGGTAGTAGAGGTAGTTAATGGCTTACAGGCGTTGGCACCATATAGGAAGGTAGTGGGCTGTGGGGGGGGGTTATAGGAGCTAAAGAGGCTATAACTAATAGGGGTATAGCTTGATTTAATATTAGAGCTATTTGTGTTAAGTTAAGCCGTTCTTATAGCGCTACTGTAATTATAGGGCTGACTGCCTTAAGAGCTTTTATAATTTCCTTATCTGTCCATTTGTGAGGTTCTTCCTCTTAGAGGAGGTTAAATAGTGCTTCTAAGATTGAATATCTGCTATTGTGCTTTCCCACATACACTCCTCTCTTGAGTAGATGAGTGCGTAACTTTGCTTTTATATTAATTCGCATGCGTCTAAAATCTTTAGTAGTAAAGCCTTTAAATTCCTCCTTAAATACTGTCTATAATATATAGTCTGTGAAGTTCTCCTGTATGTGTACGTAGACCTTTATTACTATATAGTCTCCTAGCTCATCTTTGGAAGCTATAGCAGTAGTGATTCTATTACTATGCTTTAATATCTTCTCATACCACTCCATTATAGTTGTGGGTTAAGTATCCGTAAGGTTTAAGTGGAGGTTTAAAGGTAAGGAGGTTTAAGGTTTAAGATTTAAGGTTTAGGGTGTTCTC
>Ga0307507_10008224_pt1 | contig 14586 bp, 12 predicted proteins | sample 7_EM_MG_FD_207223 | JGI IMG/M metagenome (GOLD analysis project Ga0307507, IMG submission 207223) | Populus trichocarpa ectomycorrhiza microbial communities from riparian zone in the Pacific Northwest, United States - 7_EM | ecosystem: Host-associated > Plants > Roots > Unclassified | place... | reverse complement strand
ACAGAGAGGGGGACAGAGAGAGTGACAGAGAGGGGAGGAGACAAAGAGGGGCAGAGAGGGAGGGGGGAAAGATAGGGAGGGGAGAAAGACAGGGGAGGGGGGACAGACAGGGGAGGGGAGAAGGACAGGGAGGGGAGAAGGGGTAAGAGGGGAGACAGACAGGGAGGGGGGACAGACAGGGAGGGGGGACATACATAGGGGTAGGCACTCGTTGCCGCTCGTCGGTGGTGGCCTCATTCACTGTTTGTCAACAGGGGGTCATCTCTGTCGGTGTTGTCGCTCGTTGTCGTCCGGCATGGGCATCATCGTCCATGGGTGGGGCGTCATCGCCCAGGTGGGCGCTCGTTCCGCGTCGCATTTCGCTCGGTCATCGTTTGTGTGTGGTGCCCATCGTTCGTGGTGGTGGTGGTTGTTGGTAGGTTTCCGAGCACTGTTTGTCGTTCGTGGGTGCCGGGGTCATTGTGTAAATGGGTGTTGGGGCTTGTGGGGGGGCGTCGTCGTCCGTGGGTGGGGTGTTGGCTGGAAAGTCGCGTCGACGTGGCACCCGAGGGTGCCACGTCAGCGGTTTGGTGGTGGCGCCGTGGGTTGTGCACCTCCGCCGTTCTCGATCGTCATTTGGTTGCCACGTCGCCGACAGCGACGTGGCACCTGGATGCCGTGTTAGTGAGGTCAGTGGTGTTGTGGAGCTGAGCTTGCTCACCTCGGTTCCTTGTTGTCTGTTTCCGTGCGTGCGTGCTAACCGTTGTTTGTGAGCTGTGATAGACGGTGGTGGTCCGTTTTGTCGTCCGCAGGGTAGTTGTGGTGTGATGTGGCATTGCGATGTTGTCGACGAACGAACGTTGCTACGTCGCTGTCAGCGACGTGGCACTTAGATTCCCTGTGAGAGAGATCAGTGGTGGGGGGGGGGAGGAGCTGAGCTTGCTCACCTCAGCTCGTCGTTTGTTCATCCATGTGTTGTTGTTGTTGTTCGTCCGTGTGTAGCGTTGCCGTCGTTCGTCAGTTTTGGTTATCACGTCGCCAACGGCGACGTGGCCCTTGCATCTCGTGTGAGAAAAGAAGAGGGGGAGAGGAATTATGTTGCTCACCTGAATGCTGTAGACAGTGACGACGCATGTCGTTGTCGCCGTCGTTCGTCCATTGGGTCAGTGAAGTGGCGTTGCCATGTTGTTGTCGTTGTTGGGGTGTGCAGCGGTGGTCGTGGGTGGTGGAACGATGATTGCGAGGTGGTGGTGACACAATGGAGGTGGTCGCGGTGATGGTGGTGGTTGAGAGGACAAAGGTTTGTTTGTTGATGTCGTGTATGTACTGTTCTCGGCAAACGCCGCTTACGCGACGTAGTATAAAGACACAGTGGTCGCTTAGTAATATTAGTTAATCTTACAAATCTTAGTCAGCCTGTCAAGTGTGCCTTTATATATTAGATTATTAGTTTCCTACCTTGACCACATGTACTATTAAGAGAACATGGCTGCCTGTATTGAACATGTCCACCATGCCGGGGGGCATACAGGGCTAGCTGTCCTTATTGCTGTTCTTAATCCATGCTGGATTAGGGTGAGATTGCTTGTTTGTGTGTGTCTGTGCTTGCAAATGGTATTGCCAGAAAGGGAATTTTGTTGTGATTTTTTTGCAAATGTTTGTTTGGTGCTGTGACAATTGGTGCTGTGACAATGCATGATTTAGTGCAGGGTGATGCAAGGGTGACAATGCATTCTGCATTGTTTTTCTGTGTTTGTTTGGTTTTCTCAGTTGTGTTTGGTTGTCTCGGCTGTCTCGGTTAGTGATTAGGATGGAAACGGTGATTGCCTTGGTGTCTCGGTTGTTTGTTTGTTTCTGTTAGGGTTAGGGTTACTGAGGACTCTAGGATTGAAGTAGGGTTGTAAAATTTCTGTAGGATTGAAGTAGGATTGGTGGTAGGATTGAGACTTGGAGGGTAGGGTTACTGGAAGGATTGACACAGGTACAGTAGGATTGGTGTGAGGTGCATGAGATACATATATGATGAGTGTTGGTGAACTGTAGTAGAATACCTGTACAGTAGTTGCTCACTCCTAATTTTGTCATAAAGCCCTTGCATCTCACCCTTGCCTCTCCCTGTTCATCTGAGATGTATGGGTGTGGGGATGGTTTGAACACATTCTAGAACATGAAAGACTGGTGAGTATTGGCCATGATATGAGTGTAACAATATTCACATACCTGTCCACTACTTGTACACTTTTAAATTCGTCTGGTAAGCACGGCATCTGTGTGTTTTTCCAGGATGAACAGACACACGTGCACACAAAACGAATCTAAGAACCTGAAATTTGAGTGAGTAATGGGCAGGCTATGGGGTGAACAATATTTCACATACCTGAGGACTGTCACCATTCTGGTAAAGTCATTTGCAGGTGGCTGTGCCTGCATGTTCATCCAAGAAGAACAGACCACGCGTGCACAAAACTAATCTAAGAACGTGAATATCGAGTGAGTAACAGGCATGCTATGGGGTGAACAATATTTCACATACCTGAGTACTGTTACCATATTAGTAAAATCCTTTGCAGGTGACTGCACCTGCATGTTTGTCCAAGACAAACAGACACACGTGATCACAAAATGCAGTTGCACGAATGGTATGTGCAGTTGGTATGTTTGAATTTTCGTCAAACCTTAACCAACGTGTTCAAACCTGATACACCATAAGTCTCGATACATGGGCTGTTCCAACACATCATGTCACATACTATAAGTCCGATGTACTTAGAGCAAAAATTGGGGGAAATTTTGCTTAGCTGTGCTGGCACAGCAAAATTCCTCCCAATTTTTTCTTCATGTATATCGGACTTAGTGGGAGGGCACTGATGTACTCTTGTCGAAAACAAGAGTTCATTGAGGACTGTATCAGTTATTTCACAAGGTAGCCTGACACAGAGGGAAGGGCAATAAAATAGATTAAGAGATAAATATTAGACGTAGAGGGTAGATAGATTAGCCGATTATGGTGGTTGGATAGTTGGTGTGCGCCCATAAGTTTTGATCAGTGAAGCAAGTGAAAACCACCCTTTGTCCCGATCTTACAGGGGTGTTGAAGTGGGCTACCACCCTTGCCATGACCCCAAACAGGTGGCCAGCAACTATCGTATCCCTGACACCAAGCTGAGGTGCCATGAATTCTCCTCCTTCCCAATCCCCCACTGCGAAAACCCAAGTGATCGTATTCTTACCATCGCCCCAGTCAACGTCAACAATCTTGCTACTTCCTTCCTTAACAGCGACGGTGAAAAAAGCACCCTGGAAGTCCAGAGCGGGGCGTAAAGCCAATTCTTCGCCTAACCATGCATTGACACGATTGTAAGCCCTTCAAAGTCAGTGAGCAATTGGAGCATCTTCCAGTCAAAGATTAGCGTACCTTTCCTGTGCCTCCCATTGAACGGGTAGGTAATATCTTGTCATGCGAATGACCTTGGGGACAACCAGCTGTCCCACTAGACTCAGCAGGTTGTCAATGGCTGTGATGGCCTCACGTGACTGAAGACGTGATTCCCGAGTTATCAGTGGTTTCGACGCGCTGGCCTCCCAGACACCCCAGTGGTAAGCAGGTGTTGTTGAGCGCGATTGCTAGTAGCGACTGTGTCCAGGGGGAGACAACAGAAACACAGCGGAGCATGAGGTAGGGGGGATGCTGTGGGTCAGCCTTAAGTTCTTGTGATGGTGTCGGGACGGCCAGAATGGTACCAGGAGATGCAGGAACAGCCGGAAGGTTTTCGGGATGACAAGTGTCAGGAAATTCATTCAGGATTATCTCCCGGACTTTTGCACCATTGCGCCGGATGCCAAGGCATTCATCTGGGTAGTGGGACGGGTGGTAGATTTCTGACACAAGATGTTTGACGTGCAAAAAAAAACAGATGAGATACGATACTTACCAGTCAAATCATTGATGACCATCGAGGTGCGATGGGGACCACCACTGTCGACATAGTTTCGAACCCTCGAAGTCTTCGCCTCAGCGCTTCGCTGTCCTCTCCATTGATGTTGATGTCTCTTCCGGCCAGATTTGGATTTGGTGGGGGCTCTGTCCATGCTCATGATAGTTTCACAGGAAGGAGAATCCATATGTTGTCTTTTCTCCCAGGGCAAGAATGACGTGGCTGCCACAGGGGGGCCATGCTTGTGTGTTCTAACTTCCAACACTTTATGAAAGATGTGTGGAGATGATTCGGTTTGAGGAAATGAGTGTGTAGATGCTTTTAGATAGTTAACGAACGTAGAGACACTTGGGGATGGGGTGATGAAGGAGAAGAAGACCTGTTGGTTAACAGAAAGTGTAAAGGGATAGAATGACACGACACGAGGTATCCCGTATTCCATACTCCTATACGATATTTCCTCCCCAACGTTGCCTCACTCACAAGAACTCTCAGCTAGGACATCACATGGTCACAATAGTCACAATAGTCACACTCGAGTACAATTCGCTTAGTCACGCACAGAATAATCATCTATTTTTCTACCTGCCTACTCTGTGCAAAACCTGCGTATTCCAGCATCGTCTTCACAACTCGAATACAGGTGTCTTAGAGGGGTTAAGAACTAGGTTAGTAGCTCAAGTATCATTCTGTCAGCGGAGAGCTCGTGACTCTCCTTATACGCTAACAGTTTTCCTTCCCTTCCATCCACGGAAGGTCTCAAGACACTTCTTTGCGGCTTTCTGGGAGAAGAGAGTTTGTCTACGCTCGTGGCTATTCCAGAGCAAAGTAGCAACTCACGTTAAGAGATTGACCATTCGAGACTTCTAGGTGAACGTCGAAGGTCATTACACCATACCGGAAACCTATCCCCTACCTCCTTAGCTCGCTAGGAACGCTTCGTCGGTAGATACACGGACTGCATCAATATGCTATCCCTGAACAGGTTCCCGCAAAGGTGGACACTGTGGGAACCATCGACAACCTGGCCGGCGTACCTGTAGGAGTAGAGGTAATGAAAACGAACGACGCGAACACTCTACGATCAGAAAGATCTAAAACCAAGAAACCTCTCAGAGGAGCTCCCCCTTCATCGTTAAGTCAGCCCACTCCTCCGGATCGTTCTCGATCCTCCTCCCCATTGAAACCTAGAACTTCTCCACTCTCACTTACTGCTACTCTTCCGTCTGCGAAACCACTACATTCAACATCTACTAGTAATCGAGCAACTGTATCAATTCCGATGAAAGGGTCGATTTCAAACGATCGAAACCATGAACATCGTCAAATAACCCTTCCAGTTAACCAAGGGAGATCACCATTAGCTACCGGGCGAGCGACAAGTTTGAAACATCCTCGCTTCCTGCCCCATCCAACGAACTCTACAACCGCCCTCTCTCCATCCACCTCCAGCTTTCAACTGCAGTTCCCTTCATCGGAGACGGACCATTCTTCACCATCATACAGAGCATTCAACTTTAAGGCTTCAACGCCCGTTGCGTTAGGCACAGACTTCGACTCGACTAGGGAAGCCCCTTTGTCACCAACTATTCAACAACAACCTAGCACCTCTTCTACCCTCGACACTGATTCCGCGTCCGCGCAACAAGAACCCTCTTCCACGTCAAACATGAGTTTGACTATTGAAACCGCCTCAACTTCTACATTCCGACTGAGCGCTGAAAGGGGCTACGAGAACTCCCCAATGGCTCGAATCATTCGACAATACAAAGAAGATTCGAGCGACGATGAAACGTCGACCTGGCAACGCGCTACTATACTCGTCGCGAAGAATTACTTACTCAGTAGTGATATAGTAGAGCTAACGAGTTTGGAGCAAAGTTACGCTTTACGACTGGCTCTACTAGACGACGTCACAGAGGTAGTGAACGAACTACAAGTCTTTCTTGAAAGGACTTCAGCCCTAATACCCGAGTGAATCTCTTTTTTTAAAGTAGACCCCAAGGATACTTTCATGAGTATACTAAGAGAATCGTCGGACTCCTGCCAAGTACGAGCTGCTTGGATGGGGCTGATTAGGCATTTGAAGTTGGCTCAAGAAAATCTCGTGAAATACGAGCTACAGTACCGTAGTCCTCTCCAAGGGGAGAATATCGTAATGCCTACCTCTCCCGTATCCACCGACATCGGCATTTATGAAGCCTTAGAGGACGTAGGAGATGCCGACAACCGTATGAGATATATCTACGAGAACGTCCCTCACCATCAAGATCAAATACCATCTCCAGAATTACTAAGGAACGGCTCTACATGGAATACTGTTCTGTTTACATCAGACAACTCCCGAGGGACATCTCGAACCAGACTTTCTACTATAACGGAGCATTCCCCAGAGGAAACTGTGAGAGAGCCTAAGGAGAAAGGGAAAAGCACTAGTGGCTACCACTTTTATGATAAAAACCAGACAAGTGCCTGCAGGCGATTGTGTATAATGCTTAGAGGTTCAATGAAATGTCTCATAACTGTGCCTATGTATTTCTTTCATTAGGTTGCCTGTCTTTCTCTCATAAGTCATAGCAGCACATTTCATTCAATTGTCTGTGTGTCTCATAAGGCGCTTTCATGTAAACATTTTGGCGCTTTCAATGGATATTTCATTCTTGTCCCTATGATATTTCTTTGCGATTTTCAGATGAATACCTGAGGGATTTCAATGGATATTTCATTCTTATTCCTAGGATATTCATTGCGATTTTCATATGAATACCTAGGGGATTTCAATGGATATTTCATTGCGATTTTCATATGAATATCTAGAGGATTTCAATGGATATTTCATTCTTATTCCTAGGATATTTCATTGCGATTTTCATATGAATACCTAGGGGATTTCAATGGATATTTCATTCTTATTCCTAGGATATTTCATTGCGATTTTCATATGAATACCTAGGGGATTTCAAAAATAGAAATGGTTGGTGATAATGTGAAAGATGTTTTCAGGGTCCTTAGTACATTTCCATATATGGTAGTTGAGGCTGTGCTGAATATAAAAACAGCAATAAAATATGGAAAAAATCAGAAAAAAATAGGAATGGTTGGTGATGATGTGGAATGGTGTTTTCAGGGTCCATGGTACATTTCCATATATGGTAGCTGAGGCTGTGCTGAATATAAAAACAGCAATAAAATATGGAAAAAATCGGAAAAAAATAGAAATGGTTGGTGATGATGTGGAATGGTGTTTTCAGGGTCCATGGTACATTTTCATATATGGTAGCTGAGGCTGTGTTGAATATAAAAACAGCAATAAAACTCGGAAAAGAATAGGAATAGTTGGTGATGATGTGGAATGGTGTTTTCAGGGTCCATGGTACATTTTCATATATGGTAGCTGAGGCTGTGTTGAATATAAAAACAGCAATAAAATGTGAAAAAAAAATCATAAAAAGATAGGGATGGTTGGTGATGTGATTGGGTAATGTTTATATAACAGGCACTGCATTCAGGGTCCATATCAGGGTCCTTTGCATACATCTCAAAATAGAAATTTTATCTAATCTGACCAAAAAGTGAAGAAAAACAAGATATAAATGATTTCACCTATCAGGGTTCATCAGACAGGTTGTTGGGAGGGTGGTCACATGACCAATTGCCTAAAATGGTAAAAAAATGAAAGTTGTAGTCCTGAACTGTAGCTTTCAGAATCACTTTAAATCTTGTTCCAAGGTGCTTCCATTGTGGAGATATGAGGTAAAAGATTTTCAAAAGCGCCGCGTTTTTTTTTGTTTTTTTGCGTTCTTCTCGATGAAAACAACACCAAATCACATGATTTCACCACATTTGGAAAGCTAAAAGAAGGGGCTACAATTGTTGTACCGTGGGAAATTTACCAAAAAAGGAAGATGCATACCCTCAAAAGGAAATTGGCATTGACAGACTACAAAAGTCATATAGAGCCTACAAAGTTTACTAACAGACTACAAAAAGTCAGACATCGACTACAAAAGATTACACTTAGACTACAAAGTGTACTAATAGACTACAAAAAGTCGGACATATACTACAAAGTTTACTAATAGACTACAAAAGTCGGACTTAGACTACAAAGTTTACTAATAGATTTCAAAAGACTATAAAAAGTCGGACATACACTACAAAGTTCACTAACACTGCAAACATGACAACATACTGGAGTGAAAGTATTTTGAGAGTATTCTGATGGTACATAAACATTTCCCAAAATATCATTCCCCAAGTATGAAGTTAGTATGAAAAAAAATATATTATTACTTATGCTAAAGTATCAGATTAGTATTTTGATGGTATTCAAGGTTTTTTCTCAATACTGTATCAATATAAGCAAGTATCAATACAATATTGAAACAAAACTTTGAATACCATCAAAATACTAATCTGATACTTTAGCGTAAGTAATGATATTTTTTTTTTCATACTAACTTCATACTTGGGGAATGATATTTTGGGAAATGTTTATGTACCATCAGAATACTCTCAAAATACTTTCACTCCAGTATGTTGTCATGTTTGCAGTGTAATAGACTTCAAAAGACTATAAAAAGTCGGACATACACTACAAAGTTTACTAACAGACTTCAAAAGACTATAAAAGTTGAGCTATAAAAGTTTGTAGTGTCCACATTTTGAGAGTACAGTGTCCACACTTTGAGACTACAAACCCTAACCCTAAGTCTGCATTTGAAGACTACAACAGTTTGTAGTGTCTGCATTTTGACACTACAAAAGTTTGTAGTGTAGTGTCCACACTTTGAGATTACAAACCCTAACCCTAAGTCCGCATTTTGAGACTACAAAAGTTTGTAGTGTTCGCTTTTTGAGACTACAAAAGGGCTTTGATGTCATGCCCAAGGGTGTCTTTCACATTGGTGGAACCTGTACCATCTGTTCATGTAAGGAGTCACTATCCTATCTCTGACCTTAGATAGATTTCTACTGGCCTATGTTTGCTCAATTATTCTCTGTCATCAGCCTTTGTCTGTCTTCTCAAATCATGATCATGTATCATTGTCTAACTATGCATCACACTCAATCTTGCTTTTATATCTGTTAAGAGTACTATCAGTGAATAATGGATGTCAGATGATGATAGAAAACATATACCAAAGTCTAGGTCATATTCAACTGAATCAGTAATGAAGGCTAACAAGAAGAGTGGAACAGATGGCCTCCCATGTTTCACTCCTAATACTCTTGAAAGACATATGACCTAGACTGTTTATGTTTTCTATCATCATCTGACATCCATCATTCACTGATAGTACTCTTAACAGACATACAAGCAAGATTGAGTGTGATGCATGGTTAGACAGTGATACATGATCATGATTTGAGAAGACAGACCAAGGCTGATGACAGAGAATAATTGAGCAGACATAGACCAGTAGAAATCTATCTAAGGTCAGAGATAGGATAGTGACTCCTTACATGAACAGATGGTACAGGTTCCACCAATGTGAAAGACACCCTTGGGCATGACATCAAAGCCAATGTTGGAGCAATGGCAAAAAGTCAAGTCAAGTCAAATCCCCCAACCATATACAGAGTCAAGGACACTACAAATGTAGAAACTTTTGTAGTCTAAAAAAGCGGACAGTACAAACTTTTGTAGTCTCAAAAAGCGAACACTACAAACTTTTGTAGTCTCAAAATGCGGACTTAGGGTTAGGGTTTGTAATCTCAAAGTGTGGACACTACACTACAAACTTTTGTAGTGTCAAAATGCAGACACTACAAACTGTTGTAGTCTTCAAATGCAGACTTAGGGTTAGGGTTTGTAGTCTCAAAGTGTGGACACTGTACTCTCAAAAAGGGCCCGAAAAGACGAGAGGTGCGCGTGTCCGCGATCTGAAGATATTTCATATATTCTGTTTTGGTAAGTAGATGCTCTAGGTCACTCAATTCTCCACCATTTCTCATGATCTTGGACTTGTTTTAATTCAATATAATGCTGCTTAAAGGGACAAAAAAGACGGGGGATGCTCGTGTCTGCGATCTGGAAATATCTTGTATATTCTGTTTTGGTAAGTAGATGCTCTAGGTCACTCAATTCTCCACCATTTCTCATGATCTTGGACTTGTTTTAATTCAATATAATGCTGCTTAAAGGGACAAAAAAGACGGGGGATGCTCGTGTCTGCGATCTGGAGATATCTTGTATATTCTGTTTTGGTAAGTAGATGCTCTAGGTCACTCAATTCTCCACCATTTCTCATGATCTCGGACTTGTTTAAATCCAATATAATGCTGTTTAAAGGGAAAAAAGAGACGAGGGGTGCGCGTGTCCGCCATTTGGAGATATCCTGTATATTCTATTTTTGTAGGTAGGTACTCTAGGTCACTCAATTCTCCACCATTTCTTATGATTTAGGGCTTATTTAAATCTAAAATAATGCTATTTAAAGGGCACAAGGGGATGAGATGTTCATATGTCCACCATCTGGAGATATTCTGTTTTTGTGACATTTTATGATCTGGGCACCAAAAAGATTTAGAAGTGAAAACATAGAATATATTTAATTCAGAGCCTTGGCACTTGAAAGATTTATTTAGTGCAAAAAAATAGATTCAGCAGTGTGACAGTTGATTTTGTGGCATTTTAGGATAGAAATATAAAATTGATACAGTAAAGATTCTAGATAGATTCAGTACTAAATACTGTGTTACTATTAGTCATGTAAGACATATGGAGTTTGCATGACTAACAGTCAGCATTTGGGGGGTCACTGAAGTGTTTTGCTGCTAACTTTTCATTAGAAACAGTTAAATTATATCTACCCTGGACCCTGAAATCACCACCCAACAATACTGACCAATACCCCTATTTTTATTTGATATTCCACTATTTTATTGCCATATTTCATATAGAAAAGCGCTGCTTTCCATATTTGGAAATGCACACTGGACCCTGAAAACAGTACCTTCCAATATCATGCCATCCCCAATTTTTCCCAATTTTATTGCTATGTTTTTATCCAGAAAAGGATTGCTTTCCACATTTAGAAATGTGCACTGGACCCTGAAACCAACCCTGAGAAATATGAGGCTGGCTAGCAAAGAAATAGGAATAAAATCAGACCTGGGTAGGAATGAAATATCAGGCTGGCTGGCAAAGAAATCACACCTGACAAGCAAAGAAATATCAGGCTGGCAAGGAATGAAATAGAACCTGACAAGCAATAAAATATCAAGCTGGCAAGGAAAGAAACAGGAAAGAAATTAGACCTGGCTAGCAAAGAAATATCAGGCTGGCAAGGAAATAAAAAGGAAAGAAATCAGACCTAGCTATAAATGAAATATCAGGCTAGCAAGGAAAGAAATCAGACCTGGCTATGAATGAAATATTAACCTGGGTAGCAAAGAAATAGCATCTGACAAGCAAAGAAATATGAGGCAGGTAGGGAAAGAAATAGGAATGAAATAGAAATGAAATAGCACCTGGCTAGCAATGAAATGCCATTTCATTCAAATCCCTGGCTACAAACAAATCATGGTGCTGGCACTAGCCAGGATTTTATCATATAAAATGGTAGCTACTGGTGTATTAACTCCAAAGCAAGAGATTGCTGGGGGTCTTTGAATACGGCAGAATCATCCTGCAGAAAGGTGCGGAGATCACGAAGCCTTGAAGGGTGCATGATATGTGTTACTGGCTGTGTAAGAGCTTGCGACGGAGGACTTGCAACATTTATACCGAGGCTATTGAGGAGACATGACAGATCATTTGCTCGCGTTTGAGAAGCAGCTTGTAAGAGGTCGGGAAGTATCCTTCTCTTCACTTCTTCCGCAATGTCTGCTACAGATGAAATGGATACATTGTTTTCCCATGTCGTCGGAAAAGTGGTGGGCAAACTGATTTCACCCCTGCACTTCATAGCTTCAAGCAAGCTGGGTTGCGAGGTATGGGAAAATCCAATGAGGCTATGCCAGATCCCACTGGCACGCATGGTATCGAAGAATACATGAAAATCGATCCCAGCAGGCAGACGGGCATCAGAAGCATATAGCGAGTGAACTCCCTCACTATGGCCGGATTGGATGGCCAGCGATGAGCGACTCACTTGGTTGTGATAGTCATGAAACCGGACAGAATGGTAGTTCAGGAACCAAGTAGCGACGTGTCGCCAGAGGCTCACAGGCATTTTGATGCCTAGGAGTCGCTGGGTATGACGAGCGAGATTCCATGAGAGTTCGGGGGAAGTCACAGGTCGATAGGGCCCAAAGAAGAGACAATCCCTGGCCCTCGCGGCAGCCCTTTGTCCACTAAAATAATTCTGCCACAGCACGATAGTAGGCCAAATGAAAGTGAGATACAGCATCCATAGCCGCCCAATCTCTGGGTGTGGAACCCTCATCATGGTTATGTCGCGTTCAGTCAAATGGCTTGTCTTGTTAAAGGTTCCCATCATCGAAAAGTATTGGAACATGACTAGAACATTCCGGATGGTTCCACCAGCGACGTTGCTAATCAAGTGAGATGCAATCTCTGAACCACGCGCTGGCTCACCGACACTGGTCTGGGTTCCGCAAAAAAGAAGCATTTCCACCTCGTGGCAGAGGGCCATGTATGCAAAGCATGGTCCTGCCTTCCAGACAATTTTTCGTTCCTTCGAGATAAAATGAAATCATCCTTGGAGGGAAGGATGCATTAGAACAGCCCGCAGGAGATTGAATCTGTGTTGCTGAAACGAGTTGGAGGGGTCATGGAAGCAAGAGTATCCAACATTTCAATTCCTAGGCTCGACTGGTGGGCAACACTTTTATCATATAACTAAGGCAACTGCCTATGGCTCCCTGTGTATCCATCCACACTCTTTATGATAGGGAATCATTCCAGTTACCATGTCTTTTCATTATCATAAAGCCTGTGGTTTTTCATTAAGTGTAGGCAAGGCTTTCATAAGCTAGCCTGGGTTTATCATTATCAATTTCATATCTTTGCAAGCCATATCATTAGCTATTTCATTCACTACTTGGGGCAATATCATTGCAATTTTCATTAGCTACCAGGGTGATATCATTGCGACTTTCATTAGCTACCTGGGTGATGTCATTGGGAATTTCATTAGCTACCTGGGTAATATCATTGGGAATTTCATTAGCTACCTGGGCAATATTTCATTAGCTACCTGGGTGGTATCATTCCAATTTTCATTAGCTGCCTGATGATATCATTGCAATTTTCATTAGATACCTGGGTGATATCATTGTGAGAAAAATAACCAGAAAATCAGGAAAAAATATCAGAAAAAAATATAGCAATGGTCTATAGGATGTCAGGTACTGCTTTCAGGGTCCACTATATATATCCAAAAAAGACAATATCATCTGGTTCAATAAAAAGGCAGACAAAAAGAAGATAAGGATGATTATACCTGTCAGGGTTCATCCAATAGGGTATTGGGATGATGGTCACATGACCAAACACCAAAAATGGTTGAAAAAAAATAAAAGTCAGTCAAAATATATTTTCTTGGACTACTATCATAAGAAACAGTAAAGAATTGAGTGACCCAGAATATCTACCTACCAAAACAGAGAATGTGGAGTATCTCTGGAATGCGAACACGCGCACCTCTATCCTTATTGGGCCCTTTAAAAGGCATTATAGTACATTTAAATGAGCTTCAGATCATAGAAAATGATGAAGAATTGAGTGACCTAGAGTATCTAGCTTCCAAAACAGAATGTACAAAATACCTCCAGATTGCGAACACGTGCACCTCTCGTCTTCTTTGGCCCTTTAAATGGCATTATAGTAGACTTAAATGAGCCCAAGATCATGGAAAATGTTGGAGAATTGAGCGACCTAGAGCACCTACCCACTAAAACAGAATATACAGAATACCTATGGATCGCGGACACGCACACCTCTCGTCTTCTTTGGCCCTTTAAATGGCATTATAGTAGACCTAAATGAGCCCAAGATCATGGAAAACGGTAAAGAATTGAATGACTTAGAATATCTACCCACCAAAACACAATATACACAATATCTCTGGATCGGGGACACGCGCACCTCTCGTCTCTCTGTGCCCTTAAAACGAAACAATAGTAGATTTAAACAAGCCCAAGACCATTAAAAACTGTACAGAACTGACCTATCTAGACTACCTGTCCACCAAACAGAAAATGTGAAATATCTCCAGAACGCGAACACGCGAGCCTCTCGTCTCTTCGTACCCTTTAAACGATACACTGGTATATTTAAACAAGCCCAAGATCATAACAAACAGTGGAGAATTCATTGAGATATGTCTAATATACTAATTGTAAATGACTTCTATGCTGTCTAACCTGAGAATGAGCATCATAATAGCCCTAAAGGACATGTAATAGATACCAGATAGACACCATGAGTCTGTGACATATCTCAATTACCCAGGTAGCTAATGAAATTCCCAATGATATTGCCCAGGTAGCTAATGAAATTCCCAATGATATCGCCCTGGTAGCTAATGAAATTCCCAATGACATTCAGTACTTTACACTCCTCCACACACTCCAGTTGGACTCCAGGTGGACTCCAGACCAAGTACCGGAGTCCGAATGGACTCCACCTGGAATACCAGGATTCCAACCGGAGTGTGTCTGGAGTCCAGATGGACTACACTCATTTTAGACTGTCTCAAGG
>Ga0307507_10008223_pt1 | contig 14587 bp, 18 predicted proteins | sample 7_EM_MG_FD_207223 | JGI IMG/M metagenome (GOLD analysis project Ga0307507, IMG submission 207223) | Populus trichocarpa ectomycorrhiza microbial communities from riparian zone in the Pacific Northwest, United States - 7_EM | ecosystem: Host-associated > Plants > Roots > Unclassified | place... | reverse complement strand
CTTAGAATAGTGGGACCTTATTGGCCACACCACCTAAGGGAGGGTATTTTGAAAAGAGGGGGTGGAGTAGCAAGATAGGTGAAAACTCTTACTATACCGGAGGGAAGTGATGTGTTGGCAAAATGCCGTTGTAACCGAGGTGTGTGTGTCCGAAAATTCCGTGTTGCAACCGAAATCCCCACAAATTATACCGGATAGGTGTTCTTTCTGAGGATGGATGGATGGATGATGGGGATGATCTCTTTCTTTCTTTCTTTCTTTCTTTCTTTCCTTCCTTTGGTGCCGAATTTCGGGCCTTTTTGGAGTGTAAACTGGCACCAGTACAGAGGGAGGGGGGGGATCGTAGATACAGTGGGTGGTTGTACGAACACAAGCTACTCGTATAAAATATATTTTTTTGGATTTTTATGGCCTCCTCGGAGCCTAGTGTTATTCTATGGAGGGATCGAAGATGTTTTCCTCTCCGGGAACGTAACGCACAAATATTGCCGCAAAAAAGACTGCAAAACTAAAGGAGGGGATGATGACCTGTCCTTCCTAGGAATTGGGGATATTTGTACGAGCACTGTGTAAGTATGGGTGTGGGATGGTTGTGGAGGTTCGCGCTGCATTTGATAACGGGCGGAATAATGTTGCACCGTGGGTTATAGTGATCAGGCATCTGACAGGCCCCCGGTCCTCAACGCCGTGCTATGATTCACCCGTTGTCCCCCTCGGCGCTGCCTCATCTGCCACAGAAGTTGAAGACGATGTTTCAAGAATAACCCCCTCCCAACGTTTCGTTAAGTCTATGATATCACTCCCCACAGTACACCCCGATCCACCACCACAACACCTCCACTTCCAGCATACAGATACGGTAGCGGAGCGAAGGGTGCGGAGGAGGAGGAGGAGTCAATGGGGGATTTCATTAGTTTATGTATCAACCCCTTCTCCCTCGGTATGCCAAATGGGGGGGGGATAACGAAGGAGAAAGGGAGGGTTTCATACCAACGACAGTACCGCAATTCCCCTTTGCAGTCACTGTATCACGGTGGATTCCGTCGACGACTTGTTTGACGGACTCGAGCGTTGCGCGAAATATTCGGAGGGTGGAGAGTTCCTATGGATTCCGATTAGCCGTTCTGTAAGTAGTGGCCGATAGATAGAGGGGGGGGGGGGATGTGACAGGTAAAGGAGGAGGAAGAGTTCGAGCAACTGACGTCTTGGAGAGTCTTATCGCTTGCTGCCGATGGAGTTTCCTGCTGCTGCTGGGGATCCATGTTTTTTTCGGTCTAGAGGTGTGTGTGTGTGTGTGCTGTGTATTTGTCGGTAGGTGAGGTACCGGTAGAGAGTATCGGTATGCACTGTCCAGTACTGGAGGAGTATGGCACGATCTCGGACAGTCCCCAACCTCAAAAAGTCGGAGAGGCTTGGCCCTCCTTATTATTGCACCGCCAACTGTACTCCCATGTGGGCAGACCTGGCTTTGAGGCTTCCCCATGCAGTGCCATAAACTTACATTCCGTACCTCTCTTACCAAATGCTTCTTACTACGCCGACGAATGAAAGAAAGGAAGGACAAAGGGCTCTACAATCCTCTTCAAGCAAGTGGCTTGGCTTAAACAGATCGACACATCTATTCGGGAATAGCCGAACCCAATCCAACAACCTTCTTCGTCGTCCCAATTTCATCCGACTACTAGTACCGTGTTGGTGCATTACGATGAAATCTAGATGCGTTACTTTTTTTTTCTTCCTTTTCTTTTCCCATTTCATTGTGCTGTGATCAAACTACCGAACGGGCACAGCTCCATACAGATGCTAAAGTACGGTACGAGTATGGTACCGTACTTGCACGTATGATACCAAGCAACACGCCTGGGATGCACTCGTTCACATATGGTAATTGTATTACAGTAGGATTAATATCATCATCGACTAATACCGTATTGGGTGACGGAGGAGGGTTCGTGCGGACAAAGCCGAAGCCCAAGGGATCTTACCAGTGTCGGGGAAGGAGCGGAAACGAGGTGGAGTCTAAAGCTACCCTACCTGCCGTAACTGGAGTCATGGAAATTGAATTGGATGGGGAGGATACGGCAGATACGGCAGTGGTAAGGGCAGAGTGGGCAAGGGAGAGCGGGGAGAGAGAGTGTGTGTGAGGGAGCGAGGAGCTTATCCCGGTTTACAGGTGGCAGTTATGGTGTATGTTATGCCCTGGGTCCAATGCCATGTGTGGTATGTCAAGTTAGTTTGGTCGCTGGTTCTAGTTAGCGGGGTGCTTAGTTGCTTCAAACACTAGGATTGCTGGGGGGCCATATAATATCTATCACGAGCCCTGGCGCTCCCTTCTCCTCCTTCTCTGCCTCCCTTCAGTCCTCAATTTTTGTAGTTCCTTTTCCTATCTCGATACAAAGGACAGTGCTAGTAGAGAGCGTACAGCGGATCCGTACATACGTTCCTCAATACCTGGTACCCAACTTCCCCGTCGTCACCCGGCAATGGATCCCGAAAAAGCTGCTACCCGGTCCGCTACTATTCCCCTGCAAACCCCTGCCTCGCAAGAAGCTTTGAATCCCCACCTTCCAGCGGCGTCGTCGTCGGACGGTACAACGATAACTGTGCCACGTACCGGTGATTTTACAGAGACGAATTCGACGTCTACTGGTTCGAGATTGGGTGGTCCCTCTTTCTCATGCAGCGAGAAGTTTCAAGAGTACCAGAATAGTAGTGGCATCGGGAGCAGAGGGAGTGATGGGACAGGGAATGCTGTTACCGCCGAGACGGCTGCCGGGACCGGTGCTACTTCGGGAGCTGCTACTGCACCGCACGCCGTGGTCCCAGAGGGACAGCAGGAGGGGTTGTCGCCGAAGAGGAAGGTTATAATTGTTCTGGCGCTTTGTGTATGAATTCTACCTCGCTTTTGATTGAATTGAATTTGGGTTAACGAGATGGGATGAAATCATGATTCTTATGAGATGGCGGGGGGAAAAGAAAAAGGAAAAAGGGACCCTAGAAGTAGAATGTGCTGACCTGATTTGTGGGCTGTGTTAGATATGTGTGTTTCTGGCCGCGTTGGATCAGACAATTAGTATGTTGCTTTTGTCTTGGATTTTAATTTGGATCGGGGGATTTTTCTTCCTGGCTAGGACTGGTTACTGATTTCTCCGGTCAATGGGTAGTTACCACTGCGCTTCCGGTTATTGCTGCGCAATTCAATAGTGCCACCGGATATACTTGGATTGGCAGCTCGTATGCTATTGTCTCTCTCGCCGCGCATTTATGTCATTGGTGTTGAAGTGTTGAGGCTAACTTTGTGTGATTCGGGCGTGTAGGTATTTGTTGACTTCCGCAGCGTAAGTGTTGTTGCTTTTCAATCATTCCACAGTTCCGCATAATAAGAGATACTAAACCAACCTCTACAGCTTTCTGCCAGCATGGGGTAAACTCAGGTGAATCCTTATCAATTGACTTACGAATCTTAAACTTTACTGACCTCTCCGCAGCGACATCTGGGGCCGGAAACCGGTTCTCCTCTTTGCAGCAATAATATTCCTTATTGGAAGGTTAGTTTCTCCAATCCGTTACTACAAACCGCTATGGTGTCACGGCTTATCTAAGGGCACACAGCATCCTTTGCGCAGCAGCCCAAAACCTAGAGATGCTACTCGTGGGCCGTGTGGTACAAGGTCTAGGAGCCGGTGGTCAATTGGGTCTTGTTAACGTTACCATCTCCGACCTTATTGCTGTCAGGTGATAGATATATCTAGCTCCTCCCGTGCCCCACGGTAGAGTTGATCACTAAACATATTTTAGGGAACGTGGCCTGTACTTGTCATACATTGGACTAACGTGGGCTTTCGCATCGGCCATTGGGCCGGTGCTTGGAGGGGTGTTTACCGAAAAGGTTACATGGAGGTTGTGCTTTTGGATCAATGTGCCAATTGCGGTTATAGCAATGGTCAGCTTGATGTGTTTTCTCCATCTTCATTCGCCGAAGATTACGATGAAGGAAGGATTGAAGAGAGTTGATTGGCTTGGTAATTGCAAACTACATTTCTCCCTCTAGTTATCAATTCATGGGTAAAATTGTGCTTGTATGGTTTTGCGCTTTATTTGCTGACGATATTCCTTGATAGGAATCACGCTTGTCGCCTCCGGCACGGTCCTCTTCCTCCTGGGCCTCGAACTCGGCGGCGTTTCTCATCCTTGGGACTCGCCAATCGTGATATGCTTCATTCTCTTTGGGCTCCTGATATTGTGCTCTTTTGTCTACGTTGAGTGGAAGGTGGCCAAGTTGCCGATTATGCCTACTAAGCTCTTCACTAACCGGACTAACGCCTGCGCTTATGTTGTATGTGCTCCTGTAGTTTTTTATGTTCTCTGGTGGGTACTGATCGTGTGTTTAGGTTGGATTTTTCCACGGGTTTATCTTCATTGCGGGATGCTATTTCCTGCCTCTGTAGGTTGCAATATGTGGGCTCTCCGGTGCGAGGGGATTGGGCTGATGGGCTCGCAGGTACTTCCAGGCTGTTCGTGGGGCCACGGCCTTGATGGCAGGGGTGTATGTACTCCCATATGTTATGGTGTTATCGGGGTTTTCTGCCCTCGCTGGGGTGGTCATTGCTAAGACTGGTATGTCTTTTACCTTTACCCTCTTTGTACAGATGTTCCATGTACTGATTGAGGTCTGCAGGGCGCTATCAGGAAGTAAGTCATCAACTATGATTCGCATTCCAGCCTTTCCCACCGTCACTAACATCCACCAGGTAGTCTGGGCTGCCGTAGCAGTAATGACTCTAGGAACCGGCCTCATAATAGACCTCGACAGGACCAGCGGCTGGGATAAGATAGTAATCTACCAAATAATAGGAGGCATGGGCTGCGGCCCCCTCTTCCAATCCCCGCTCATAGCTATCCAAGCAAACATCGACCACCGCGATGTCGGCACCGCAACCGTCGCCTTTGCCTTTCTGCGCACCCTGGGTACGGCCCTGGCGATCTGCATCGGCCTAGTCGTATTCCAGAACTCGATGCAGTCCCAGTCACACAATCTCGCGGGCCAGCTCCCCAATGAAGTCCTCGACGCTATTTCCGGCCACTCAGCCGCTTCCTCCGTAGGCTTCGTCCAAACGTTGGAGCCAGCGGAGCGGGTTGTGGCGAGGGATGCGTATGCGCAGGGGTTGAGCACGATGTGGTACTTTTTCCTCGCCGTCTCGGTCTGTTGCTTGTTCGTCTCATTGGGGATTCGGAAGCACCATTTGAGTAGGCAGGTGAATTCCTCGCAGCCCGCGAAGGCTCAGAAGAGGAAGGCTGGGAAGGAAGAAGAGGGGGTGTAAATTCGGGATTAGGGCGTTTCTTTGCTTTGCCATGTTACATCAGACTCACCTCCCTTTTTTATTTTATATTTTATTTTCAGTTTGCTTGTCTTGGATATATATATATACTAGAATGGTAGACTGGACTGGACTGGACCGGACCGGACTGGAATACTACATGGATGGGCGGGTTGGCAGATGGCTTAACACGCATATGATTAATACGATAATCGAGCGCTCATGGTTTGGTGGTTGAATAAGAGTATGTATCATAATTATTAAGTCATTTTTGATATGGATTTTTTTTGAGGTTTAACTTACGGTGGTTCAACCATAGTACCGTAGTAATTTGCAACGGGGGCCGAGGCGGGGCAGGGCGGGATACCGCAAAAACTGGCAAGAACCGCCACGGCGCTAGTACGTCCAAATAAGATTTTCACCCAAGTTTTGTCTCGAAATCGCAATAAGACGCCATAGGCTAACCCTTTGTAGCCAGAGCTAGGCCTTTCAGGGCTCTTATTTTGACGCAATCGTAGGTTCCACCTCAGCCGCTCCTTATTTCGACTACTAGCGCCGTGGCGGTTCTTGCCAGTTTTTACGGTAGATGAACTACGGTAGAGGATGGGGATGAGCGGGAAGCTCATGAGAGCTAAAGGTGGGATAGGTAGGCAGGTACAGTTGCACCCCGCTGTAATGGAACTCTTTGTACAGGAAACCTCGCTATTACGAACAGATCATCTAGGAATTTGCACCCCTACCCCCATACAAACAGCCTTCGCTATAAGGAATTTCTTCCAAAACCTCGCTATAACGAACAAAAAATCCTAAACTCTTAGTGTCCCTTATAGCAGGATGCGACTGTAGATAGAGGCGAGGGTGGCGGTTGTTTTGTTAATTTTTTTCTGACGATATTATGATTTGAGGGTATATGATTTGTTTATTTTATTTTCTCCCTAATTCACCCCCACAAGACAAAAACATAAAAAAAGATAGGTGGTGGAAAGGAGGAAGAGAAGAGGAAATAATGATTAGCCATAAGCAAGTATAGCTTGATGACTGTCTATCCCGAATTTCCAAGATCCCGTTGACTGACTGGCTGACTGACGAGCTCGAGAGATGGTTAGGCTGAAGGCGGGAATAGGGAGGATTAGGCTGGCTGATGGGTATATCAACGTTGTCGGAGAATTTCTGCGCATGTTTTGAGATTATCATTAATCCAGGGTATAAGCCATTATTACAATTATTGTATCGCAGGTAGGTGGGTGGGTGGATAGAAAGGGATAGCTATTCGATTATATTTAGAAGGGTGAAGCGCATACCGGTCAGGAATTCTTCGCTGGAGGGTTGGGAAAGCGCGTTAGCATATTGGTTTGGAGCTGAAGGAGGGAGTGGGGGTGTGTGGGGCTTACAAGCTCAAGGTGATGTATCTATTGCTCCGGGTTAGCCACTCCGGGAAAGTTGAGGGGGGAAGGAGGAGACATACCCATCTCGGTCATCATCGTACTTCTTAAATACCTCCGTCATGCGCTTGAGGCTGATACAGCTCTGCACAAACAGGTCGAAAGAGATGGCCTCTTGCCCTATAGCTCCTACCCGTTAGTCTCACGTCAATCAAGGAGCAACCGTCCCCACCTTGTTGGACAGCACTTTGAGGCGAGGAATCCTGACCTCTTCGGTCGTATGACCTAAAAAGCAGTTGCACGAACTGTGGTGAAAGACGGTAGCCGAATGCTGTTGTAGTATTCGTGAGAAAATGCTTTGAAGTTGACTATGTGTAAGAGGGAGTGAGGGGATATGTAAGGCTGAATAAATGAACTGATGGATGAAGAAAAAGTATACCGGTTAGAGCGTGGGAGAATTCTTGGATGCTAATGTTACCACTCCCGTCTTCGTCGAAGCGGTCGAAGAGGGAGCGCCAGGCGGCTAAGAAGCCCCAGAGACCGCTGTGGGGGGTGTTAGCAATCGCTATGAGTTAGGGGAGGGATGAAGATGGACCAGAATTCATTGAAGCCGATTGTACCGGAACGATCAGTATCGAACATTCTGTGTATGTGCTGTCAATATAAATCAAACATAACTCGTCAGGAAGGAAAAGGAATTGTAACCTAATCATCATACGAACGGTATGAGGATCAAAGGAAGTCCAATCCCCATTGACAAGCGCAGCTCGAAGCTCCTTCTCACTCAGCTGTCCGCTGCCTACACTCCAAAATCCCACTGTGAGCCTCAAAACACAGCCAAGTATTAGGGGCGCGCGCGGGGTAAAACCAACCATCCTTATCCACAGCCTTAAATAACGGGAACAATGTCGGGTCGACCCCCTGGGGTGGGGCAGGCGTGGGAGGTGGTCTTGAAACCGGCGGAGGTCGCTGTCCAATGTGTCCACCGAATTGCCCGGGAGGTGGGGTTTGGAACTGCTGGGGTCGTCCAGGTGGTGGCTGATTATACCCTTGCTGCTGGCGGTAAGGGTCAGGGCGGGGGGACATTGGCTTCGCACCACCGCCTCCGTAGTTTGCTCCTGCTGGAGGTGGCCGGTTCGGAGGGGGGCGGTTGTCATACCCACCGCCTATAATTTGGGCGGCCTATCAAACATAACGTTAGGAGCTCGTTCGTCGGCGGGTAAAGCACAAGCGGTAGTAGTGGTAGTAGTGGGCAGATGGAGGTTGGAACTTACCTGCTCCGGTTCTGCATGGCTGTACAAATGATAGAGGAGGTTAGTGAGTCTCTCATACAAAAGAAACAAACGAAGAACAGGACAAAGTGGCGAGCAATATGAAAAGGGGCTAGGAGAGGCTTGCTTACGCTGGGAGAGCATCGGGGTTCGAGTTATAGTAGGCCATTTTTTGGCGCCGCAATATATCTCCGTGGGTTAGCGGGGTCGGAGGCTGATCGAACTCGAGAATAAAAAATGAGTATTAGCCTCGGTGACAGAATGAACAAGAGAGAACTCGCGAGAGAAAGCTGGATAAGGCAGGTAAACGGTATGATAGAAAATTAGGAGGAAACAAAGGTTGCTGAGAAAAGTAAGCAGTCAGACGGAAGGAGGGCTGATGTAGCTATATACCAAACGGAACCGTGGGTAAATGGGAATAGTGCGCGAGTGAGTCTTGGTGGGGAGATATTCTGGCGACTGGGGTGGGTACCGGTATTGGCTTGTTCGCTGTGGCTTGGTAATTTTCTTCCTGCCACAGGAAAAGTTCACCTCGATTCTCTCTTTCTAAGACGTTCATCACCCCACCAGCAAGCACAGTGCTTTTTACACTTTTTATTTTATTTATTCCAACTAGGAACATCACTCACATCAAATGAACCATTCAAATGAATTTTGGTTATTCGGCTATGGGTAAGGCAACGGAGCTAATAGAGAGGAAAATCCGCATAGAAAGGGGAAGAATATTGCTATCATGATAGATGCAGCTTCCTTCTCGGTGGTCTAGAGGTTTTTTTTCTAATCCCGAGCTCGTGATCTAGAAGCCTCATCTGGAAGCCGCCGCCAGATTATGGTGAGATGATTTGCGATGTGCCCTTACGTATCATGCTCGAGCTTTCAATCGTGCTCACACCAGATGTTCGTAGACCGTCAAGTCCCGGGCTATATTAAAGGCAAGCTGGTGGGTGCATGCAGTCCCCTATAAACGCTCCGCATTTGATTTATGGGAATCGCCTACTTAGTGGTGATCTATACTAACCCAACTAATTTCCGGTAGCTTCGCGCTTGTTTTGTACATTAGTTCGATACTTGTTTGATCGATTTCGTTAGAGATGAAACTTTTTTAACTTGTTTTTTTTTTACCATAGCAGGATTTGTGAGGAGGTTTTGGCAATCCAGGTAAGGAACATGTCCTCTCCTTTGTAAATTCCATGGCAGGAGGGGGGAAATGGCATATTTTGGCATTTTGGGGCCTTACGTTTGACGTTGGGCGTCTGTACCCTAAGCTTGGGCGAGAACAAGGTGAGATGAAAGATAGCTGACCGGACGAACCTAGCGAGGACCACCGTGGAACGCCAGAGGCGTACGTGCAGATTCTACTCGTATAAAATCCGCTATTATGGAGCCCCGTGAGCCGGGCGGCGGCGTCGTTTTTGAATATTGACCATGATGTCTTTAGACCTGGGCGAGTAGTTACATTGATCGAGAGATCTTACTGGGAGACACTGAACGATCATGTGAATACAATGGACCCAAGATATGTGCAATCGGGTGGCCTACTGACCATTACAAGGATTTTGAGGACGACGGCCAAGTATGGGGTATGGCCTACAGAATCAAGGCCAATCGAGTAGAAGACGTAATGAGGTATGAAGGATAAGAGTGAACGAGAAATGATAAAATTTCAAGTAGCGAGGGTTTCTCTCAAATCTCTTAAGGATGGCTAACCATGATGACAGGGAGTTGAACATTCGGGAAATAAACGGGTATAGCATCCGGAACAACATCGAAGTATTTTCAGTGCGTCCTCAACGAAGCTAATAATTCCTCTAGTAATCTGGTTCTGGGGAGAGGTATAGAAAACGCTGACCTTCTCTGCTTGATTTTAGTCCGAGCCAGGGGCCCCGACAATCAGGGCCCTAGTGTATATAGGGACACCCGAAAACCCGCAATTCATCGCACGTGAAGGGATTCCGGGGCTCGACGAACTTGCGCATCATATATTCAACTCTCGGGGGCCGTCAGGGGAAAACCGAGATTATCTATACAACCTACACAAATCGTTGGTGGGCCTCAGCCCAGCAGCCCATGATCACCATGTCAGTCGTTTATTCCACCGTGTTGTCGCAATAGAGGCCGAGAATAAGATCAAACATCTCGGCGAGCACGAAGCAGTGGGCCCGGGCACAGCGGGTCGGAGGAGCAAAGATAGACAGGAGGAGGTGGAGGGTTGAGGGCTGTTTCATGGTCATTATCGTTTTAGAAAGAAAAAAAATGCATCGCATTCTGATATTGCCTCCGGAAAGGGAGAGAGAGATTGGTTGACACAAGAGAAACATTGATCCCCCACATTTTCGTTTACAGTTTTGGAAGGAATTAAAAGCGCTATCGCCCACTCAATCTTGATCCTACCGTACCTTGATTATAGAAACTTCGGCACGGAACTGGATGCGAGGCCTTTAATACCCACCGCCATAGTTGCCGCCACCACCACCATAACCACCGCCACCACCTCCATAGCCGCCACCACCACCTCCATATCCACCACCGCCGTATCCACCACCACCACCACCGCCACCTATAAAACAGGTCAGTACGGTAGACGTCGGGGACTATTACAAGATGCACTTGCCTTGGCGACGATCGCTAGCCTTGTCAACACGAATCCTACGGCCATCTAATCTAGAGGGTTACGTTGAAGCTTAGCTAGGGAGCTTTAGTAATAGTGGGGGACGAAAATACGTACTCTGTCTCATTCATGGCCTCCATAGCAGCAGTAGCCTCGTCATCGGTACTGTATCTCACAAAGCCGAACCCACGGGATCTGCCAGTGTCACGATCCTTTACGACAACCTAATATAAAAGATGTTAACAACGGGCTGAAATACGAACCGAGGGCTCTAAATCAAAAGGGGAAAGAAATAGACATACTGCTTCTTCAACGCTACCGAATTCTGAGAACTTTGATCTCAAGGCCTCATCGTCGGTGTGCCAAGCAAGGCCTCTATTGAAAATTAATTTATTTCAACGGCCGAGGGTAGTGGCATATTGCCAGATAGGGCTGTGTGGTTGGGACAACTTGATCCGGGCACAAGGAGAAGGAAAAGGATGGCTAGGGATTGGGTAGGAGGAATGAGGGAAATGCGCGCAACGAACCCGATGAAAAGTTTAGACATTGTTCTGAGGTCGTTACAAACTGATTTTGGGGACGAGAATAACTGAATGCACAATTTAACATCAAGGCAGCACTATGGCCGGGCGGTCACCCGTGATGGGAAGACGATGGGGAGAAAATGCATGCCTGAACGTCTCCAAAGGAGGACAAAAATGAACTTGTGAACTTAAGTTGTGATTTTAGAGTGAGAGAGAATTGTCTTTGAAGAAACCGTGACTCTTGTGGAAGGAGGAAATGTGGGGGAGGAGAGAGGGGAACGCGGAGGCAGTGGAGATTTATGGGGGAATTGTAGGAAGTGCAGGGAGTGTAATCCACAGGGGTGGAGGGGGGTCGAAAGCAGGGATGGAAAGGGGAGTGTGCGTAAGAGAGTGTGGGAGAAGGTGAAGAAGAAGGGTGTGGGCGAGGAAGGAGGGATAGGAAGGAGCTGGGTTGGCCCAGCTCCGTGAAACCTGCTCTCCGAACAAAGCGCACATCTTTGAACGCTATCCCCATACATACCGAAATCACATACGACGTGTGAACAAACACTCGCCTTTCAAGCCACTTACCGAGAAGTCTAAAAAAGAAAAAGCAAGAGAGATCTGAATGGAGACTTGTACAGGCGTCAAGCGACTCAAGCGACTTTTACGGCGGGAAAATCGCGATGTATCTAATACCAGTTCCACAATGATGGGCCCATTGGTGCGCTAGGGCGAAAAATTATATGGCATATCGCATTTTTGAAATGTTGTAGCACTACATTTGAAATATGAACTGGAGAAGAGAGATATATATATGATGCGGTGGTGGTAGTGGTGGTGGTTATGCTCCTCTCCTCTCATACCTCACATAAACTACAGACTGCCGGACGATTGAATGATCCTCTTTTCTGCGATCGGGCAAGCAGAGTAAGCCGGCAAGCAAGGAATAAGGCAAACCATAAGAGAATTGAGATGCTGAGGGTGGTTACCGCATTCTTGACTGGACTCGACTACAGAAGTGTATGTAAGTGGAATGCTAGCTGGTCGAGAAATTGCCGATTTTTGGACAAGCACCGCCTCCCTTCTAAACAAACGTGGATCGGTCCACAATCGATTTTTTCTTGGAACTGGATGCCAGTAGAAGCACCTTGAAGGTGGCCGACAAGGGACGATAGTAGAGAATGCAGAAACATTACTATACATGCATACAAGCATTGGAGGTGATGAAGGTGCTTACGATATCTGGAGCATGCCAGAGCGAACCCTCCGTGACAAGGCGAAGAGTTTTATAGCTCGTAGGTTACATTAAGTACTGGTATCATTTGCATCCAACACGTACGTGTGATGTTATGCATCACTTTCCATGGGTTAACTGGATGGCTTGTCAGTGCCGTAGAAGTTGCAAATTGTTATGGGGCGGATGCTATGAGCCTTTGGCATGGGAAGCGGGGAGAAGAAAGAAAAGAAAGAATGGAAGGGGAACGGGGGGAGGAAGATGGAAAAAAGAAAGGCCATTCTTTCATCGCATTGTTGAGAGCCTGCGTTCGTGCGGTGCAAGCCCACTGCTGTTGAACGCGGTGTTACGTCATGGGGTACCCCTCACCAGGGACTTTTTAGGCACATCGCATTCGCTTTGACCAGAAGGGGGACCCACCATTTCTCGCTCCCCTAACCTGGATGGCTCAGGTGCGAGAATGTTGACAACTGACAAATGACAATAGGACGCTGTGCACGCACAATACCACTACTGTAGCTGACCATACTATCGTTTCCCGCTTGCTCACGCATGAACAGAGATAACCTGCTCCGGTGCGGGGGAGGCGGGAAAGAGAGGGAGACCAGTCGACAGTATGATACGGGAACCACCAGTGTTTACGAGCCCCGTGTCGGTAGTTCTTTGAGGACGCCAAGCCCCATTTCAGACCTACCGGTACTGTTCCCATCCATCAAGAGTGAATTCGTCCTCTCGAGATAATGCGGTACTGGCAAACCCACCATCGCTCTTCACCGATAACGATACCCATATCTCTGCCATCTGACCGCATATAACCGGTCTTGGGATAATAATGTACTCTCGAGTACGGTAGCTGGGAACATTGCAGGAGGCGACCATAACGGTACGGGATCTGGGCTTTGGAGTCCTTCGAAGGATCGCAACTCTGGTTCAGCAGTTGAGTCCCGTACTCTGGGTTAAATTATATACACAGTGGCCGGGTGGTACAAGCTAATATCCAGGAGTCTTGCTAGATTCTCAGTACCGCAGTCAAGGACCCCAGGTTTTCCATATCTAAAAAGTTGGGCAATACCGTACCGTTGCTTGGAATGAAGCCGCCGGGGACCTCACCAACCGCCATCACAGTGCCGCCATAGGTAACACAAATGCACAGTGGAGTATTGGGACCCTGTCGGCCCATAATCGATAAAGAGTGGTGGGACTAAGCTTAATACGTTTAATGTGATCCGCGGATGTGGGATCATTGAGGTCACCTGCCCCAATGACTACCCTGTTTTGTACGAATAGCCGAAGCCGGGGTTTCCCTGTCCCCGCAGTCCCGTGCCGGTACTGTACCAGCACTCGTACTCGCCGGAATCATAAGTCTTTCCCCGAGCTCTACCGATGCACAAGGCATCGAATCCACCACACAACCTTGCTTGCAAGAATTGCACTTAGTCTACTCCTCACAACCCCTCAGCAGTGCGAGAGACACCGGTTTCTTGGGATATTGGGCTTATGAGCGATAACTATTCACATATTCTCCCATCGTTAAGATTGTTGGAACATAGAAGAGAGTGATTGCCGTGTCACCCCTGGCCATAGTCGAATTTGCGGGATCGTGTCGGGAGCCTAGGTACGCACCGGCAGATGGTCTATGCTAAGTACAGATGCAGATGTTATATGGTAGTGAGCTAGCCCGCAGAACCCCAGGTCTACATTTTTGTAGAAAAAAAAGATAACATCTTGATGTTTCAAGGCAAATGCTTAGAGAGTAATTGGGAATGTCTTCCCTGGGTCCAATCATGTGGGGTTGATAGGTATTTCTTAGCACTTGAATATACATCATTCTGGAGATTGATTTTAGACATATTGGGGAGGGAAAAATAAGGCAGCAGTGATTGGAGGTTTTGCACGGGGTTCTCTGCAGGATTACGGAAAGCATTGTTTTTAAAGCATTTTCTCGGATACTGATAATTCAGTATGCACGGCTATTCCAAGAACTTTGGGTGGAGGGCAGATTTTAATTGACAAGCATCACACAAACATCGTGGATCCAACAATGAGGCTTGTTGCCCGGTTGCGAGTGTGGGCATTGGTGGGTGTGCGGAAGGGGGAATTAACAATAACTTAATAGTGCTCTGGTGTATGATACTACTTGTACTAGCAGCCCTCTCACCCCTACGGGTCTTAATCCAATAGTTATGATCAAAATTTACTAATAATATTTAAAACAAATATAAATATATAAGATTAAGGGAATAAATACATGTATAAAACTAAAATACA
>Ga0307507_10008222_pt1 | contig 14587 bp, 11 predicted proteins | sample 7_EM_MG_FD_207223 | JGI IMG/M metagenome (GOLD analysis project Ga0307507, IMG submission 207223) | Populus trichocarpa ectomycorrhiza microbial communities from riparian zone in the Pacific Northwest, United States - 7_EM | ecosystem: Host-associated > Plants > Roots > Unclassified | place... | reverse complement strand
CGGGGTGGGTGGCACGGTTGTCGTGAGTGGCAATGCCGGTTATTGAGGGGTAAGGCAAATGTGGCGTTGTTTGCGAGGTCGTGAATGACGCGTTCAGGACGCCCAACGTCCGCTGTTGGTAAATCTGCGTGGCTGGTGTTTGCACAGGTGGTGACTCCCTGGTGGCGGCGTCTCGGGCAGTGAGCGTCCTTTAAGGACTCGGTGTGATGAAGGGGACTTTCATTCCGTCTGGCGGGCTGAAGGGCCCCTTCATCACACCGCAGAACCCTCGATCTCGCCCGATTTCACGCGACTTACCCGAATCGGTGATCTGATGAAGGCCCCCTTCAGCGGATCCAGCACACTGAAGGCGTCCCTCACCGCGGCAACCTCCCGTGCGGACAGTTGCGAGTTCGCACCTGGACAACGCCTGCGCCGTGAACAAACCAACAGCACCACCCAACGTCCCCAACGCGTCATTCGGGACCTCGAGCAGCGCCGACCAACCACGCCAACTTTGCCTTACCCGTCAAATAACCGGCCGCAACACTCACGAGTCCGTCAGCGCGGGCTGAGCACCAGGTAGCGTTCGTCGGTCACGGCGCGCCCCCACAGCCGGGGGTCGGTGAGGTGCCGAACCTCGACGGTCTCCCGGTGCCGGGCGACCATTTCCTGACATCGGGCCGCGGTGATCCCGCCGCCGGTCTCCCAGAACCCCTCGACGAGCACGAGCCGCCCGTTCGGCCGCAGCAGCCGGACCCAGCGGCCGAGCACTGCGTCCGGTTCCGGGAGCGCCCACAGCACATGCCGCGCGAACACCACATCGAACGTCCCGGGCGACAACGGCGGATCCGCGGCGTCGCCCTGCGCGATCTCCACCGGCAGGCCCGCGACTTTCGCCGAGGCCGCCGCGACCATCCGCGCCGACAGGTCCACCCCGCGCACTTCGAACCCGGCTTCGGCCAGCAGCACCGCTACGGTCCCGGTGCCGCACCCCAGATCGGCCGCCAGGCCGGGGCCCGGCGGCAACGCCGCCAGCAGGACGTCCCGCCAGGCCGCACGGACGTCGGGGTCGAGCATGCCGTGGTCGGGCGCTTCGTCGAAGGTCGCGGCCTGGTCGTCCCAGAAGCTCATGGGGTCAGCGGCGGGCGGCGGGGAGGAAGTTCTCCGGCTTGCGCCACATGGTGATCAGGCCGAGCGGGTCCGGCCGCAGCAGGGACGCCGCCGAGTACAGCGAGGCGATGACGACCAGCGCGATGAACCACCAGTCGTAGAGGGCCTGCTCCCCCGTCGGGTAGTAGACCAGTGTGACGAACACCGACACCGCGACCACAGCGGCCAGGTGCCGCGGCTGCCACTTGAACGCCGACAGGAGCACGAAACCCCAGGTCAGGTACCACGGCAGGGTCGGCGGCATAAGGATCGCGACGGCCAGGAGCGCGATCCCCGCGCGGTAGACCGCTTCGGTGCCGCCGCCGCGGGCGAGCCACCACTGGCGGATCCCGAAGCCGGCCAGCACCAGCATGCCGATCGCGCGGAACACCGTGACGAACGGCGAGACCTGGACGTCCACGATCAGGTGGGCCAGGTTGTAGAACACCTCGCCGAGGCCGGTGGGGATGTTGAGCCAGTTCGCGATCAGCTGCGGGGCCTTGAGGCCGGACCACCAGCCGAGGTTGAGCGAGCCGAGCGAGATCCAGGTCCCGGCCACGAACACCGGCAGGAACAGCCCGACCGAGGCGGCGCCGGCGCGCAGGAAGTTGCGCAGCTTCGCCTCACCGCTCATGTGCCCGGCCCAGATCCAGACCACGAACGGCAGCGCGACCGCCGCGGTGGGCTTGATCAGCATGCCGATGGTGATCAGCACGATCGCGAGCACGTGCTTGCGTTCCAGCGCGGCGAGCACGCCGATGGTGAGGAACGCGAGCATCATCAGGTCGTTGTGCGGACCGCCGAAGAGGTGGATGACCATCATCGGGCTGGCCACCGCGAGCCACAGCGCGACCGGGAGCTTGCCGCCGAGGTGGCGGACCAGCCGCGGCAACGCCCAGAGCGTGCCGCCGAGGCCGACGAGCAGCACGATTCGCATGAGGATGACCCCGGCGATCATGTTGTCGCCGGTGACCGAGACGATCCCCTTCGAGATCAGCAGGAACAGCGGCCCGTACGGCGCCGGGGTGGTCTGCCAGAGCGGGTGCACGTTCTGGACGACGTTGGGCAGCACGTTGAGCACGGCGGGCCCGTTGGCGTACGGGTCGAGCCCGTTGAGCAGCTGCGCGCCCTGGCCGAGGTAGGAGAAGACGTCGCGGGTGAACAGCGGCGGCGAGATCAGCAGCGGCGCCATCCAGCAGCCCGCGGCGGCGAGCACCGGGCCGCTGCCGACGCGCCCGGCGAGCACGTACCGGCCCAGCCGCACCCAGGCCCACACGACCAGGCCGAACCCGGTGTAGAGCAGGGCGTTCGCCAGCATCCGGCCGTGGCCGTAGCGGACCCACGACATCGGGCCGTGGCCGAGCACCGGGTCCTTGATCAGGATCCCGCCGGCGCCGAGCGCGGCGACCATGAGCAACGTGCTGCCGACGGTGCCCATGGCGATGGTCCGATACGGGAATCGCGAAGGCACGCGAAGACGCTCGGCCAAGCCGGTCGAGGACGTCTGCGGAGTGTCGGTCGTGGTCGCCATTTCCGTGGGAAGATTACACAGGGCTGATTGCCGGTGTGTTTCCGGGATCCCACTCATGCTTTACGCTCACGTGCTCTTCACGTCGTCGCGATACGTCCCGCCGGGGAGCGCCGCGAGCAGCGATTTCGTGTATTCGTGCTGGGGATCCAGCAGTACCTGCTCGACGGTTCCGGTCTCGACGAGCTCGCCCCGGTACATCACCGCGACCCGGTCGGCGATGTTCCAGGCCAGGCCCAGGTCGTGCGTGATCACCAGCGCCGCCAGCCCCAGTGAACGCCGCAGCCGCAGCAGCAGCGCGAGGATCTCCCCGCGCACGGACGCGTCGAGCGAGGCGACCGGTTCGTCGGCGACCAGCATCGACGGCTCGAGCGCCAGCGCGCCGGCGATGACGACCCGCTGGCGCTGGCCACCGGAGAGCTGGTGCGGCAGCCGGTCCAGGAACTTCTCGGCCGGGCGCAGCTCGGCGGCTTCCAACGCGCGTGTCACGACTGCGCGTTCGTCGGCGAGGCCGTGGATGCGCGGCCCCTCCGCGACGGCTTCGTACACCGTGTGGACGGGGTTGAGCGCGCTGGTCGGGTCCTGCAGGACGAGCTGGACCTGCCGCCGGTACGCCTTGAGCCCGGCCCCCCTGGCCGGCACCGGCTTGCCGTCGTAGCGGACCACACCGGAGTCGGGCTTCTGCAGGCCGAGCAGGGTGCGGGCGAGCGTCGTCTTGCCGGAGCCGGACTGGCCGACCAGGGCCACGATCTCGTCGCGGGCGACAGTGAGGTCGACCCCGGCGACGGCGTGGATGCGCTTGCCGGTGCGGTCCCGGAACGACACGCGCAGGTTCTCCGCCGCGAGCAGCGGCTCCCCCGCCGGCGCGCGGTCGGCGGGTTCGGGCGGCAGCGGGTTGCTGGTGGCGGGTGCGAAGCGGGACACCGGGTCACCGACGGTCGGGAACGCCGCCGCCAGCGCGCGGCTGTGCTCGTGCTCAGGCGAGGCCATCAGCTCGGCGCTGGGGCGCTGCTCGACGATCTCGCCGTCGTACATGACCGCGATGCGCTCGCAGGTCGCGGCGAGCACGGACAGGTCGTGGCTGATCATGATCAGCCCGATCTTCTGCTCGGCGACCAGCCGCGAGAGCAGGTCGAGGACCTGGGCCTGGACGATCACATCCAAAGCGGTCGTGGGCTCGTCGGCGATGATCAGCCGCGGCGAGCAGGCCAGCGCCATCGCGATCATCACCCGCTGCTTCTGGCCGCCGGAGAGCTCGTGCGGGTAGGCGCCGGCGCGGCTGGGCGGCAGGTCGACCTGGGTGAGCAGGTCGGCGACGCGCGCCTTGACCCCGGCCTCGGTGAGGATCCGGCCGTCGGAGGGGTGCAGCCGGATCGGCTCGGCGATCTGCTCGCCGACGCGGCGCACCGGGTTGAGCGCGTGCATGGCGCCCTGGAACACGATCGACGCCTCGGCCCAGCGGACCGCGCGCAGCCGTCCCCACTTCATGGCCGTGACGTCCTGGCCGTCGAGCAGGATCTCGCCGCTGACCGTGGCCGCGCGCGGCAGCAGGCGCAGCACGCTCATCGCCACCGTGGACTTGCCCGAGCCGGACTCCCCCGCGATGCCCAGCGTGCCGCCGGGGTCGAGGGTGAGGTCCACCCCGCGCACGGCGTGGACGTCCGTCCCGCCGGTGGCGTAGCTGACGTTGAGGTCCTTGAGCTGCAGCAGCGCGGTCACTTCTTCAACCTCGGGTTGAACACGGTCTCCAGTCCCCGGCCGACCAGGGTGAACATGAGCACGACGAGCACGATCGCGATGCCGGGCGGGAGCACGTTCCACCAGGCGCCGGCGCTGATCGCGCCGTTGTTGAGCGCGTTTTCCAGGACGAGGCCCCAGGTGACGGAGTTCGGGTCGCCGACGCCGAGGAACGACAGGGTCGCGTCCGCGATCACGGCGTTGCCGACGACCAGGGTGGTGTTGGCCAGCACCAGCGGCATCACCCCGGGCAGCACGTGCTTGCCGATGACGTGCAGGTGCCCGCCGCCGAGCGCGTGCGCGCGCTCGATGTAGGGACGGCTTTCGATCGTGAGCGTCTGAGCGCGCACCAGCCGGGCGGTGCTCGGCCAGGCGGTGAGGCCGATCGCGAGGATGATCGTGCCGACGCCCTTGGGCAGCACCGCCGACAACGCGATCGCGAGGATCAGCGAAGGCAGCACCAGGAAGAAGTCGGTGAACCGCAGCAGCGTCGCCGAAACCCAGCCGCCGAAGTGCGCCGCCGTGATGCCGATCAGGGTGCCGATGACGACCGAGAGCAGCGCCGCGGAGAAACCCACGAGCAGCGAGATCCGGCTGCCCCACATCGTCATGAGCAGCACGGACCGGCCGTAGTTGTCGGTGCCGAGCCAGTAGTCCGCGCTGGGCGGGCGGAGCGGGCCGCCGGTCGCCTTCGTGACGTCGAGGCCGCTCTCGTCGCTGATCAGCGGCAGCAGCAGGGCCAGGACCACGGTCGCGCCGAGCAGGATGAGCCCGATCAGCGCGGGCTTCTGGCCGGCGAAACCCTGCCAGGACCGGGCGAGCCCGTCGCGACGGCGCTTCCAGGCGATCTGCCGGGGTGTTTCGGCGGTGGTCATGAGGTACGCACCCTCGGGTCGAGCACGCGGTAGAGCAGTTCCGCGAGCAGGTTCATCAGCACCACCGCGCTCGCCAGCACCGTGAAAACGCCTTGCAGCACGGGCAAATCCGGTCCGTGCAGCGCGTCGTAGGTCAGCAGCCCCAGCCCCGGCCAGCTGAACACGGCCTCGACCGTGATCGCGCCGGCGACGACCATGCCCAGCTGCATGAACACCAGCGTCGTCGTCGGCAGCAACGCGTTGGGGACCGCGTGGCGGCGGCGGACGAGCTCGTCACGCAGGCCCTTGGCGCGGGCGGTGGTGAGGTAGTCGGCGTTCATCTCCCCCAGCAGCGATGAGCGCATGATCAGCATGTACTGGGCGTAGAACACCGCCAGCAGCGTCACACACGGCAGCACCAGGTGGTGGGCGACGTCGAGGGTCTGGGACAGGAAGTCCGGCGCGGCGTCCGGTGAGTGCATGCCGCGGCTGGGGAACAGCCCGCCGGTGGAGACCAGCAGCATGAGACCGAGCCAGAACTGGGGCACCGACCACAGGGTCAGCGCGATCCCGGTCTGGGCCCGATCGAAGAAGCTGTCCCGCCGCCAGGCCGCGCGGATGCCGAGCCACAGCCCGATCACGACGGCGAGCAAGGTCGCGCTGCCGACGAGCAGGACCGTCGGCCACAGTCGTTCGCCGATCATGTCGGCGACCGGGCGGCCCGTGAACAGGTAGGACTCGCCGAGGTCGCCGTGCAGCAGGCCCCAGAGGTACCGGCCGAACTGGACAAGGACGGGATCGTCGACGCCCATCCGCTGGCGCAGCTCGGCCAGCTGCTGGGGGCTGGTCGGCCGGTCCCGGATCATGGTCGCGACCGGGTCGCCCGGCAGCAACCGGAACAGGAAGAAGAACAACACGATCACGAGCAGGATGCTGACGACGGCTTCGACGATCTTGCGGAGCACGAACCGGGCAGTGCCGGTCCCGCCGCGGTGCTCGTCGGCGTCCACGAGCACCGCGGCCTGGTCTGGCGTGGTCATCTCTACTCGCGATCGTCCGCCGACTTGCCACGGCGGCCGAGCAGGACGCCGCCGCCGACGAGGATCACCACGACCACCGCGCCGAGCACGATCCACAGCACGGTGTTGCCGCTGCCGCTGCTCGAGGTGTCGGTGGTGCCTGCCGGGGTGGCGCCGTAGACGCCCCAGAAACCGGTCTGTTCGAGGATGGCGCCCTTGGGCTGCGGCTGGGTGGTGAACCCGGCGAACTTGTCGGAGCGGTAGGCCTCGAGCGCGTTCGGGTAGTCCAGCACGATGGTCGGGAACTGGCTGTAGAGCCGGGCCTGCGCCTGCTTGACGTACTCGGCGCGCTTCGCGTCGTCGGTCTCCGACAGCTGCTTGCTGTAGAGGTCGTCGTACTGGGCGTCGCAGAAGAACGTGTCGGTGCTGCCGCCCTTGCCGTCCGCGGTGGGCCGGGCCGCGCACGTGTGCAGCGAAAGCGCATAGCCCGGGTCGGGGCTGGTGCCGTAGCCGCCGATGGCGAGGTCGTACTTGCCGGCCGAGGTCCGGTCGTTGAGCTCGTCGTCGGAGACCAGGTCCTGCCTGACGGTGATGCCGATGTCCTTGAGCCAGCCGGTGATGAACTGGGCGACGCCCTGGTCGTAGCTGCGGTTGGCGTGTCCGGTCAGGCGCAGCTCCAGCTTCGCGCCGCCCGGGGCGACCCGCACGCCGTCGGGGCCCTTGGCGTAGCCGGCCTGGTCGAGGGTGGCGTTCGCGGCCGCGAGGTCGAACTTGACCTTCTCGGCGTCGGAGGGGTCCCAGTGGTACTTCTCGTACATCGCGGGCACCAGGCCGCCGCCGGGCTGGGCGAGCCCGTTGAGCGCCTTGTCCACCAGGGTCTTGGTGTCCACGGCCTGGGTGATCGCCTTGCGCACCCGGATGTCCTTGAGCACCGGGTTGCCGTCGCCGATCGGGTTGTTGGACTTGTCGGCGACGCCGAAGTTGAACGCGAGCTCGTCGTAGCGGCGGCCGGGCGCGGCGTTGCTGGTGATCCCCGGCTGCCCCGTCAGTGCCTGGAACTGGTTGGGATTGAGGCGGTTGATGACGTCGACTTCGCCCTGCTTGAGCGCGTTGACCGCGGCCTCGGTGTCCTTGAACTGCAGCAGCTGCAGTTCGTCGATCTTCGGCGCGCCGCGCCAGTAGTCCTTGTTGGCCTTGAACTTCACGTACTCGTTCTGCCGGTACTCGGTCAGCTGGAACGGGCCGTCCGACACGCCGACGACGGACAGGTCGTCGGTCTTGGCGTCCTTGAGGTCCTTCTGGGACTCCCAGATGTGCTGGGGCACGATCGGCACGTCGAGCAGGTCCATGTCGGCCTGCACGGCTTTGGTCTTGATCACCAGCGTCGAGTCGTCCGTCGCGGTGACGGTCTGGAAGTTCGCCACGTAGTTGCCGTTGGCGGTCTGGGCGTTCTCGTCTTCGAGCATGCGGTTGAACGTGAACGCGACGTCCTTGGCGGTGACCGGCTGCCCGTCGGTCCACTTGACCCCGCTGCGGATCTTGAACGTCCAGGTCAGCTTGTCCGGGGACGGGGTCCACGACTCCGCTAGACCGGGCGAGGCCTCGGCCTTCTCGGCGCTCGGGACGGTGAGGAACTCGTAGGTGAACCGCCCCACCTGGGTGGAGGCCGAGAGCACCGCGGTGAACGGGTTCAGGTGGTCGATGCCGGTGGTCAGGGCCACCCGCAGCACCTTTGGCGCGGGCGCCTGGGCTTGGGCGGGCGCGGCGAGCGGGAGGCCCGCCAGAACTCCCGCGGCGACCACCGCCGTGACGCGCCGGACAGCATGCTCGAAACGCACCGAAGACCACCCCATCGTCTGTGTGAAGCTCCCCAAGGCCGAAAAGTAACCATATGGCGGGACAGCCGCGCAATATCTGGCGACCCCGGCAAGTGTCCGATCGTTATGGAGCGCTCCCGGTCACCGTGCGTGAGAAACGGAAGCGGGGATTCCGTGTTCACTCCTTCGCGAGGCTGGCTAGAGTGCCGGTCATGCGCATCCTGATCTCGGCGGACATGGAGGGCGCCACCGGCGTCACCTGGACCGACGACGTCATCCCGGGCTCGCCGCAGTGGGCGCGGTTCCGGGGGCTGTTCACCGGTGACGTCAACGCCGTGCTGGCCGGGCTGTTCGACGCCGGCGCGTCGGACGTGCTGGTCAACGAGGCGCATTCCTCGCAGCGGAACCTGCTGCTGGAGGACCTGGACGCGCGGGCGCGCATGCTGACCGGGCGCCACAAGCCGCTGTCGATGATGCAGGGCATCGAGTCCGGTGTGGACGGTGTGGTGTTCCTCGGCTACCACGCCGGGGCCGGGTTCGACGGGGTGCTTTCCCACACCTACCTGGAGAACCAGATCACCGGGGTGTGGCTCGACGACGTCCCGGCGAGCGAAGGCCGGCTGAACGCGGCGATGGCGGCCGAGTACGGCGTGCCGGTGCTGCTCGTTTCGGGCGATGACAAGACCTGCGACGACGCCCGTGACTACGCCCCGGACGCGGAGCTGGTGCAGGTCAAGGAGTGCGTGAGCCGGTACGCGGCGATCTGCCTGCCGCCGGCGCGGACGTCCGAGCTGCTGCGGACGGCGGCCTCCGACGCCGTGGCGCAGGCCGGACGGCTGGAGCGGCGCGTCGGGCCGCACCGGATCGAGGTGGAGTTCGACGCGAGCCACCTCGCGCAGGCCACGGCGGTGATCCCGACGGTCCAGCAGATCGGGGTGCGCCGGGTCGGGTTCGACGCGCCCGACATGACCGAGGCGATGAAGGCGTTCAAGGTGGTCACGGCCATCGCGGCGGGGGCGGTGCAGGGTATCTATGGCTGACGTGGTCGAGATCTGCGCCGATCTCCTGCGCTTCGACACCACGAACCACGGCGGTGGTTCATCTTCCGGGGAACGCGACGCGGCCGAGTATGTTGCCGCGTTCCTGGACGGCCTCGGCATCCCGTCGAAGATCCTGGAGGCGGCGCCCGGGCGTTCCAACGTGATCGCGCGCGTGCCCGGGACCGACCCCTCGCTGCCCGCGCTGCTGGTGCAGGGGCATCTGGACGTCGTCCCGGCGGACGCGGCGGACTGGTCCGTGCCGCCGTTCTCCGGCGAGGTGCGCGACGGGTTCCTGTGGGGCCGCGGCGCGACTGACATGAAGGACTTCGTCGCGATGATCCTCGCGGCGCTGGCCTCGGGCGTGCGGCCGCGGCGCGACGTCGTCCTGGCGTTCGTGGCCGACGAGGAGGACCGCGGCGACTTCGGCGCGCATTGGCTGGTCGCCGAGCATCCGTCGTTGTTCGAGGGCTGCGCGGCGGCGATCAGCGAGTCCGGCGGGTACACCTACCACGTCCCGGCGGCGGACGGCCGGATCGTGCGCCTCTACCCGGTCGCGACGGCCGAACGCGGCACCGCGCACCTTCGCCTGACCGCGCGCGGCCGGGCCGGGCACGGCTCGCGGCCCAACGACGAGAACGCCGTCACCCGGCTGGTCGGCTCGCTGCAGCGGATCGCCGGGTTCCGGTGGCCCGTCTCGCTGACCCCGACCGTCCAGGCGTTCCTGGAGCGGACCGGCGCCGCGCTGGGCGTCCCGGTGGATCTGTCCGATGTGGACGCGATGGTGGCCGCGCTGGGCCCGGCCGGCGCACTGGTCGTGCCGACGGTCCGAAACAGCACCACGCCGACGATGCTGTCCGCGGGCTACAAGGTGAACGTCATCCCGTCCACGGCGACCGGGCAGATCGACGTCCGGGTGCTGCCGGACACCGAGGAGTCGCTCTTCGCGGAACTGGACGCGTTGCTCGGCTCGGGCGTGACGCGGGAGTTCGTCGCGCACCAGCCGCCGGTGCAGGCCCCGGTGGACTCGCCGTGGTTCGACTCGATGGCCGCCGCACTGCGGTCCGAGGACCCCGACGCGGTGGTCGTGCCGTACTGCATGGGCGGTGGCACCGACGCAAAGGCGTTCTCGCAGCTGGGAATCGACTGCTACGGCTTCGCGCCGCTGTGGCTGCCGGAGGGCTTCCCGTACCGGGCGATGGCGCACGGAGTCGACGAGCGAGTCCCGGTGGAAGGCCTGCGATTCGGCACCCGCGTCCTGTCCCACTTCCTGACGAACTGCTGACGCGGTCGTGAGTGGATAACAGTGTTAGAACACTGTTATCCACTCACGACCCTCGACGACGCCTCAGTGGGCGATGTCCAGCACGACCTGTCGGATCTGGTTCACCGTGTCGAGCTGAGTAAGGACGCGGAACGGAAGCCGGGCGCGGACGCCGACCGCGAACGTGCACTGGCCTTCGAAAAACCCGGCGAATCGAACCGCCCGCAGCGTGGCCCAGCCGCCGAGCTGCGCCGGCGCGTACAGGTAGTCGCCGGTCTGCGCGAGGACTTTGCCGGGCTGGTGCCCGGAGTCGTCGAATCCCTGTTCCGGCGCCCGGACGACGACCTGCAGTACAGCGTCACCGGGCACGGGGAGCGGCTTGTCCGACGGATCCGCCGTGACCAGCGGGACGTAACGCACGGAGAAGCCCGCGCTACCGCTTCCGTTGATCGAGAACACCACGCGGTCGTAGCAGTCGTGCCGGCCGGCGCGGACGAGGTAGAGCGCGTCGGTGGTCGAACCCGCGGCTTCTTTAGGGCCACTGCCCCAGCCTGCCGCGCTGGGGCAGGTCGCGGGCTGTTCGCCACGGGGCGGGATTGCCGGTGTCGTCGTCACCGACACCGGCTTGTCGCCGGGCTTCGATGTCTCGCCCGGAACGGCGGTCGGTGCGACGCTCGTGCTGATCGGTGCTCCGGTCGGTTGCTCGTTCCCGCCGGTGCACGCGGTGACCCCGGTGAGCACCGCGACGGTCGTGCAGATGATGGTGAGGGTGCGCATCGAGGTACCTCCTCGATAGGCGAGAGCGTCGGCGTGCTGCGTTCGTTCCGCGGGCTGGCCGTAGTCCGGCAGCTTGGCGAAAGGACGCGGCGCCCGACGAAATGGTTGCTCCGCAGGTCAGCCAGGTTTTGTGGCCGGGGTCAGCGGGTGAACTGGGCCCAGTAGCGGGTGTTGTCGCGGACCAGTTCGAGGCTGACCAGGCGGACACCGTCCCGCGCGATCGCCTCGATCTCCGCGCGGCTGAACGGCCACGGCGGGCCGACCCAGTTCTCGGCGTCCGTGCTCTCCTCGGCGACCTCGGAGACGAGAAGAGTGCCCCCGGGTGCGAGGAAGCCGGCCAGTGAGGAGATCGCCGCCGGGCGGACGTCGCGGGGCATCGCCTGGATGTTGATGATCTCGACGACGAGGTCGAAGGCCCGCTGCCAGGAAGCGGGCGGGTTCAGCAGGTCGGCGACCTGGTAGTCCACTGTGGACTTCGGAAAGCGCTTTCCGACAGCCCTGATCGCGGTCGGTGAGATGTCGAACGCGGTGGTGGCGTAGCCCGCCCCCGCCACCAGCTCCGGGTCGTCGCCCAGCGCACTCCCGACGACGAGCGCGCGGCGCCCCTCCCCCGGATGCCCGGCCACCCAGGCGATGAGCTCGGCGTTGGCCTGGCCGCGGACCCACGGGATCACCGCGTCGCCGTTCTCGGCCGCCGCGTACAGCGGTTCGAACCACCCGGTCGGGTCTCCGGCCGCGATGGCAGCGTGGGCAAGAGTACGGTCGGTGACTTTCTGCTCCGAGGGCATGATCCTCACCTTAACGCGCTGAAGGACGCCTTCAGCGCGCTCCATCCACTGAAGGCGTCCTTCACGGCACTGGATCCACTGAAGGCGTCCTTCAGCGAGCCACCGGGCCCGGGACGTACTGCCGGTCCCCTGCCCAGGCGACGACGTCGTGCGGCGGCTGCGGCGGCGCGACCGGGCGGAAGTTCGCCGCGTCGTCGATGCTGCCGGTGCCGTCGTAGCGCGCCTCCAGCGGATACGGGAACACCGGCCGCGTCCGCGTCACGGTGCCCGCGGAGTCACGCCCCGCCGCCACGACCTTGTCCGGCGCGACGCCCTGTTCCACCCACGCGACCAGGGATCGCAGCGGGTCGAACTCGGTCAGCGTCGTCCCGCCCCCGCAGTGGAACACCCCGGGAACCATGAACAGCCGCGCCCAGTCCGCCGTCCGCGCGGGCCCGCCGGAACGCTGGGTCAGCCGCTGGAAGTAGTCGAGCGTGCTCCCGGGCGGGATGGCCTGGTCGGCCCAGCCGTGCCAGACGACGAGCTTGCCGCCCGCCCGGCGGAACTCGGACAGGTCGGGGTTCAGCGCGTTGCCCCGGATCGCCTCGGGGGTGAGCCGGTCGAACTCCGCGCGGGTGAAGGAGAACGTGTCCGTCGACGACGCCGGCGCGCCGATCGGGTAGCCGACGTAGCGCAGGTAGTTGTCGCTCAGCGCACGGCCCAGCGTGAAGTCGCCCCACTCTGGCGTCGGGACGGTCCACCCGGCCCACGCGGGTTCGGAGCCGGGGAGGACGGCGCCGGGGTAGAGCAGGACGCCGTGGCTGTCGGTCGGCGGCGAGTACAGCTTCCGGACCGCCGCGACCTGTGCCGCGGTGAGACACGCCGGGGTGTCCGTGCCCGCCGGGCAGGCCAGCGACGCCGGGTCGAACCGGCACGCGCGCGGGTTGCCGACCAGGCCGTCGCTGAGGCCGTCGAGCGCGTCGCAGGCGGCGAGTACCGCGGAGTGCAGCGCGGGCAGCTTCGGCGCGGTCAGGATCGGCGTGCCGTCGGCGCCGGTGTTCGACCGGGCCAGCCAGGTCTGGTATTCGCCGGCCAGCGCCGCGAACGGCGCGGCCGGGGCACCGGCGATGATCCCGTCGAAGTCGTGCGGGTAGCGCTGCGCCAGCAGCAGGCCTTCGCGGCCGCCGTTGGAGCAGCCGTTGAAGTAGGACTTCTTCGGCGGCGAACCGTAGAACGCCTGGATGATCCGTTTCGAGGCGCGCGAGAGCACGTGCGGCGCGCGGAACGCGAAGTCGTCGCGCGCGGCTTGGTTGTCGGCGGCCCAGGTGCCGTCGTCGAGCACGAACGGCGTGTGTCCGACGTGCCCGTCGTCGGTCGCGGCGACCGCGACGTCCCCGCCTCGCGGGAATCCGCAGTCGGCGAACTCCAGCGGGATGACCCCGCCGCAGAGGCCGCCGCAGCCCTGCTGCAGGTACCGGCCGGCGTAGGTCTTCGTCGGCAGCCGCAGCTGGAACTGCACCGCCGGTTCGACGTAGCCGCGCACATCGCAGTACTCCGGGACGGTGGCGGTCGCCCCCACGACGTTGGCCGCGGCCACGTGGGTGGCCGTGCCCGGCAAGTCGTAACCGCGGACGAGGTCACCGCAGTTGATCACCGGGCGGACGGACTCCGCCGACGCCGCGGCCACCGGGCTCAGCCCGGCGAACGCCACGGCGCAAAGCGCGAAAATCGTCACGATCCTGGACGGTCTCATCGGGTCCCCATTCCCCTGTTGTCCACTTTCAGTCAGGATTGCGCACCAACCTTGACATCGATGTCACTCGCGCGTTTCCCTTCCTGGGCGCCGCCGGTCCCCGTCCTGCGCGGTGTCGCCGTATGCCCCCTCCAGAGCTTGGAGCAAAGATGCCCCGAAGCGCCAGACCACCGGTCACCATGCTGATGACCGCCGCCATGGTCGCCGCCGGACTGGTCGCCCTCCCGGCCGCCGCGAACGCCGCCGTGGACGCCACTCCCCCCGACTTCTCCTCGTCGTTCGAAGCCTCGGACCCGCAGCCGACCTGGACCGACACCGTCGACACCGACGCCGCGGGCAAGCCCCGGGCGTTCGGCGTCGACGGCGCGAACGCGACCACGATCCCCGGCGACATCCGCGGCAAGGTCACCGAAACGACTGCGACCAGCGAAAACAACGGCGCCGGCGAAGGCGTCGCCCAGCTCGTCGACGGCACATCGGAGACGAAGTGGCTGGCGTGGACGCCGACCGCCTCGGCGACGATCGCGCTGTCCGACCCGACGCTGATCACGCACTACGCGGTGACCTCGGCCAACGACGCCGATGACCGGGACCCGAAGGACTGGACGCTGCGGGGCTCGAACGACGCGCAGAGCTGGACCGACATCGACCGGCAGACGGACCAGTCGTTCACCGCACGGTTCCAGCAGAAGGACTTCAAGCTCGCCGCCCCGAGCGCGGCCTACCGCTACTACCGGCTGGATGTCACCCGCAACAACGGCGGGCCGATCATGCAGATCTCGGAGCTGCTGCTGGCCAACGAAGACCCGGCGCCGCCGGCGTTGCCGAACATGCGCAGCTTCACCGACGCGGGCCCGCTCAACGGGTACACCAGCAAGAACCGGGCCGGCTTCACCGGCGTGA
>Ga0307507_10008221_pt1 | contig 14588 bp, 14 predicted proteins | sample 7_EM_MG_FD_207223 | JGI IMG/M metagenome (GOLD analysis project Ga0307507, IMG submission 207223) | Populus trichocarpa ectomycorrhiza microbial communities from riparian zone in the Pacific Northwest, United States - 7_EM | ecosystem: Host-associated > Plants > Roots > Unclassified | place... | reverse complement strand
GGAATGGTTCACTCTTGTGGAGGGTGGCTAAACTGGCACTAATTAGTTAGTCCACACGCTAAAATAATGTGAAATTCGGGAACAAGGGAAGGGATATGACGCACATGGAAAGTGACGGTTACCAGACTGCGCCACTCAAAACATCGGTACGAATGAACTACAGCGATCCTTGGCACCGATCCAACAGATACTTGTATGATACCAGAGCTTAGTACCGCAGGAGGCCTGCCGTATTAATATAAGGTGAGAGGGGCACCACACCTGATAAGAGCGATAGGAAAGCAATAAGTTTACTCGAGTACATCCATGGTGCGATATGCAGATTGCGCCCTTTGGTAGTAATCTATGAGTATGATACCACAAGGCCATCCAGCGTACTGCTAGCGCCGTAAATTCTAGGCAAACTCGACCCACCGCAATTTTCTAAATAGTACACGAGTGCTTGAGTGTGTCTATAAAAATCGGAAGAAACAACTCGTCTCCACAGAGATTTGTATAGGGTCAGCAGAAGCAGCTTTCCCTTTCTGCTGACACACCCAGCCCTACTACCCCCAGGAAAGTGCATTTGCCACAGGAGTATGTCCCAAGAGAAATAGTGGCTATCATACCTTAAGAAATATAGCACTCGGTGGGGTTTACCCAGGATTTACGGCATGTTACAATGTCAAATCTGCAAGCGAGGCGTGCTCGGGGATAGATGGCAGTCGTTACCCAGTGAAGCTATTCGAACGGCATAGTATATAACTGTGTCGGTTGATATGTCGCTTGGGCGGTGATGTCGGGAGACTGACTGTGCGTCTGGCGAGCGTTCGGCCACCGGAAAATCTCTTGAAATCCACCATCTCCGCCAGCACAGCATAGGTTTAGTTTGACAAGTTGACGGAATTACGAATACCAGTTAATGAGATCTAAAACATTGAGTGGGTTGATTTTATGTGATCTTGGGAAAATTCCTGGGAGCTAGTAGCTCAGAATCCGGGGATCACGGGGCTGATGTAGATGGTAGATTTCAAGGGATTTTGTAATTATTGTTTGTAATGCTGTGTGTGATGTTTGTGAAATTTACTAGGCACGCATAGAGGTGCAAGGACTGTCTAATCGGAAGGGGACGGATGGATTATTTAGTCTACCGTTAATATAAAAAGCTGATGATAGTAAAAATCTGATTGTATAGTTATCCCAAATAGCGATAAATAAAACCTTTGTAAACCTAATATAGCAATGATAAAAAAGGACAATTGTGCAATTTAAGCTTTAGAAAAGGGGTGCATCCACTGGGAGTTGACATTCTGGCTCGATCTTTAAATTTCCTGGTCCAGGTGGTAGGGTATTTCGCAGTCACCTACTGTGACATGTTATAGAGTACACAATAGACTGGGCGAACCATGTTTAAAGGTTAAAAGGTGGTCAAATCCCCCCTCTCTCCTGTCTACCACACCCTAGTAACAACCATCCCCTTACACCCTTCCTTGACCCAGCAAGGTTCTCTCCCCAAAGTGCCCTTCTTTTTTAAGGCTCTGACCCCCTTTACCGCGAGATTGTTATGGGGGTAGTAGTATTCTAAGAACAAGTGAATATACTAAGCCCGGTCATTCGTACTTCGGAGAATACATCTAGGGAGACAAAGGTTAAGCAGAAATATAAAGTAGAAGTAAAACAATAAATTGTTTTTAACGTGTATATATTGTTAAGGTTTCTTCTCCGTTGCTTGATAATCAACAATAGCTACGAAGACAACTCAATATTCATATTCCGCGTCTGGGTGTTTGCAGGCTACATAACCTTTCCCTATAACTAAGTATCTTTCTTTCACCTAGCTTGACTTCTTTGAAGTAGAAGCCTGACTTGATCCTGAATAGCTGTTATCTTGGTACTCTCGTTTGCGCAACTTGTTGCCACATATGTCTCTCTTGTGGGGAAAAGGGTGTAGAGCCCATCCTCCAAGATGACTATACGAACATTTATCCATTGCTAAATAGAGTTACGAATAATCTCTATCTGTTCACATATCAGGCAATTATTCGCTGGGATAGATGATGGCCAGTCTTCATATTGTTGGCTCTGTTTTGACTTGGTCTGCAGCAAACATTCCCCTATCTTAACTGGCATTACACGACTCTTTCCCATCAATCGAACCAATGGTTACGACTATAGTTATCAGTCTCTTGCCAACAACCCCTTTGAGAGTTCCCTGACTCCCTTTCCGAGCATCGTGCATTTCTACTGGTTGCTGGGCGACTTTCCAGACCGAGGAAGCCTCACCAAGGTAGATACGTCCCGTGAGTTTGTGCTCACTTTCCGATACCCAATCTTGCTGTGGTTGTAACTCTGTACGATGTCCTCCGATTGAGATGCTTCTACTTGCACTAGGTGCTCCGAGTTCTCCTCTCATATATCCTGTGAACAGGAACCAATCGGACGGAATGCTGCGACCTATACGGTGTTGCGAGTAGGGTCTTCTTTACTCAGGTCTTTCGTGAAGGGACACAACTTTCCAGGCGACGTGTGGTGACCTATCGTCCTGATGTCGGGGCTTAAAGCAGGTGTTGCCAGGTCTTTTTTGGAGGTCGGTGCGCAGAGGTAGGGTAACTTGACCCCCTTATCTATCTGCGAGCTTTGTGCCTAACAGATTGCCTCACGCCAGCCGTCATGTTAGTACCGCCTCCAATTACAGCCACAAGCTGTCAACCTCCTAAATTCAGCAGAAAAACAGAGTTGGAGTTCCCATGAGCGACCACTGTATCAGCAAGCATAACGGGAAGTAGACCGAACGCCTTGAAAAGCATGATGCAGTGTGGTCCAAATGCCTTTAGGAGCTTGATACTATGTGGTCCAAACGCTTCCAGAAGGCTGATTCCCTGCGTCTGGAATCCGCAGTGGAGCTCAAAACGATGCGATTTGAACGCTCTCGGAAGCAGTGGAAGGACAAGCAACACTTATCTCTGCCAAATCAAGATCTAAGTCTAGGGTCACTCCTGCTCCCTCCACTATGCTTGTTCTAACTTTTTATCAGGATACGATTACCACTGAGGAAGAAAGGATAGAGCAGTTGATGCAAACTTTAAATATTCATGGAGCCATACGTATGCAGGGATAGTAGATGTCTACTGAGTTGTCACTAACACTCCAGCGTAGGAAATGTGGTCGATAGGGCCAAATTTGACAGAGACAATCTCCCCAACTGCGGGGACACAAGAAGTACTGGATCAGCTCTCCAAATGGGAGGAATTTACCACGATTCCTAAGGATGAAGTAGAAGTCTATGGACTTACTCCCCAGAAGGTTGTGGCTTCCTTCCACCAGCTCGCTGCTCTGGTATCAAAACCCTTGCTTTTTAACCCTCTTTCTCAGGTCATAGTTCCATATGCCGACTTTACAAACTTGAACGAACAGCGAGCTGTGCTTGTGATACTCTTCAAGGTTCAAGAGGGGAGGCCCAAACGCTTTTAGTTCAACGAGGAGAACACTAGTAAAAATGATGAAAAAGACGACTCTGAGTCTGATAGTGACCCTGAGGCTATCAGTGACCCTGAGTCTCACTGGGACTTGAACTGATATTCCCTAGACCAAATTCTGACTTCATATAATTGCAGTTACAAATGTTACCGAATCCTGAGTAGAGTATGCAGCCAATCCTACTTATATTCTACGTTATCTTTATAGAGAATGCACATCTTATCTGCTCATATTCTATAAAAAACCTGTAGAATATAGCAATTACCGAGTGATTGTATGTGATCAGCAAAAAAAGTCAGTCTTGCCAGGATTGACCCGTCTGCTAAGCTATTGTACAAATCAGATATATTACGGAATGAGCTATGAAAAATTCAGAACGTGAGGAATCAGAAGAGACGATTACTTGTTCCTCTAAACTCGAGAAACTACCGTAAGAGCTTCATATAATTATACTCCTTCTAACTTCCACAAGATTTGCCTTCTACTCCAAGCGGCTCCCCTCAGCATGCCACCTGTCCTATCTTCAATAATCACACTCTCCACCCCGCCATTTCTCAATATAGCAATTCCATCGGTCAACAGTATTCCCTCGCCACGGCAGTCTTCCGTCAATCTATCATGCAATAGTACTCGCTGCAGATCCGCCAATATAATACCGCCAACATTAATAGGTTGAGCAACCCTCCTAGTTGAGGTAGCCAATACACATGGCAATTCGTCAAGGACGAGAGAACTCTTTGGTTCAACCATTGATCAGTCTTGTTTAGACTTGGCCTCTGGGCTCTTGGAGAGCTTAGCCTACTTCAAGTTGCAATTGAGTAGGACTGTGTCGGCTAATATGCCACTTCGGCGGTGATGTCGGGAGACAAACTGGGAGCCTGGTGAGCGTTCGGATACCGGAAAGTCTTGTGAAATCCAACCTTTCTGTTAGGGTAGGATAGCTTCAGTCGTAGATCTAGGAGTTAACAGAATGGCTAATACCAGCCAATGTGATCCAAGATATCCCGTAGGCTGACCTTATTCTATCTCGGGAAAATACTAATCCTCCTCATAAACTCTTGACTCAGAATCCAGGGATCACAGGGCTGATCTACTACCGCATAATCTGGTGAAACTCGTTTTCTCCCTAAGAGGTCAGAGTAGGCTGTCAAAAGGACCTTGAGCGTAAATGTTTGTCAAGATCCTCCCCATAAAGGCTCCTCTCTACTCAATGAAGCTTGTGTATTTCACCAAACCTTCTTTCAACCTGTTAGCGTGAAAATGAGTTTTACCAGATTATACAGTAGTATATGCTAGATTTCATGAGGTTTTACAGTGCTTGTGATGCACCTCTATGCTAGCCCAGTAGGAGTATATTTTACAAATATCACAGCAAGGGGATGATAAGTTATGGAGTACCCAATAGACTGTATGGTCTACGTTTAAAGGTTAAAAGGTCAATTCGATCATTTTTTAGCTCAAGTCCTTTGATACTCGTATCTTTCCCTTATACAAAAAAAGTGCGCAATTTGCGACGTGAGCTAATTTGATTAATTCCGTTGCCCAATGATCAAATTCTACCTCTTTCATTAGAGTTCGTATAGAGATTTACACAACCAGAGTCTCTTCCGCTCTTCTCCCTACCATATCCTGGCAATAACGATCCCTGTGCATCTTTCCTTGGCTCAGTAATAATCTCTGCCAAAATGCCCCACTTTTTTGAAAGCTCCGACCTCTTTTAATATGGGGTGTCGTCGTGCCACCGGTCATGTTAGTACCACCTCCAATCACTGCCGCAAGCCATCCACCACCCAAATTCAGCAAAGAAACGGAGCTCGAATTCCCATGGCCGACCATTATTTCAGCCTTAGTGAGCTTCATCAGAAATGAACTGAACGCCTTCAAAAACATGATGCAGTGTAGTCCAAACACCTTCAAAAGCTTGATGCTATGTGGTCCAAAAGCCTCCAGGAGGCTACTAATCTGGGCCTCAAACCCACAGTGGAGCTAGAAGCCATGCGATTTGAACGCACTTACAAGTAGTGGAAGGAAAACCAACACTTATGTCTTCAAATTCACAACCTACGTGTAGGATTACCCCTACGGCCCGGGGCCCCGCTGACCCCGCTTCCCGCTATTTATATTCTAATTTTTATTAGGACAGGATTACTACTGAGGAGGAGAGCATAGAGCAGTTCAAGGAAATTTTGAATATTTGTAGAGCCTTGCGAATTTAGTGGTTGTAGGTGTCTACTGAGTTGTCACTAAGGCTCTACCGGAGGGAACATTATTGAACGGTCTAAATAAGCGGAAATGATCTCATCAACTCCATGGAGACAAGAAGCACTGGATGAGCTGGCAAAACTAGAGGAGTTCACCACAACTTTTGAGCAAGAAGTGGAGACCTGTGGACTCACTGCACAGAGAGTTAGGGCTTGTTTCCACCGTCTCGACTCTCTGGTATCAGAACCCCTCCTCTTTGATGTTTGTTCTACCGGGGTAATTCCAAAAGGAAATCTTACAAATGTGGAACGAGCTGCGCTTGTGATCATCTTCAAGGTTCAAGAGCGGTTTCCCAGATTGATATTCCGTGACAAAATTCTGGCTTCATCCCTACAATTGCTGTTACAAGTGTCACCACATTCTGCATTGAGGATGTAGCTGATTCTATTTACATTCTAAATCAGATTCCTAGACGACACACTCTTCATTTACTTGTATAAAAGATGATTAGAATATCGCAATTGCCGATTAATTTTACGTAATAATTAAACAAATCTAGCTTGGCTAGAATCGAGTGCTTAATTCCATGCTCAGCATGTACCCATAGCTAGCAACGACATATATCATCTTGTAACCTAGTAAGCTATTATACAAAAACCAGCCCTTATGCTAAAGGTATTAAGGAAGGAGCTTGGAAAATTTTGGCAAGTGAGCAATTAGAAAGAAGGATTATTTGTTTTCACAAACCCCAGAAACCACTCCAAGACCTTCACATATCCTCCTTCTAACTTCGACAAAACATGCCTTCCCATTCCGAGCTGCTTTTCGAAGCATACACCCTCCCCATCTTCGATGATGACACTCCCCACCACCCCCCCCTTTATACCACACCAACTCCATGTAGGAATAGTCGTCTCTCGCTGCTGAAATTCGCCGTTAATTCGTCGTCAAGTAGCACTCGCCGCAGGTCCGCCATTCTAATATCCCCGACATGAAGGGGCTGAGCAACACTCCTAGTTGAGGCCGGCAATGCAGGTAGCAACACCTTGAGGACGAGAGGACTCTTCTGTTGGATCATTCATTTGCCTTCCTTAAACTATGCCTCCAGGCTTTTGAAAAGTTCAACCTTATTGAGCGTTCTGGTATGATACCGGAAGGTCTTGTGCAATCCATCCGCTCCGTTAGAGTAGGATAGCTTTACTTGGAGATCTTCGAGTTAACAGAATTATGAATACCACGGAATGACATTCAAGATATTTACTCGGCTGGCCTTATTCTATCTTGGGAAGATGCTAATCCTCCTGAGGAGCTTTTGGCTCAGAATCCGGAAATCACAGGGCTGATGTACAACCGTATAATCTAGTGAAACTCCTTTTCTCACTAAGAATGTCAGAATAAGGTGTGAGCCAGGATTTCTGACAAAGTAACCCTTCCCAGTTAGCTGTGCCCTTGAAATGGGGAACAAATGCTGTAAAACGAATCTCAAGGGTAAATATTTGTGAAAATCCTCCCTTAGAGATGACTCTCTACTCAATGAAGCTTCTGTATTTCGCCAAACCTTCTTTGAACCTCTTAGCGTGAAAATGAGCTTCACTAGATTATGCGGCAGTAGAGAGTAGATTTTAAGAGATCCTTTAGTGCTTGTGATGCTGTAATGTTTGTGAAATGTTGTGGGCTTGCATAGATGTGCAAGGGAGTGTCTAATCAGAGAGGTCTTGGTGGATTATTTAGAACATCTTAATAAAAAGCTGATCATTGCAAAAAACGGATTGTATACTGAAATGCATTCACAGAAGTTTAATCGTATAATAATATCTAAAGGCTATTTAAGGTAATCGGATGACCTACAAAGGTTGGTGTCTCGGACAAGCAGGTCAGAAACTATTATATGTGTAAGGTCCATTTTTACAAGGTTAACAGGTCAATCCGATCATTATTCGGCCTAAGCCTTATGATAGCTTTCCCTTATGCAAAAAAAGTGTACAATTTTCCACACCATCTAATTTGATTGATTTTGTCACCCTATGATCAAATCTCCCTTTTTTCATAAGCGTGCAGTATCGAGATTTACACAAACAGGGTCTCTTCCTCTCTCCTCTCTACCACCTCCTAGCAACAACCATCTCTTTCTATCTTTCCTTGACCCAATAATATTTCCTTCCAAAATGCCCTATGTTTTAAAAGCTCTGACCTCCTTTATGGTGGGAATTCGTCGTGCCAGCCGTCATGTTAGTACCACCTCCAATCACTGCCGCAAGCTTTCAACCACCCAAATTCAGCAGAGAAATGGAAGTCAAATTCCCCTGGCCTACTACTGTTCCAGCCTCAGCGAGCTTAACCAGAAGTGGACTGAGCACCTTGAAAAACATGATGCAGGCTGGTCCAAACACCTTCAGAAGCTTGATGCTATGTGGTCCAAACGCCTCCAGGATGTTGATTCTCTGCATCTCACATCCACAGTGGAGCTAGAAACCATGCATTTTGAACTCTCTCAGGCGCAGTGGAAGGGAATCCAGCACTTATGTCTGCAAATTCACGACCTACAGGTAGGATTGCCCCCACTCGCCCCTTCCGGTATACGTGTTCTAACTTTTTATCAGGACAGGGTTACTACTGAGGGAGAGAGCATAGAGCACCTGAAGGAAATTGTGAATATTCGTGTAGCCTTGCATATGTAGTGCTAGGAGGTGTCTACTGAGTTGCCACTAACGCGCCACTGCAGGGAACATCCTTAAACAAGTTAAATTAGCGGAAATGATGTGCCCAACTGCGGAAACACAAGAAGGGCTGGATGAGCTCTCAAGACACGAGGAATTTGCTACAGTTCTTAATGAAGATGTATAAGCCCATGAACTCACTGCCCAGAGGGTTATGGCTTCTTTTCTTGTCTTGACTAGCTAGTGTCAAAACCCCTCTTCTTTGATACTCGTTCTACAGTCGTAATTCCACCTGTGGACTTTACAAACGAGGAATAAGCGGCCCTTGCTATCCTCTTCAAAGTTCAAGAGAGGTGGCCAAAACGCTTCTGGTTCCGCGAGGTGCAAACAGGTAAAAGTAAGAATGGCTCGGCCCATGAGTATGAGTATGACTCAGACTGATATTCTTGGGCCAAATTCTGACTACATGCAATTGCAGTTACAAATATTACAACATCCTGAGTAGAGGATGCAGCTGATTGTATTTAGATTCTATATCGCATATCTAGAGAACACATATACACTTGATCTACCCATCTAAAAGGCCATCAGAATATCACAATCCCCTCGTGATTTTATGTAATCATTAACCCAAGTCAGACTTACCAGGATCCACTCATTTATCTTCTAGAACTCTAGGCTCTGACTTAAGGCTTAATTCTATGCTTAGCACATACCCATAACTAATAAGAACATACATTATCTTGCAACCTAGTAAGCTATTATACAAAAACCAACTCTTATACCAGAAGTACTACAGAAACAAGAAATCAGAAAGGAGGTCCCCCCCTCTTTCTTGCCCCCAGAAACCATTGCGTGATTCTAATATATCCTTCTTCTAACTTCCACAAAACTCTTGCCAATTCCTGCCTGCTCTCCGAAGCATCCTCCCCAATCTTCAATGACCACGCTCCCAACCCTGCCCTTTTACACTACACCAACTCCATCTATTAATAGCCTTGCATCGCTGCGAAACTCTACCATTAATCGGCTGTCGAGTAGCACTCGCCACAGGTCTGCCAATCTTATAGCGCCGGTGTGAATAGGCCGAGCAACACACCTCGTTGAGGCAGCCAAAACACATGGTAATTCGTTGAGGATGAGGGATCTCTTCTAGTCAGCTTGTGTTTCACCTTCTTTAGACTCTCCCTGCGGGCTGTTGGAGAGTTCAACCTTCTTCCGATCGAGTATAACTGGGTCAACTGATATGGCGCTTCGGCGGTGATGTCTGGGGACAAACTGCACACCTGGTTAGCCTTCGGTGACCGGAAACTATCTTGAAATCCACCCTCTCAGTCACAGCAGGATAGGTTTACTTGTAGATCTTGAAGTTAACAGAATTGCGAATACCACTCAACGAGATCTAACACATCTAGTATGTGAATCTTATTCTATCTTGGGAAAATGCTGATCATTCTCAGGAGGTTTTGGCTCAAAATCCTGGGATCACTGGGCTGATGTACTACTGCATAATCTGGTGAAACTCATTTTCTCGCTAAGAGGTCAGAATCAGCTGTGAGTGAGGATTTCTCACAAACCAACCCTTTCTGGTTAGCTGTGTCCTTGAAATAGCAGACAAATGCTGTGAAAAAGACTCTGGGTGTAAATGTTTGTTAAAATCCTGTCCCTAAAGGCTTTCTCTATTCAATAGTGCTTGTGTATTTTGCTAAACCTTCTTTCAACCTCTTAATGCGAAAAAGAATTTTACCAGATTATGGAGTATTAACTTAGATGGTAGATTTCAAGAGAGTTTACAGTGCTTGTGATACTGTGAGGTTTGTGGAATGTACTGGGCTTGCATTGAGGTGCGAGTAGTTAATCAGAAGGGTCCAGGTGGATTATTTAGTATACGATTAATATAAAAAGCTAATCACTGTAAAAATGCAGATTATATACTAAAATCAATTGACAAAAGTTTAATAGTATAATATTATTATAGGGTCTTTAATGTGATCGATGACTTATTGTACAAAGGGTAGTCTCTCCGGCTATGGGTCGGAAACTATGATAAGTTACCGGTATAGAGCAAATTATAGACTATACGGTTAAAGGGTCAATTCAATCATTTTTCAGCTTAAGTTCTTTGATACTGATACCTTTCCCTTAAACAATAAAAATGTGCAAATTTCCACGCCATCTAATCTGATTAATTCCGTCATCCAATAATCAAATTCCCACTTTTTTTCGGCAGTGTGCTGTATAGATTTACACAACTGGAGTCTCTTCCTCCATCCTCATCAGGGAAATGTCGGAGCTTGGTCCAAGGTGGTCCTGAACGCTCCTGGTCCACGAAGGGGGGTTGTGGTCCCCGTGGTCTACCTGGTCCAGTCCGATCCATCCTGATCCACACCTTTTGAAATTTTACCGAAAATGTGGACCAGGGTGGATTAGGGTGGACCAGGAGGACCAGGGGACCCATAACCCCCCTTGGTGGACCAGGACTGGTTTTTACAATTTGCTGATACCTTTTTACCAAATCCTGGCAACAACCATCCCTTTACATCTTTCCTTGGCCCAGTAATATTACCTTCCAAAATGCCCCACTTTTAAAAAGCTCCGACCTCCTAGGCTTCGTTACGGGGCCCGTTTCTGAGGAGCGGGGACAAAATAATGTCAAATCTCCGTTATTCTCCTTAACTGGCTGAAAAAGTCATTCAAATCGGACCAAAACTGAGGGAGCTAGAGTTATTTGAAGTTGTCTACCCTGAGAGAGGTCTATCTTACTCAGTTTTGGTCTGATTTCAATGCTTTCGCTTTTAATCTGCAGTTAATAACCTGCTCTTGGAGCCCCGTTTGTCAGAAACGGCCCCGATAAGGAACACTACGACCTTCTTTACCACGGGATTTCGTTTTACCTGCCATCACGTTAGTACCGCCACCAATCACTGCTGCAAGCTTTCAACTACCCAAATTCAGCAGAGCAACGGAGTTCAAATTCCCATGGCCCACCACTGTTCCAACCTCAGCAAGCTTAACCAGAAGGGCCCTGAATGCCTTCAAAAGCATGATGCAGTATCGTCCCAATGCCTTGAGGGGCTTGATGCCCTATAGTCTAGGCGTCTCAGGGATGCGAATTCTCTGCGTCTCAAATCCACAGTAGAGCTAGAAGCCATGCGATTTGAATGTTCCCAGAAGAAGTAGTGGAAGGAAAATAAACACTTATCCCTGCAAATTCATGACCTACGTGTAGGATCACCGCTACTCCCTTGCCCGCCAACCGCTATATGCGTTCTAAACTTTTATCAGAATAGAATTACTACTGAGGAAGAGAGCATGGAGCAGTTGAAGCAAATTTTGAATATTCGTGGAGCCTTGCATATGTAGGGACAGTGCGTGTCCAGTGAGATTTCACTAACGCTCCACTACAGAGAACATCGTCGAAGGGGCTAAATTTGCGGAAAAGATCTCACCAACTCCGGGGACACCAGAAGGACTGGATGAGCTGGCAAAACTGGAGGAATTTACCACAATTCTCAAGGAAGAAGTAGAAGGCCGTGGACTCCCTATGCAGACAGTTATGGTTTGTTTCCATCGTCTCGACTTTCTGGTATCAAAAGCCTTGCTCTTTGATACTTGTCCTGCGGTTGTAGTTCCATATATAGACTTGACAAACGAGGAACATGTTCCGCTTGTTATTCGCTTCAAGGTTCAAGAGAAGAGGCCAAAGGACTTCTGGTTCCCGAGGACCAATCTGGTGAAAATAATGATGACTCGGCTTATGAGTATGAGTATGACTCAGACTAATATTCTCAGACCAAATTCTTGCTACATACGATTGCAGTAACAAACATCACAACATCTCTAGTGGAAGATGGCGCTGATTGTATTTATATTCTACATCACATTTATAGAGAACATACACCCTTCATCTACTTGTATAAAAGACCCTCAGAATATCACAATTTCCAAGTGATTGTACGTGATCATTAACTAGGATCTACCTGTTTGTCTTCCAGACGCTTAGGCTATAGCCTAAGGCTTAATTCCATGCTCAGCATATGCCTATAACTAACAAAGATATACATTATCTTGTAACCTACAAAGCTATTATTCAATGACCAGCCCTTATGTCCGAAGTACCACAGAAGGGAGGAATCAGAAAGGAGGTCTTTTCCCCTATCCCCCAAAAGCCACTGTGTGACCTTCATATATCCTCCTTCTAACTTCCACAAAACTCCTTCCTATTCCTCCCCCCTCTCTGAAGCATGCTCTTCCATCTTCAATGACCACGCTCCCAACCCCGCTCTTTCGCACCCCAACCACTCCATCTATCAATAGAGTTTCTTTACCGCAGACCTCCACTGTCAATTCGTCGTCGAATCCCCCTTGCCGGCATGTCCCCCAATCTAATATTGCCAACATGAATGGGTTGAGCAACACTCGTAGTTGAGGCAGCCAATGTGGGTAGTATTATGTCCAGGACGAGAACACTCTTTTGTTTGACCTGTGATCCTTCTCCTTTAGACTCTGCCTCCGCGCTCTTAGGGAGTTTAACCCTCTTACCATCGTATGTAACTGTGTCAGGTGATATGGCGCTTCAGCAGGGATGTCGGGAGACAAACTGTGCGTCCTGTGAGCCTTCGAGTACTGGAAAGCCTTTTGAAATCCACCCTCTCCGTCCGAGCAGGATAGATTTACTTGTAGATCTCCAAGTTAACAGAATTGCGAATACCAGATCTAACACATCTTGTAGTACGCCAATCTTGTTCTCACTTGGGAAAATGCTGACCCTTCTCAGCAGCTTTTGGCTCAGAATCCAGGGATCACAGGGCTGATGTACTACTGCATAATCTGGTGAAACTCGTTTTCTCGCTAAGAGGTCAGAATAAGCTGTGAGTGAAGATTTCTCACAAAGTAACCCTTCCCGGTTAGCTGTGTCCTTGAAATAAAGGACAAATGCTGTGAAAAAGACCCCGAGCGTAAATATTTGTGAAAATCCTGCCCTCAAAAGCTACTCTCCACTCAATAGAGCTTGTGCATTTCACCAAACCTTCTTTCAACCTCTTAACATAAAAACAGTTTTTACCAGATTATGCGGTATTAACTTAGATGATACATTTCAGGAAGTTTTACAATCCTTCTGATGCTGTGATGTTTGTGGAATGTGCTCAGCTCGCGTGGAGGTGCAAGGGACTGTCGAATCAGAAGGGGACAGATGGATTATTTGGTCTGCCATTAATATAAGGGACTGGTGATAGTGTGTTTACCCTAGCTCTTTTGGTGCGTCCTGGCGCTGGGCATGCCAATGACGACTCCTGCCACCAAAGGGTATTTCGCAATCATCCACATCAATATATTCTATTATCACCCAAAATCATTTATAACACAGCAGGCAAAGTTTTGTAGGGCACCGTGACATGTTATAGAGGACACGGTAGCCAGTGTGGACTATGTTTAATGGATGAAAGGTCAATTCAATCATAATTCGGCTTAAGGCCAACATTTCCCTTATACAAAAAACGTGTGCAATTTTCCACACCATCCTATTTGATTAATTCCATTACCCAATGATCAAATCTCACCTTTTTCATAAGCCCCCAGTACAACTAGGGTCTCTTCCTCTCTCCTCTCTACCACATCCTAGCCATAACTATCTCCTTACATCTTTCCTTGACCCAGTCATATTCCCTTCCAAAATGCCCTATTTTGTAAAAACTCCAACCTCCTTTACCGCAGGATTTTGTTGTGCCAGCCGTCACATTAGTACCGCCTCCAATCACCGCCGCAAGCTATCAACCACGCAAATTCAGCAGAGAAACGGAGTCCGAGTTCCCATAGCCGACAACCGTTCAAGTGTCACAGAACTTAACCAGAAGTGGACCAAACACCTGCAATAACATCATGCTCTGTAGTCCAAACGCCTTCAGGAGCAGGATGCCATCTGGTCCAAAAGCCTGCAGGAGGCTAATGCCCTGCATCTCAAATCCGCAGCAGACCTTAATGTCATGTGGGCCAGACACTTCCAAGAGGCTGATTCCCTGCGTGTAAAATCCTCTGTAGAGCTTGAAGCCATGTGTAACCGCCTCCTGGGTGGTGGCGGGAATCGATAGGGTAACGATACTATCTCTATACCAAAGTGCGGTACGTAACGAGACTAAGTACCGGACGCTTAGACTAAGTTGTTGTAACAAACTTCTTACTATATCGCAACTACCAAGTAGTTCCTAATAGCTAAGTATGTTTGGTTTTTATTGGATTCTCGAAGCGAACTGAAGAAGTAACTGTTCAACCAAG
>Ga0307507_10008220_pt1 | contig 14589 bp, 11 predicted proteins | sample 7_EM_MG_FD_207223 | JGI IMG/M metagenome (GOLD analysis project Ga0307507, IMG submission 207223) | Populus trichocarpa ectomycorrhiza microbial communities from riparian zone in the Pacific Northwest, United States - 7_EM | ecosystem: Host-associated > Plants > Roots > Unclassified | place... | reverse complement strand
TGTTTTATCATTATTTTTCATCAATGCATTGATCTTTTCATGAGAGAAAAGATTATATGTGTTTTAAGTGGTTATTTAAAACTAAAAAGAAGGATTTGATTGATAATATATATATATATATATATACCTCACGTATTTGTGTTGGGACTTGACTTTGTTTATTTTTGCGTTTTGAAAAGGATTTTTGAAAAAATTTAAAATTTTTTTTTCCTTAACTTCAAATTAATATTTTTTTAGTGTTTTCATATCATTTTAATGTGCTGATATTAAAAATGATTTTTTTAAAAAAATATTATTTTAATACATTTATGAATGAAAAACACTTTGAAAAGCAACCGCAATTACACTCCAAAATACATTATAAATTGAAATATCTCTTGTAACATGGTATTCAAATTGTTGAGGTTTGTTGAATTGTTTTTGGTTTATGAAGAAATTGTATTAGCTTATTATTTGATATGTATTTGAATTGTGTGTCAATTAATTAAAAAAAATGATATTATAAGAAAATGGGATGATTGGTAGAATAAAAAGAAAATATATATTTTTTATTTTATAATAAGGCATATATTTAAATTAGTTTGTATGTTAATTGATATTAAACACTTTCCTGATATCATTTTAAAAGCATACTTTCCACATTAGCCTGGTATACTATACTTTGAAGAATTAAAAAATAAAATATATATTTTTAGAGTTTTTTTAAAATAAACAGCAGATCTCTAGCTTTGAGAGGCTCGTTTTTGCAAGGGGCTATTAATCATATATTTGAATATTTGAGTAAACATTTATCATTTTCATATAATTTCTTGAATTATTCAAAATCTTTTCCATATATTTGAATTTAGAGTAATTATTTTATTCTTCAAATCATATTTTAGGTAATTCACCTGGATTACCCAAAACTTTAACTCACTGCCCCTTTAATCTATTTTTAAAATTCCTCAATGAATTTCAATAACTAGATAAAATTAGGCCCAAAACTTTTTTGACTATACCAAATTAAATTAATTGGGATAACTTAAGTAACTTGATTTTTTTTTCTTTTAATCAAATTATCCAAAATTTTCCAAATTAACCATTTTTAAAATTTTATTACCTAGATTATCTTGGATGATTTGGTAATTCAAAGTTTTTTTTAATAGTGTTTGCCCTTGAATCACACAAAATAATTATAATTTCAATTTATTTTCTAAACCAAGAAATATAAATTTTGGAATCAATCTATAGAAACAAACTAGTCTTGAGCTCACGCTTCAATGCGTATCATATAAAAAATATATAACCACGTTAAAAAAAGTATAAATGGTGTGACTTGTTTGATCAAGCAGGCGAACAACAAATTGATTGCCTAACTCAAATGATGATCTAGTTTTTTTTTAAAAAAATACTTATGTCATTTTAGTCTTGTCTAACTCGAACTTAAAAGTGAAAATAAAGAATTGCCAAAGGATTAAACAAAAAAAAAAAAACTGAGGGAGTTAAATGAGAAAACAAAAAACAATTGTAACGATACACGATCATAATAAGTTAACTCGACTAGATAATTTATTTTTATTTTTCTTTCCCTCATTCTCTTCCCGGCCGAACATTCATTGGGTCTTAATTAACCATAAATCAGATTAAATCTAGAAGAAAATAAAAGAGTTATGATAGAATTTTAGTTGAACTTTAAAAATATATCATAGCATATTGATCTTAGTCAGCTTTGATTAACAAACAAAATTTAATTTGGCATAATTTTTTAAAGTTAGGCGATAAAAAATGATGAAATTGTTTTTTTCTTATTTGAAGTTAAATAAAAAAAAAACAATGATAACAAAGGGCTAAATTATTATTTTTTCTTTTTTAAATTCAAGGGGAAATGCATTAAAAAACAACCCAGCATGTTGTGCACGACCCGTAGAATCAGTGATTTGCGCCAAGGGCTTAAACAGGTCTAATAATTTTTTAAATAAATTTATTTTGCATCTAAATAAAGACTAAAAATAATTGCAAAAAACACCCATAAAAAATCTCAAGTACGCGGGCCTAACAGCCTAGCATGTCCGGACATATGAAAAAAAAAGCTCAAGCGTATTTACCTTATATTTTTTTAATTTTTTAAGGGGTTCTTTATTAAATAAATAAATAAATCAGGTGACACGTCACATATTAAAGCAGACGACTTAATGCTCGTTTGCCCATAATCGAATCACCAATGTAGTGACCGAAAAATCAGGACAGATATTTTAGCCCCAAATCTTTTTTTTCAATCAATTTTTACCAAGAAATACCTTATAAACACCCTCATAACACTTAGAAAATCAATTTATCAACCTAATAAACTCCAAAAACAACCCCAAAACATGAAATCAAACCGGGTTAGATTTTTCTTTCTTGATCTTAATCTACTTTTTTAGGTAATATCAAGGATTGAAACAATCACCATTCAACTCCTTTCATCAAACGGAACCCGTGGACACCAATATCAATCAATTTAGTGGTTGAAATATGTGAAAACGATGACTTTCTCTTTTTAAACCAGAATCCGGTGAAAATTTCTCTCTTTAAAGAACAGGGACTTAAAAACAACAGAAATGAACTAATTTTATAAATTAGAGGATTAAAATGTATTTTTATGTCAACTTTAAACACGCTACCTATTTTCTGCGCATTTTCTAAGTTGGTCATCTATCTTTCAATTTTATCCCTAGCTAATAAAATTGATGCAATTGGGTTCTAATTTTGCAACTAAAGGACACAATAAAAAAAAGTTAAGAGACCAAAGTAAAAAAAAAAATGGCACTACTCTAGTTTACGGTGCTTGGACAATGTTTGACACTGTTCAAAACACCTTAGTATATTTAGTTATCTTCAATTAAAAAATTGTAAATATTTTCCTATTTATTAATAAATTAATCTTTTATTGTATGTGATACAAACACACATATTTAAAAAACCATTTGGTATTGTTTAACTCCTGATTTCTACTCAACCACATAAAAAAATCGCTAGGTAAACTAAATAGCTTCTTTTTTTGCAATAGCCCCCACATATAATTATGTTACAAATCTTGGTTTTATAGATGCTAAAATAACTTGCTTTTTATTAATGAAAGGTCTGTTTTTTTTTTTATTAATTTTAAGTATAAAAATTCATCTCACAACAGTTTTAACCAAACATGTATTTTTAAAAATCTACTTTTTAAAAACTATAACTAAAAATATTTTTTTAAAATCTATGTTTTTAAACCACAAAAGCTATTATAATATCAAACAAATAAATATCTTACAGAAAAATCTGAATTTTAAATTTTTGTTAGACATTTGAAAAATGCTTAATTAAGCTTTAATAAGAAACTTGTCAAATTATATTATATGATTACATTATTTTATATATATATGTATGTATGTTACATGCATGCGTGTGTATTTATGTATTATAATTTATTTATTTATAGTTACTCAATTTTTTTAGCGACAACGTAATTTACAATTTAAAACTCTTCAATTGGTAGCAAAAATAGGCGAAAAATTACAGATGTATAAAGAGGGGGACCAATACTTTTGACAGGAGGTACGTGCAAGCTTAGAATGGGGGGTGGTCTTGATAATCTAGAATGTTCCACGTGCTTTACCGACCGTTCAAATATTAACCTGATTTTCCGTAGAAAACTAATGAGTCGTCGAAAAGATTTTCATTGATGACTCGTGTCTATGCGTCACATTTTCTTTTTACTTGTCCCATTTTTATATATATAGACTATTAATATTCTGTTTTGTTTGTAGAAAAATATTTTCCAAACTATGCAATTCTTTGTAAAATTTAAGCGAACTAGTGAATGAAACATTAATGTTTTTCAGATTATTTTTTATATTACAATCAAACATTATATTTATTTTTATGACACACTAAATTATGATAAATACCTATTCCATTTCTCTAAAAAAAATTTCCATATAATTTGTATTCCAAAATCAAATTTTAAATAAACAGAGCCTAAATAAAATAAACTTGAAAAAAATGAGATGAGAAAAAATTTAAATAAAAAAATTTAATAACTCTAGACTAAAGATTTAGGATACTAACTGAAAAGATACAATAATAATTATTTTTTTTATCTTTTTATCTAAAGGGAAACTCACCAACCTTTTATTTGTAGCTACAACAATTTTATTACACTCTGCTTTTATATATATACCGTGTTCGGCGTTTCACCATGGGAATAAATTATTTTTTAAAACAAAAATAATATTTAAGTACTAAAAATCAATAAAAAAAATATATAAAAAATTGTTTATGAAAAATATATAGAAACACTAAATAAAGCTAAGTCGAGATATTCGGTCAAACATGTGGTTTAAATTATATGATTAAAATAACCAGATTAAAAAAAAATTAAAACCTTTTAAAACGTGTTAATTTTTTAAATTTGTGACTTAAGTCATTAAACTTGAAATATTCAATTTAGAAAAATCATGAAATCCAGTTCTTAAAAAATTAAATATTAAATAAAAAAATTAAAAAAAATCTATTCATACAATTTTTTTTTTAAAACATAACAATTCAAAAAATAATGATCAAAATCACTGTCACTACTATTATTAATAAGAAATATCATCACTATTACTATCATTATGACCACTATCATTATTTATATCATTATTAAAATTATTGTTATCACCATTATTATTATTATTATTATTATTATTATTACTACCATCATCTCCACCACAATGAATTCAATGTCTTGCATCCAAGAATACATGTATAATTATAATGTGTATGAAAAAATAAAAATACCTATATATCCCATTCTGAGACCACTATTTTTTTTTACTCTTGAAGGGATTTTGGTTATTTTACTGCTCATTAAAACATTGAATAGACGGAAATACCTCTAAATAAATCAGTAATGACTAATGCACTTTATGAAAATACCAAAATAACCCTAGTCCAAAGGCATGTATTTTTTTATGGAAAGGATAAAATGATCATTACACTTTAGTGGTGAATAAAAAAAATATAAGAGGGGTTACATTGAATCCTCCTTTTGTTTTAGTTGTTATATATATATAACCTTTCTTCCTGGGCTAGGGGATTCAATATAATTTTTTTCTTAGTTTTTTTTATGGAAATACAAATACAAAAGTAAATTAAGAGTCCTCAACTCAATATATATATATATATATATATATATATATATATATATAAAATACAAATGAAAAAGAAAGCTTTGCTACCAGTCCTAGGGATTTTGGAAAGAAAATCAATGCTTTGCTTGCTCTCATTCAACTCGTAGATATTTTTTCTTATGATTTCTTGTGCTAGTCTTATCTTTTCATGGATTTCCAAACATATGTTATATTCTTTTAGTCTTGGTTGGGTGAATAATTATCATGCCTACATATCATTAAACAGGTTACTATCCTAGATGGGTAAGCTACTAGTAAAAAAAATCATGTGATCATAGATAGTAGGGTCAATAAATACACGTGTCATCTATCAATCAATACAAGACCTCTCGACCACTACATACACTTTCATTTCCCACTCTCTATTTTTTCTCTCATTTGTTTATTGATTTAAGTATCGTAAGGTTCCCGAGATATATAGGGAACTTGTTTTGTAGGAGAAGAGTCAGACCCAAATACCCTAGTTTAGCCCAACACTAAGCGCAAATATCAGCCTAACATCATAGTCTACCCCGTGAAAAAGGCTAGATTCTTTATTGAAGTTTATACAACTTCATTAGTGATGCTTTCTATGAGAATTTAAACTAAAGCTAGTTCATTTTCTCATCTCATACATCTTTTCCAAGGTTTTTCACCATCTTCATCAACTTTTATAGATCTCCGTCAACTTGCTCAATAGATAAGAGCACTTATTGAGGTTGTCCTAGCCATTTAAGAGCATCTCAAAGCTATTATGCTATCAGGGTCTCTTAGTGACTTTAAACCAAATAATTAGGTGGTGACTTGACCCCGATGTCCTATCACGTCGCGTGTGCATGTGCGATAATCAAGAAGAGTCAGGATCTACTTCTAGACACGATCTCTATAAATTAGGGGTTAAGGCCCTAACTAGTTATGCTCATAGCCATCATCGTCACTATCACTCCTCTTTAGAGTCTCACTCAAGTGGTCTTGAGCATAAAATACCATAACGAGAACAAATTTAGACAAGAGATTTGTCATTGTGTCATAGTGTGTTAAACACTTACCTCCTTAAGGATTTTATCTCTATAAAAATGAATCTTAATAACTATGATAGCCTCTCTAACTCTAGAGAACATCTGTAAAATATAAGAAGTAGCCTTAATTTGGTGATGCAAGATAACAATATAATGTATAAAATTCTCTTAACTATATTTCGTGGATCAATGCGATCCTGGTACCATAGTTTAGAACTTGGCTTCATATTCTACTTCTCTGATTTATATAGTAAGTTGATTGCTCATTTTAGTATGAGCATTCATGGTAAAAAAAAAGTTCATCTAATTTATATTAGAGCATTTTTGAAGAGACTTCACGAAGAGATGCTAAAAATAGAGGACCTACTTGAGCTTGTGACCACCGAGGCACAAATCGGTTGAGTGCATAGCTACTCTTTATGAGAATGACTATATGCATTTAAGATATAACTCTTCTCTATGTTAAGTAAGTAATAAAAAACCATATATATATAGAAGAAACAAGTTTGGAAAGATAGGAGCATCTATATTTTTATATGCAAATAAAAGAATATCCAAAACATAGGCAACCACTTGTTAACTCTCAATCTTACAGGTCCTTTACAGAGTAAAATGGTATATCCAAAATTAATGACCATTCCTTTTAACACCACTAAAGCAGAAATATTAACAACCATCAAAGGGAAAGAACTCGTGCAATACAGACCACCCATGAAGGGAAATACTGGTAAACGTAACCAAAGAAGTACTATCTTTTTTCACAAAGACAGAGGCATGATATAGATGAGTGTTATGCTTTTTAAAAAAGAGATAAAAAAACTCATTAGCAAGCTAAGATATTTCTCCAATAATTTGTTAAGAAATAAAGAGATCTTGGAAAACAAGGAGAAAAGTTTGATCCTCTTTAATGTGATTATAGAAGGAATAATAATATGATGAGATTGTAGTGGAAAACAAAAATCCTATGAAAAATAGGTACTTTTCTCACAATTTCAGAACCCATGGCATGAGCTTATCATAGCTACTCTAAAAGATAAGGAAGCAATAACATTTCACCATGAGGATGCCTTGGTGATTACCACATTCATATCAAATCAAAATATATATAGGGTGTTAGTCAATGATGAAAATGTTATCAATATTCTCTCTAGAAAGTTTATGCCATAGATGGATGTTAATCCATCTAAATTGACTCTAATTAAAACACTCTTGATGGGGATAAAAGGGAGGGGCATGTTAGTGAAAGGTGTATTGGACCCTTTTGTCATCATTAGAACTCACCTAAAGTGTCATACTTTCCAACAAAACCTTATGATGATCAAGATAGATCTAGCCTATAACGTCATACTTAAAAGGCCCTTCTTGTAAAAGATCAATGTTGTGATCAGTATAAAGTATTTGGTAATGAAATATCCTATCAACAAGAGAGTTGCAACTATGAGAGGAAATTGTTTGGTATCTAAGAGATGCACATCCACCTGTTAAAAGGGAAAAAACATATTATAGGTGGATCAGACAACACCTATTAAAGAAATGGTTAAAGTAAGAATATAAGGAGTAAAAGATTTGAAAGAAGTTATGTGCTATTATGGTATAAATGTTATCACCAAAATTAGGTCTATTTTAGACTTCAGACAAGAAAAAACTTGATGCTCCTCAACATCTAAAAATATAACTTTATGATTAGTACTTAAAAGTGCATTTTCATTAAGATTTTATATCATCATATTGCACTTAAGGTATTATTAAATTCCCTAACTTAAGCATGTTTTATAATAACAAGTCTGATAATATAAGATAACTTTAATTTATGGTAAATCCTCATTTTAAATGCAGGAAAATCTCACAATTCAAAGGATTGATTATTAACTATTAAAAGTGATAGGACAAAGAAAGGGCTAAGCTTAGAAAACAATGCTTGTTCAATTCAAACTGGAACACCATTCAGTCATTGGGTCATATCTGGAGCTATATATCTTGGATTTCAATCTGGTTTATATGGATCAGAAAGCTAAGACATAGGCCTAAAACATTCATGAGGAGTACAAGACTCAATTCTGCCGTTTTGAAGTTCAAAACTTAGCAACAAGAGAGATGTCTGAATCTATCCTGCAGCCCAGACACTGTTCAGTGTTCAGCTCATATCTCGAGTTCTAGAAATCCAAATGAGCTCATTCATTTTTTGGTGGAAAGCTGAGATAGATTCCTACAACTTTAATGAAGACCAACTTTGTCGAATTCTGATTGTATCAATGCCATTGCATCCAGAAAACAAATCCATACCTAAACCACCAAGTCCACTAAGTTAATAGTTGGCCACTAAATCAATAATTAATTACCAAATGAATAGTTCTTTTTAGCCTATAAAAAGAGGCATTTTTCATACATTTAGGCATCTTGGTTTTCAGATCAAGATCATTTTCTTGCTTTCTCTCTGGGTAATGTTCAAGTTTTCTTTCATGTTATATTAATATCTTGTTTATGTTTTTCATTTCCTTTCCTATACTTAGTTAACTTATATCATGAGTATGTTCTTATCTTGTTTATTTATGTTTCTCTTATTCATAATGTTTAGCTAAGTTTAATTTGTTAAGGTGAAAAAGTTTCACTAATGGTGTTAGAATATGTATAATATAAACTCAACATGGATTTCAATGTTTATATCCAAGAAAGTTTGTTATTAATATGTCTTATTTTTTTATCTTACTAATTCTTAATACCTTGCTTGTGAAATGATTAATCTAAATTTGTATTGTATAACACTTGGTACAATAAATGATTGATCCTTCATAATCTTCGGCCGACATCGTTGTTATGAGAGAAACTTGATTTGTTGTTAACATAAGTTAGTATCATGAATTCCTGACAATATTTAAAAGTATGATGTTACTAAAATAAGATAATTAATATGATCATGTTAAAAATTTATAATGAACTATTAATGATAAATCATCCAATTGGAACCTTCTTTGTGTGTGGTTTCCAGTTGAGTAATAAAAAGAGTTTATACTATACTTATTTCTAATATCATTAGTGGATCCTCTAACCTTGACAATTGTTTTTATCATTGTTTAATCATGATATTAATCTCACACCTCAAAGTTCTATTTAATTCTTTGTTATATATATACATATAGTTGACCTCCCTGTGGATCGACCTCGATCTTGCCGGGTTATTTATTACTTTGACACTCCTGCACTTGGGATAAGACATCAACTCTTTGATCATGTCAAGTTTTTAGCGCCGTTGCTGGGGAGGTAAATTACTGTATAAATTTTATTTTATTTTTTTTCTTTTCACTTTTCTCTTATCTAACTTTTGTTTCTTTTTTTTCTTTCCTTTTCTTCTCTTTCTACACTTGCATGAGAGTTTGGACACACACATTAAGTGGTAGACTTTCTAGGAAATCTTCATCCTCATCTAAAACATGGCTGAAGAGGATAACCAGTCACTTCATAATGAGAATAATCATGTTAGAACACTTAGAGACCACATGAATCCAACAAGAACAAATGCACCATCATGTATAGTTTTTCCTCCTGATGCATCTCACTTCAATTTTAAGCTAGATATTATTCAACTTTTACTTACTTTTCATGGCTTAGATCTAGAAAATCCATACTTGCATTTGAGAGAATTTGAAGAAGTTTGTAACACTTATAATGACTTAAATTGTAGCATGAACACCATCAAATTAAAACCTTTTCCTTTTTCATTAAAAGATAAAGCTAAAACATGGCTACACAATCTTAGGTCAGGATCCATTCGTGTTTGGGATGAAATGCAACAACAGTTTTTGAAGAAGTTTTTTCTTTATTATAGAACAAGCTCTTTCAAAAGACAAATCACCACTTTCACTAAAAAACCAGGAGAAACAGTTTACCAATGTTGGGATAGGTATAGAGATTGCTTAATACATGTTCTCATCATGGTTTTGAAACATGGAGATTGGTTTCACATTTTTACGAAAGGTTAACACTTAAAGATAGGCAAATGGTAGAATTGATGTGCAATGTAACTTTTAAAAATAAAGACCCTGATGAAGCAATAGAGTACCTAGACTTGTTAGCTGAAAATGCTCAAAATTGAAATACTACAGGCACTTGTAAGGCACCAGGTAAAACCCAACCTCATATATCTAGTGGAGGAATGTATAACCTTAGGGAAGATCATGACCTCCAAGCTAAATTTGCATCTTTAGCTAGAAAAGTTGAGGCACTTGAATTTAAAAAGAGTGGTCAATTAAAATCTGTTCAAGACATTGTGTGTCAAATCTGTGAAACTAACAAACATTCAATCAATGATTGTCCAACTTTGCCTTCTTTTAAGGAATGTCTTCATGAACAGGCCAATGCTTAATCCTAATATGAAAGAAGTAGTGAGGAATGAAGTCATTAACCTTCTACATAATGGAATCATTTATTCTATTTCTGACAACAAATGGGTAAGTCCTACCCAAGTTGTACCTAAAAAGTCTGGAGTTACTGTGATAACAAATGAGAAAAATGAATTGATTCCAACTATGACTATTACTGGTTGGCGCATGTGCATTGACTATAGAAAACTTAATTCAATGACTAGAAAAGATCATTTTCCTTTACCTTTCATGGATCAAATTCTAAAAAAAGTTATAGGTCATGAATTTTATTATTTCCTAGATGACTATTCAGGTTACAACCAAATTGAAATTGCATTTGAATATCAAGAGAAAACTACTTTCACATGTCCATTTGGTACTTTTGCATTTCGAATGATGCCTTTTGGATTTTGTAATGCACCAGCCACATTTCAAAGATGCATGTTTAGTATATTTAGTGATATGGTTGAATGTTTTCTAGAGATTTTTATAGATGATTTTTTTGTTTGTTTTTGGTGATTCATTTGATGATTGTTTAACTTGGAAAAGGTTTTGAACATGTGTGAAGAGAAGAATCTTGTACTGAATTGGGAAAAATATCATTTTATGGTAACAAATGGCATTGTACTTGGTCACATTTTTTCATCAACATGAATTGAGGTTGGCAAATCTAAAATCGAGTTAATTGCTAACTTGCCAACACCAAAATCTGTTAAAGATGTTAGATCATTTTTAGGACTTGTTAGTTTTTATAGAAGGTTCATCAAAGATTTTAGTGTAATATCTAAGCCATTGTGTAACCTTCTAATAAAGGATAATGTTTTTGAATGGACTGAACATTGTGAAAAAGCTTTTGTTAAACTTAAAAACTTTCTAACTTCTGCTCCTGTCATTGAACCTCCTGATTGGTCATTACCTTTTAAAATAATGTGTGATGCTAGTGATTATGTCGTAGGTGCTGTTTTCGAACAAAGAAAAGATAAGAAACCTTATGTGATTTACTACACAAGTAAAACTTTAAATAGTGCTCAAATGAATTACACTACCACTGAAAAGAAATTATTTGCAGTAGTATTTGCATGTGAAAAATTCAAATCCTATCTTGTTGGTTCACCTGTTATTGTTTTTAGTGATCATACAACATTGAAATATCTTCTTTCTAAGAAGGATTCTAAGGCTAGATTGTATGATGGATTTTGTTACTTCAAGAATTCGATATCACAATCAAGGATAAGAAAGGCACCGAAAATGTTGTCGCGGATCATTTGTCAAGATTGACAATAGATTCCACATTTGACATCACACAAATTAATGATTACTTTCCTGATGAATCTTTACTTTCTATTTTTATAATTCCTTGGTTTGCTAATATTGTCAATTTTCTTGCAACAGGAGATTTGCCAGCTCATTGGAGTACCCAAGACAAAAGAAAGTTTTTGAACGACGTGAAGAACTTTTATTGGGATGACCCTTATTTATTCAAATATTGTCTAGATCAAATATTTCGAAGATGCATTCCCGACAATGAGATAAGTAGTGCCATTAAATTTTGTCATTCTGAGGCATGTGGGGGTCATTTCTCATCAAAGAAGATGACTGTAAAAATCTTACAATGTGAATTTTATTAGCCCACTATGTTCAAGACACGCATGCATTCTGCAAAACTTATGAAAATTGTCAAAAGTTAGGATCTATTTCAAAATGTCACATGATGCCTTTAAATCCTATTCTTGTCATTGAAATCTTTGATTGTTGGGGTTTAGATTTCATGGATCCATTTTCTCCATCATTTGGTTTTTTGTACATATTAGTCATAGTAGATTATGTTTCAAAATGGATAGAGGCAATTCCAAGTCGAAATAATGATCATAAAATCGTGATCAAGTTTTTGAAAGAAAATATTTTGAGTCGGTTTGGAATCCCTCGAGCCATGATAAGTGACGGTGGAACACATTTCTGCAACAAGCCATTTAAGTCTTTAATAAAGAAATATGAAATCACACACAAAGTTACCACCCTTTATCACCCTCAGACAAGTGGACAAGTAGAACTTGTAATAGGGAGATCAAACAAATCTTGGAAAAAAAAGTGAACCCTAATCGGAAGGACTAGTCTTTAAAATTTAATGATGCACTTTGGGCTTATCGAACTGCTTTTAAAACATCATTAGGTATGTCACCTTATAGGTTGGTTTATAGAAAATCTTGTCACTTGCCTGTGGAACTTGAACATAAATCTTATTAGGCTATCAAAGCTTTCAATTCAAACCTTGATAATGCTAACCAGTTGTGTAAGTTACAAATAAATGAGAGGAAATAAGAAATGATGAATATGAGAATTCAAAAATTCATAAAGCAAGAATCAAAGAGTTTCATGACAAGAGAATCTTGAGAAAAATATTTGATGTTGATAAAAAAAGTTTTGCTTTATAATTCTCGACTCCACTTATTTCCTAGAAAGCTAAGATCAAGATGGAGCGGTCCATACATGTGTATCCTTATGAGGCCTTTGATATTGAGAATCCAAAGAATGACAATGTCTTGAAGGTAAATGGACATCGTTTGAAAACTTACTTTGATAATTTTCCTAGTGAAGATGAGTCCATTGGTTTGAGTGATCCTGTTTATAAAAATTGATTATTTTGTTTTTCTCACATTGTTTTTGTGTTTCTTTTTGGTGTGACTCTTATTTTGCTAGTCTTTCTCCAACTCCGATCAAATTGCGGATAACGGTACTCCGTGACTCTTAAGTCGGTTCTTTCAGTTTCCCATGATAACTAATATCTGTTTATGTATTTGTTCAATTCCTTGTTCCTTCTCTTTTCTTTGCATCTCTTCTATACCTCTCATTTGAAAAATAGACACCACTCTTGAAAAATTGAAAAAGTATTTTCCTACTTTACCTCAAAATGCAATAACAAAAATTTACCGTGCTAGGTGTGAAAGATTAAGGTTGTTAATGAATCATGGAATTCCTGAAGATATTCGTTAGATGATTGAAGCAAAGGTCCGCTTATCAGGCGAGTCTTCCAATTCTTTTATTTTGCACATGTCTAGAATAGGTAAAAGCACTTTTGCGAAGAAACGTCGTGCAAAATGACTGAAAGTCTGTCACAAATGTGCCAGATGGACTTGTAATGCACAATGTCGTTCTTTAGGAATTGTATTTATAAACCGTGAAGATAAAATACAATTCATTAAGGATGGCCTGAGTAAGGAGTCTTTAGATAATCTTCTATTAACTCTTGAGACATATCCTAGTAGAGATGTGCATCGTGTAATTCATGATTTATGGCCCAATTTTCATAAAGAACATGATTGACATAGTCTTGGAAATCTGACTAAAAAAGACCCTGTTTGTCAGTTTTTAAGAAAACTGGATGAGAAGCTTATCCCCGACCCATAGAGGGCGTTTAAGCCGTTCTTGGACGTAAAACCAAGGGAAGATGTGAGCCACAATCACTACTACTTGTACATATACATGTTCTAAAAAAAACAAAAAAAAGAGTGACTCCAGCTGACCTACATATAGATGGTATGATTGCATTTTTAATTTCTCATCTATAAAATCTTCTCTTCCTTCCCTTCATTTCTATTCAACCCATACATTTAATAGATATAGAAGTGTATAGAAATGATAGGTTCGTCAAGTCATCAAATTACAAATATCTGTGTTTTTGGTGGATCCAGTTTTGGGAAAGAAAAGGAGTTTTTAGAATCAGCAAATCATCTTGGTCAGTTACTAGTTGAGAGAAAGATTCATTTAGTGTATGGGGGAGGCACCTTGGGTTAATGGGGAGTGTGTCAACAACTGCATTTTTAGGAGGCAGTCAAGTTTTGGATATCATTTCAAAAGCTTTAGCCAAAGTAGATATCATTCGAAAAACAGTTGGAGAGGAACTACAGGTCTCCACAATGTCTAAACGAATGAATGCAATGTTCGATCATGCTGACGCCTTCATTGCCTTACCAGGGGGTTTGAGCACATTAAAAGAGATATTTCATATTTCCTCTTGACCTAACTGAACTTTCACCAGAAACCTATAGGTTTGCTAAA
>Ga0307507_10008219_pt1 | contig 14589 bp, 4 predicted proteins | sample 7_EM_MG_FD_207223 | JGI IMG/M metagenome (GOLD analysis project Ga0307507, IMG submission 207223) | Populus trichocarpa ectomycorrhiza microbial communities from riparian zone in the Pacific Northwest, United States - 7_EM | ecosystem: Host-associated > Plants > Roots > Unclassified | place... | reverse complement strand
TACGCAAATCGTCGCGTCGACATATAATTTTGAAGATCTTATGCGTTGGCGATAGTGGTCCGTGCAGGGTCACGTGCAGACGTCTGTGCGCGGTGCTGTGGGATGGTGCTGCCCCGAGACGTCCCGGTATCCTTAGCAATCACTTTGCCACCGTAGACATAGGCCCATATAAGGGCCTATGTTCGTCGTAGATAGAACGAGATATTCTTAATATAAAATTATTTATTCTTTATCCTCAGATCTAGTTCATCACGGTTGTCCTAGTTATACGGCTGTCTCCAAGGGTCGGGCGAGCCTGCGGACGTTGCTAGTTAGGCGTTACTAAATCCATGGGCCGTACTTAATAGTAGTCCTCCCAGTTCGTACGTATTTTGTTACTGCTCTTTAGTATTACTCTATTATAGAAATTAGTAAAATCCGCTCGTCCTATAGGGGCCTGTTGCCGTATCTGTTCTTCCTTTAGCCTATCTAGGTCTGTTCCCTGGTACATACAGAGCCAGTCCTTAATACCCTTTAGTCGTCCTTTATTACCAAGCCACGGAAGTATAGGTCTAGGTTAATTGTGCGTCCCAGCTACTAGTCTTCCTTAATTAGACAGATATATAAATCCTTGCTAAATAAAATCCTTTAACCCTTGACATTCATACTCAGTGAAACGGTGACTTCCTCCGCATCCAAAACAGGTCTGCCGGCCTTGTCTTTACATGCCTTGCTGACCCTATGCGTCCCGTTACGGCCGTCCAAAGGCAGTAGAATCTTGCGGATATTAAGAATCCTGCGGATACTAAAAGCCTTGCGGAGGTCAAGAGCCTTACGGAGATCGCGAATCCTGCAGAGGTCGACAGTCTTGCGGAGGTCAACAGTCTTGTGGAGACTGACAGCCTTGCGGAACAAAGGGAGCTCGGGTGCTGTTCTGCCAGTCTTCATATCCTGGTGCTGAGCTGTATCCTTATACCAGGCTTTAAACTACAGCCTAATTTAATAGCGTCGCGTGCTTCCTTGGGTCCAGAAGTCTTCCTTCCCTTCGGCGGTCAAGCTCGCTCCTTTACTGCCGTAGCTCTTGTATAAGCTGGACATTCAGGACATCTTCTTCCAGAAGAATAGCCATTTGCTCAACATTCTCTACAGCCATTATTCTTGACTCTACAGCCTCCTTTAGTCTTTTAAACACAAGGGTACTGGGCTTGTCTACTACGGCTCCTGTCTTTTCTATTATGTGCCTGTGGTATTTAATAGGGAGTCCTTGCATAAACCACCACCCCTTCTCTTGCTTAGTAAGGTTTCCTGCGGCTACCGCTCTTGCTAAAATACTGGTAAAATCTTGTATATAGTAACGCAAGTCGCCTAGTTGCTCCGCGGACATTTAAACAAAAGCTTCCACAAAGTCTCGTATCTCCATGCGTTGGTAGTAGTCCTTGGTTTAATACTTAGTCCTAAGCTTTTTAATAAGCTCCGTCTAGTTACCAATTATAAACTTAGGCAGGCTTTGGATTCACATCCCTATCTAGTAATTGTAGTACTCCGGAAGACCCTGGCGCTTCCCCTCACTCGTTACATAATGTCGGGTGCATAGCCGTTCATACTGCTTGATAAACTGTAACACATTCTATCCTGTAAAATGGGGAGTTCCAACAGTTCCTGGGGCTGGTATAGGCTAAACCATAACGTAGATCTTGTCTTAAGCCGTCGACTGCTGGTTATAAGGTAATGCATCTTTAGGAGCTTGCAGGTGATCCTTACGGCTCTTACCCTTTGTTTGCTAGGGGTCATCGGTCCTAGGTATCACAGGTGAACGCTACAGTAGGTCTGCTTGCATGGCTGTAGTCTTAACAGAGGGTGTTCCAGATAACTGTCCTAGCGGGACCTTAACAGGTACATGCTTCGGCTAATCTACTTATACAGCTATATCCCTAACGGAAGGCACCTGCTTCTTGACAACTGAGAGGGGGTCTCCCTAAGAGAGCACGGAATCTCCATCTTCTACCACTGCCGGGTCTCGATACGTCCGCCTATTTTAGCCTACTGTTGTTCCGTGCGGTAGGTCCTTACGGAGTGCCTCTAGGGCCGCTGCTGACATAATCCAGATGACTCAAAAGAGGACAAAGCTAAGCCAGAATAGGAAGCTTTCAAGGACAGATCCAATCTCGTATACTTGCGGCCTTGCTCGGTATTGTCTCTGCTGTTCTTAAAGGACAGCCTTCGCCGCCGGATGCCTTAGATCTCGTTTCCATCTAACTAATTAGCCCTTGGCATGTCATCTCTGCATCTTCAATAACGTTCTGGCCATGCTCGTGCGCGCGCAGGTGGCGAGATATTAGGTAACTCTGACTATCGGTCGACGTCTGATCAGTGCTGCCAACAATCAACAGATTTGATTGGAAGTTCAATCAATTTAAGCGTCAGTCCAATCAATCAAATACGAGATTAGATATTAATCAAGCCAATCAAATAATTGAACCGAGGTTAAATAATTAATGATTAATTGATGGCCTCGGTTAATAGTTTATCTAGTTTCTTTAAATTTTCAAATTACCCACCATTATCTTATATAATGACTTTATTACCTTCCAAGGATAATATAGGTTTGGATATTAACAAAATTTCTTAATTATCTAATTCTGATTTACTTAAGACTACCTTAAAAGCATCTTAGCCTACTCAGACCTCGTATATCTGCGCTTTTAACATTTAATTTAATACTCTTAAATACCGCGGCTAGCTTCTTTAGGATGTACAGTATCGCTCACGTAATAAACGGGTACTAAATATAAAGGCAAAGGTTTTCTGGGTTTATTAGTATGGAGCTAATCTACAAGCAAAGGACTATAAGAAGCTCTGGCTCTGTAAGCACTGCTATTAAAAAAAGGCTTATAGTACCCAGCTCTTTAATGCAGTCTCTACATTATCAATTGCATCTTATTTAAAAAAGACCCATGGAACAACTAGAGCCGGTGGGGATTCTAACTCTATCTTATTATAAGGACAAAGTTCTACTCACGTAGGCTTTACACAACGTGGTCTTCTTCTACCGCCATTTGACGATCTTAAATATAAAAAGAACCTTATTAACACAATTATTGCCTGCAACCTTAGCTTTGCGACTATTTAAAACACATAATTTTAACAGCTCCTTATTTCTAGCTAACCTAAGATTAAAGCAATCCTTCTATTCTCGCATACTATAATTAGGGGCTGGGTAATAGATATATTCAGTTAAGGAAGATATAGATTAAGGATAAGATTTTATATACAAAAAGCAAAATTAACCTCTTACTTAATAGCTGGTGCTCTCCAAATTATAATAAGTATATGGTGATATACACTCACTTTATTAGTGAGGAGTATAAGCTTAAGTACTGTTTTCTAGGGTTCCAAAAAGTGAATAGAGCAAAATATGGCTAATTAATTGCAGAAATTATAGCCAATGTTATTAATAACTACGAGATTGGCCAGAATCTTAGAGCGTTTATAATAGATAATACTACGGACAATAATACTATGCTAAAGGAGTTAGTAACTTGGTTTAATATTAATATTAGCTATTTGCGCCTACAATGTTTTAGTTATATTATTAACCTAGTTATTAAGGCCTTACTATTTAGTAAGGGCGTTAGTAAGCTTAAACAGAAGCTAGCTAGTACTTTGTACAATAAAGCATTTAAAATTTAGAATGGTATAGGCCTAATTAGCAAGCTCTATAATATCTATATCTATATCAACCATAATTTAATAAGGATAATAATATTTAGAGAGTGCTAGGAGGAAGACTTCTAATATTACTAGCTTCTTATAGATAGAGGAATTTAGTGGAATTTAACTAAGGCTATAATTTCTTATGGTATATTCTATTTCTTTTTATTTATATGACAATACTAGAGCGCATTACCTGCTATATTGCCGCCATATCGCCGCAATATGCTGTATATTGCCATTCTTGGTTACTACTAGGGGTATTATACTGCGCGCTATTTCTAGGCTCTTTATAGCCGTGGTAAGTCACTATAAGTTGCCAGCTAGCAACTTGTGCCGCATATTCCTATAGCAGCGCTTATAGTAACCCATATAACTTAGGCATACTGCATAATAAGCCTTAGCAGTTAGCTGTATATATTTATTTATATTAGTCCTAGTAACCCCTTCTTCTTCTCCTTTACTTAGTACTAATAAATACTAGCAATTAAACTACGTGCTACTATTACCCTCTACTAAACCCACTAGAAACTTCCAAACCAGTAGTATACCTATAACCTTTAACAAGACTTTCTATAAGAGGCCGATTGGGAGGACCTAATTAGGTAGTAAAAAATACTAGTTCCCTTTTAAGAGCTTTATAAACAAGAGGAAGGTTAAGTATAGAGAGTTAGTTAAGAGGGATAATATGGCGCTCTATAGAGAGTTCTCCATAGTATAAACTTTATATATAATATTCTTAAGAAGGCGCAGAAGGAGATTAATAAGTCTAATGCCAATTTTAAACGAACTAAGCACTATAATACTAGTATTAACACGGCCTAGCTAAAGCTTAAGAAGTACTTTAAGCTAACAAATTTCTCACCTCTTTATATTACAGCTATTGTCCTTTACCCTATACGGCAATTTGAGTACTTTAAGAATAAGTAGGCACAGCATCCAAGTTGGGTTAAGACCGTAAGGAAGGCATTTAAAAACCTTTTCCTAAGTTATTATAAAAAGGTTCCTAATATTAATTCCGCCTTTAACTTTAAGAATTAGCTAAATAATGCAAAATCTTCCTACCTTGCATATAACGAATTCTTAGTTAATTACCTATCACGGAAGTATTATAAGTAGAAGAAGAAGGATATAGATAGTCTAGAGCTTAATACCTATCTAAGGTCTTTTAATTACCGGCTTCTATTAATTAAGGACCCGCTTATGTGGTGGAAGAAGCATTAAACTAACTTTCCTATCCTTGCACGTATGGTATTTGATATATTCTTAATACCAGCAATAAGTAGTAAGGTAGAACGCGTATTCTTAGTGGCTAAAAGGCTTATTACAGATAAGCAAAATTGCTTAGGAGCAGAGGTTATAGAGGCTAGTAAGTGTTAGAGGCACTGGCTAAAGGCAGATTTTATAGATTAAAGTAAATTCCTGCAAATTCCTGTAATTAATGAGCTTAATATCTTACCTTATGTTCTTTTTGTTACTATATTGCGACACATTACTAGGACAACCTCCTGGCTAAATAATTAATTAGAAGTTTAATCAAATCAGCTGTTAATTAGGCTAGCTTCAATTAAATACGGCCCATGCGTCAATCAATCAAATATCCCGCCAATCAATCAGGATATTTGATTGTTGGCAGCACTGCGTCTGATAGGCTCGCTGGTTCGCTTGACGCCAAATTTCTAAGTATAGGCACCAAACCCAACTCCCAAGACCTTTTGACCTACACCATTTTGCCTCTTATTGCCACTCTTTTGGCCTGTACGTTGAGTCTAGCCGTCCTATCTTTTTCCGGGACTGCCTGGTTCCCCTTGCTGTCCGATACTGCCTGGTTCTCTTCTACGTCTCTTCTGTCGTCTCTTCTATCTAGCTGGCGGTTCTTTTACAGCTGGTAGTTCTTTTGCAGCTGGCGGTTCTTCGGTAGTTGTAGTATATTCATGCGTGTCTCCTGTGTATATAGTTGTGTATAAAGTACCAGACTTCTAATCTGAAGAGCTTGCCGTCGTCCCTACGTGGAATGCCAAATAATATATAGGAGGGTACGGTGTCTCTCCGATGGAAAGTCACGGTGTAGTCAGTCAGTCTATTGGTCTGTCGGTCGGTTGGTTAGTTGGTCGGTCATAATCAGTCAGTATCAATTAGTAGAAAGCAGTCAGTAAGAAAGAAAGAAAAGAGTGTATTTCCGGTAACTGGTAGTTTAGTAATTGATCAAGAAGGAGGGAGGCCAAAGGCTCCATAAATACAGGAAAATGCCAAGACAGTAGGCGACGTCCAATCTACACCACCACAATAGTAAGGGCAATTTATATTATATTAAATTCAAATAGTTATATGCGTGTTTATAGGGCAAATAGTTTTTTAAGCAATAACTTTAGTAGTAAGTTATATGGAACTTTAGTATTTCTTTAACCCAGCTAATTAAAGGATTATATTATTTTAGCTATCTATGTCTAAGTATAACTTTATATTATTTTAAGAGTGTTATAAATAGGGAGATATGTTTAAGGTATTTAACTATCTGCATTTTTACTAGGGCGTAGTGCGTTATTTTGCTATATATTAAGGGTTTGCTATTAAAGCCTTATAGGCCTTAGGGCTAATTAAGTTTCTTTAAATTTAGGCATTAAGTTTTTATATAGTTTATATTAATAAAGCCTATACTAGTGGCTCTGCTATCTATTAGGATTTATGCCTTCTTCTATTTTTTAAGTATTTAAATTTTGCTAAGTATATTAAGGGAGTTATGCCATATATTAGCGCTGGAAGAGCCTAGACACTTATACTCTTCTACTTTTTATTTTAAGGCGCGACTTAGCCTTAGGATAATTTGTTTTCTAAGTTAACTAAAAGTAAGATACTTTACGGCGATTAAATATAATTTATAGGGTAAGTATAATTTAAGGAATAAGTATAATTTAAGAAATAGAAGAAACTACAGCAGACCTTTTTAAAGGGGTAAGTTTGGTAATGCTTTTAAATATATCCTTTTTTACCGCATTTAAAGTATTCTCTATTTATGGCTTAGGTTCTTTATTTATTAGTTCCTAAGGGTGTATAGGATTAAGCAGCATTAAGGTCTATAAAGTTATATATAGGGCTTTTAGGTTTTAAAGACGGATCGCGCTTTAGGGTATATACTAGTTTTATAGTATTTTAAATATAAGGTGTAGTTAACTTTAGAGAATAAGTCTGTTTATTATATTAAAAGTCTTTATTAATTTATTAATATACTATAGCAAATTTGGATAGGTTTTTTAGCAGTTCTCTACCTACTAACTAGGCTCTAATTTTATCTAAAATAGCTTATTAAAGGGTAGCGACTCCAGCGGCTTTATTATAATCTAGCTTATTAATAAGACCCAAAAATTCCAAAAAGAAGCTAGTAAGGTCTTGGTTCTATTATTATAGGTTTTTAAGTTTAGTAATAGCTATATGTTTATAGCTAGCGTTATTATATATTTATTTTAGTAGAGAGATAAAGGTTTTAAAATTAATAAAAGTGCTATTATAGAAGAATGGATTTATAGTTTATATAGTATCTTTGCTTAATTAGGACATTCTATAGCTAACCTTGCTAGCTTTAGTAGGGTATTAATTATAGTTTATTAAGAGTTTAAGATGGAGCTTAGTTATAAAGGGATATAGGTTATTTTAGTTTCTATTAAATATTAGAGGATTAGGGAGCTTTTTAGATTTTATAATAGGTACTTAGTTCATTATATATATAGGTTAGGCTACTATTACTAGTTCTATATTCTTATTTAACGGGCTAGGTTTAGATACTATTATATTAATCTTATTTATAGGTGTTATTATTAGGGTTTATAATATAGGTGCCTTAATATTATAAAGTTCTTTATAAAGTGCTTTTATTAATTACTGGTATTAGGCTTCTAGTATAGCCCGCTGCTAAGCTAAGGCTTCCGTAAAGGACTATTGTATTATAGTTAACTGTTCCCTAACTAGGGTTATGATACTTATAGTTATTAAAAGGGATTTGGGTTTGTTTGCCATTTTAATAGTAGTTGTTTTAATATAATATAATATAAGGGCGCGAAGAGGCTTTAGGGAAGATTTAAAGGAATAATATAAATTCTATCTAATCTAAGGGTATATAGCTCTTGCTAAATATAAGATGTTATATAAAGAAGAGAAAGGAATATAGAAAACTTGTAACTAAATATTTGGGGTCTTAGCAGTAGACGTATAGGTATAAGCCCACGTGAATTTTAATAGGTTTTGACTAAATTCCATTATATTAATAGAATTTAGTGGAATTTGATTAAGTTGGCGGAATTTAGCAGAATTTAATTGACTTAGTAGAATTTAGCAGAATTTAATTAAAGCGTCGGAATTTATCTATTAAGTGTTTTACCGAGACATTCCTACTGTAACTAGGCTAGTCCTGTTACAACTATAAGAACCTACAATACTTTTTAACTATAAAATAATTAACGCAGCGCTAAGTTCGTTAGACTGAATACCTCTTATAATTTAACTTTATAATTATATATTTTTTATTATTCATTGCTTAACGTCTAATTCGGATCCCTATTGGGCCCACGCGGACTACTCCTTATATACATATAGGGAGAAAACTCTTTTAAGAAAACCCCGTGATCCGTCTCCCTACCTTTTAGGACTCGCCTATAAGGCGCCTATAAGTTACCTATAGTGCTCTACTACCTTACTTTTTGACCTCCTTGGGAACCACTACTGCTATAATAAGCCTACGGACGCGCTAGTATCGCAAACTTTACTCTACTACTGTAGAGTTATTAGGGGGCGCCTATTGCTCGCCCCTTTACCTTTTATTACTATTTCCTTTGCAACCCAAAACTGGTCTAGTACATTTTGGCTAATAAGCTACTGGGTAACCGCCTTAAGACCTTTTTATATTAAGAGTAGTGTGTTATAGTTCTCTATGCCAGCTACTAAGAGTATAGCTTCTCGGTTAGTGCGTAGGGGGCATAACAGTATTATATATTTTAGTGTCTGTCTTGGCCAGCCATATTCGCATCTTAGGCTGCCTACTAGGATACCTACCTAGTAGAGCCAATTTTTTAGTCCTATTATCCCTATTCTTAAGAGTATTGCCATTGTATTTTCTGCCTTTGTTAGGCCTTCTTAGAGCTCTTAAGTGTTTACCCCCTATGGCATTAACTATACTATGGCTTAGGTTTCTCTTGCCTAAGTTAGCCTCTGTACCTTTAACTTCTATGCGCCTCTCCAGCGTTAGTCCAACCAGTATTATATTATAGAAGATAGTTTCCTGGCGTTCTTTTATGCTCTACTTTAGCTCCTTTCTCTTTCTTACTATTATCTTTGCTGGCCTCTTGCGCGTTTCCCTTCCTTCTCTATATGGGCCTAGGCCCTAACGCAGTACTATTCTTCTTCTGCTTTCTTTACCTATTTCTCCAATATCTCTTCCCTACTTTGGGGTTGTTGGTTTGTTCTCCTATAAGGCGCCCTAGGGTCCCTCCATAGTTTATTTAGGCGTGTCTTAATATACTTTATAACATTAGAGTTGCATTTACTTTACGCCCTTTACATTACAGCGGCTTTAATATATAGTTATAAGGGGGGAATATTGGCTTCCTTCTCGAGCAGTGCTGTGGCCGTTCGCTTATACCCACCTGTTATACTCCAGAGGTAGGCTATTTGGACCTTTTGGAGTGGTTTAAGGAGTGATTTAAGGGGGCCCTTCTTGGTTTCTCCAATGGCCCAAATACTGGATCTATATATCATAGTTGGCCGGACAACTGCTGTGTATAGTAGGCGTGACCTCTGGAAGCATGGACCCTATGTGGAATTAACGATCCTGGATAATGCAATGTACTGTGCTTGGCCCTTACGGGCCGCTTACACTGCATATACGCTCTACTGGAGCTTGCTGTCTACCTATACTCCTAATACCCTTAGGCCCTGAACTGGTTGACCCCCAAAGCCTTGGATATGGATTGTATGCTAGAGATCTGCAGATTGGTTACGTTTTCTTGTAAAATGGCAGGTAGTTATATATTAGCTAGTAATATAGTAGAGTTTAACATACCTACTTATCTAGGCCTCTACCCCAGTTTTCTAGTGCTTTGGTCCCAATCTATAAGCAGTTGGCTGCTACTACCAATTGCGGGGAGTTTTACTAGTTCTTTTGGATATCTTATAACGGTATTTTATAATTATATACTAACTAAGCAAACTTAATTAAAAGCCTAATATATTAATATAACAATTATAGGACTTATCTATAAACGCTTTAGATAAACGGATTATAAATTAATTACGGATCTTATTACCCCCTAAATGTTTTAAAAAACTATATTCTATATTTCTAGATATAGAACTTAATAGAAATAAATTGGAAGTTAATAAATAGGAAATAGGAATTAATAAGCTAATGGAATATAAATATAAGAATAAGATATAGATAGTAGATATAATAAAGGCAATTTAAACTAGAAAATAATAGTATAAGGATATTACACTTGCTAAGTGCGAAATTTAAAACAATTAATTATACTATTAATAAAAGATAGTAGTTCCGAATTCTAAACCCTTATAATTTAAAATACTTAAATTTATACACAACTCCCCTATAGGAGGACATCCTAGCCATACAAAAACTTATAAGATTGTTTAATAAGTATATTACTGGCCTATAATGTACAACTATATATAAAAATATATTTAAGTATATAGAATATGCGTATGTAGAAAGACCTCTTATATAAAGAAGTAAGGAGTACTTTAACTACTTCCAATTCCAATATAAAGATGGCGCAATATCTTAATTAACTTTATAGTTAACTTGCCTAACAGTAATAGATTTATAAATATTATAGTAGTTATTAACTACCTTATAAAAATATAATATATAATTCCTAAGGACTTAATTAATATAATATTAGTAGCTAAGTATTTTATTAAGCACGTCTTTAAGCTATATAGACTTCTCAACTTAATAATATCCAACTATAGAAGCTAGTTTATTTTAGACTTTTGGTAAGCTCGATATAAACAATTAAGCATTTAAATATAACTCTTAACTGCATTTTATCTAGAGATAGATAGCTAAACTAAAATTACAAATATAATTATAGAATAATACTTATAAATATACTCCTACCTATAAGATAACTGGGAAAAATGGCTGCCTTTAGCTAAGTTTACTATAAATAATACAATAAACGTATTAATAGGCGTAACACTATTCTATACAACCTATAGATAAGACCCTTAACTTAGATTTAAGCTATAACCTAATATTAATATAATAGGACCTATAATTAAACGGATCTAGTTAATTAACTTGTATAACTTCGCTAATTAAATAAAGTAGTTAATGGAACTATTATAAAGTAAATTAATATATGCTTAAATATTATAGAAATAGCATGCAAATAAAGAACAAGCTCCCGTATAGGACTTTAAGGAAGAGAATATGGTTTACCTAAATATATAAAACCTAAAGACTTAATAGCCCTTAAAGAAACTTAATTGGAAGTTTATAGGCCTATACTAAATTAAAAAGAAACTAAGCCTATACGCCTATAAACTTAAACTACTAACTAAAATAAAAATATACCTAATATTTTATATAAGCTTACTATAACCTTTAAGAGATAATCCTATAATATGTAAAGTGCTACCGCTACCTCCTATAATTATTAATAATAGTAACGGTTCTTACTTTATTAACTTAATTAATAATATATAATAGAAAACACAATCTAAATAATTTAAATATCTTATTAAGTAGAAAGGATATAAAATATAAACCTAGGAAACCTATAATCAGATTAAGGCTGATACGCCTTAGTAAAAGAATTCCATAAGGACTATCCTTCGCGGCCTACTCCGGCTAGATGGATATAATATAAAGGTAAATAACTGCCACCTAATATAAAGATATGAAACACAATAGCAGGAAACTTAAAATTAAAAAGAACTTAAAATATATTACAACGCTTATAATGCAATAAGCTATAAATTCTTAACTAAATTAAATTGTTTTAGACCTTCGGCTAAGGCGGGGGTACAATAATGGGACTAGCCTAGTTATAGTAGGAATGTCTTAGTAAAACACTTAATAGATAAATTCTAATGCTTTAATTAAATTCTACCAAATTCTGCCAAGTTAATTAAATTCCACCAAATTCCGCCAACTTGACCGAATTCCACTAAATTCCACTAACGTAATAGAATTTGGTCGAAACCTATTAAAACCCATGTGTGCTTGTGCCCATGCGTCTACTGCCAAGACCCTTAAATATTTAGTTACAAACTTCCTATATTCCTTTCTCTTCCCCATGCAACATCTTGTACTTAGCAAGAGCTATATACCCTTAGATTTAGATAGAATTTATATTATTCCTTTAAATCTTCCCTAAAGTCTCTTTGCGCCCTTATATCTATAAGCTAACTAAAGACAAGTTAAGAGCACTTAAGGAGTTTGTCTAAGAAATTTTATAAAAGGGGTATATTAAACCGTTATAGTTATTAGCAGGATATCTAGTACTGTTTATACTAAAGAAAAACGGAAAACTTAGGCTATACATTAACTATAGGCAGTTAAACAGCATTATAAGAAAGGATAAGTATTCTTTACCCTTAATTAGTAAAATCTAAGATAGGATAGATAACGCGCAAAGCTTTATAAAGATAGATCTAAGATGGGCATATTATTAGATTAGGATTAAGAAAGGTAATAAATAGAAAACAGCCTTTAAATTAAAGGAAGGACTATATAAGCTATTAGTAATACAGTTTAGGCTTATAAATGCATTAGCAATATTTTAAAAGAGAATTAACAGTGTATTAGGAGAACACTTAGATAAGTTTATTATAGTATACTTTAATAACATTATCATCTACTTAATAAGTAAGGAAGAACATGGAGAATATATTAAGTAGGTCTTAAAGAAACTATAAGAAGAAAAGATGCCAGTAGCAGTCAAGAAATGTAAGTTCTTTACTAGGAAGACCAATTTTATTAGATTTATTATTAAACTAGGGAAGATCTAAATATATCTAAAGAAAGTAGAAGCCATAGTAAGTTAGCAAGAACTAGAGAACGTTACGCAGTTAAGATCGTTTCTAAGGTTTTGCAACTACTATAGAAGGTTTATTATATAGTAGTTAAAGAATATTAAGCTATTTATAAGACTTATAAAAAGGAGGAACTATAGGTATGGAATAATAAACAAAGAAAGCTATTTAAAGAACTTAAGGAGTTATTTACCTAGGATCCAATTCTTAAGATTTATTAACTATAGTTAGAGATAGTGGTCGAAACAGATATATTAGACTTTATATTAGGAGCATATTTATTATAGAAATACTAAAATAGGTGGCACCTAGTGACGTATTATGGGTAAAAGATAATACCACTAAAACTAAACTACGACATTTACAACAAGGAGTTATTAGGTATAGTTATAGCACTTAAGAAATAGAGAGTATTCTTATAAGGTATAGAAAAACTATTTATAGTTAAAATAGATTATAAGAACCTAATGGGGTTCCTAATAATAAAAGAACTTAACTAAAGATAAGTTAAATAGGCAAAGATGCTTATAGAGTATTATTTTAAAATTTAGTATACTAAAGGAACTAAAAATACAAGTGTAGATGTACTTAGTGGAAAGGTAGAACTATAGAATAATAAAACACCATTAGGGGCAATATTACGTAAAGACAAGGATAGATTAATTAGGTATAATTATTCTAAGATTATAGCAACTAAAGAAAAAAGGACCTATAAGACACTAGAGGGTATATAGTTATAAAAGATCCAAAAAGCATAGAGTAAGGATTTAGACTTAGAGCAGTACAAGTACTAATAGGCTATATATATACTAAGAAGTGTCACAGAGGAGTTTATTAAAGAATTCTATAAGGGAATAACTTAAGGACATAATAGAACTATAGGCTTAGTGTTAAGACTTTAAAAAGAGCATATTATTTAAGAAATCTAGGGACTAGTAAGAAAAGTTATAAAGGAATATCTAAATTATTAAAGGAATATACTAATAAGGCATAAGCCATATAGAGGGCTATAACCTATTAAGATACCAGAAAAACTATAGGAGGTTATATTATAGGACTTTATTATAAAGCTACTAAAGTTAAAAGACCCCATTACTAGATAGGATTATAATGTAATCCTTATAATAGTAGACAAGTTAACTAAGTAGGGCTACTTTATGTTACGGCGCTGGTGGAAAACAGTACTGGCAAATTGCCGTCAGATTGCCGCAACTTGCCGTTATATGATGGCAAGTTGCCATCACGTAACCAGAGGATTGTATATAGCTTTAAGCGGTGCTTCCGTTCTTCCCCTTTCCTTTCTCTAGCTTTGGATCCTCGTTTATAGATAATCCAATTATATAGGCTTGCGCGACCTTCTTGCCGTGCTCGTGCCTTAATTAACTAAGTCGCTAATATTATCCAAAGCTCGTTACTACTTTTCTTTCCTAAGAAGGAACTTAAATATATCTATAAGGCCACGAATAGGACAAGGATATAGAATAGGACCCCAAGGACATTACTAGGACTATAAGGACAGAACAGACCCCTAAGAACTTGTAACAAAACTAGCCTAGTTATAGTAGGAATGTCTCGGTAAAATACTTGACAGATAGAACTTAAAGCTTTAACCAAATTCTGCCGAATTCTGCTAGCTTAATCAACTTCTGCCAAGTTCTACCAGATCAATCAAATACTACCGAAGTCCGTCCGCGTGTGTATGTGCGCACGCATCGACCAAGACCCCTAAACTGTTTAATTGCAAGATTCTCTTGTTATTCCTTTCTCTTCTTTACGCAACGTCTTGTTCCTAGCAAGAGCTATATACCCTCAGATTTAGATAGAATTTATATTATTCCTTTAAATCTTTCCCGA
>Ga0307507_10008218_pt1 | contig 14591 bp, 12 predicted proteins | sample 7_EM_MG_FD_207223 | JGI IMG/M metagenome (GOLD analysis project Ga0307507, IMG submission 207223) | Populus trichocarpa ectomycorrhiza microbial communities from riparian zone in the Pacific Northwest, United States - 7_EM | ecosystem: Host-associated > Plants > Roots > Unclassified | place... | reverse complement strand
ACAATTAGAAAAATATTTTTTTCTTTACTAATAAAATAGATAAAAATAATACACTTGAAAAACATAAGTTAGAATCCATATTTTTATCAGAATTTAGCAATTTTATTAAAAATATAAATTAGCACCCCTCTCCAATAAAAAAAACAAAAAAACAAAAAAACAAAATCCATCATGAAAAAGAAGCCCAGTCCACGTTTAAACAGAAAGCCCATATAAAGGGACAAAACTGTAATTCAGGACAAGAAGTAGGGTTTAACACCCTAATATAAAATCGCATTTTGCTCCTCCTCCAAGCTCATTTGCTTGGCTGACTCGCGCATAGCCTCCTTCGCATCTTACCTGCAAGGTAATCTCTCCCTCGTCACCATCTTCTCTTGAACATCTTAGGATAATGAGAACATCATTTTCATTATTTCTGGATCTGAATTTCTTTGATTTTTTTTTGTTATACAGTTCCAGATTAAGTTTAGCCTCCAGATTCAAGAATCATCATCATGTCTGGGTATGCTTTTCTCTTCGATTATATTAAAAAAATGTTAATGACATAAAGGGTCTTAATTATTTAGCAAGAAAGGAATTCCTTAAAGGATCTGAATTGTTATTTTTCAATCTGTTGCATCTGTTTTTTCAGTGAAGAAGGTGCTGTTGCTCAGACTGAGACTCCAGCTGTTGCTGATGTACCACCACTTGGTGAGCCAATGGACTTGATGACAGCATTGCAGCTTGTGCTGAGAAAATCTCTGGCTCATGGTGGGCTTTCTCGAGGTCTTCATGAAGGTGCCAAAGTGATTGAGAAGCATGCTGCTCAACTTTGTGTCTTGGCAGAGGATTGCAACCAGCCTGACTATGTTAAACTTGTTAAGGCACTTTGTGCTGATCACAACGTGAACTTGCTAACTGTTCCAAGTGCAAAAACCCTCGGAGAGTGGGCTGGTGTGAGTATCTCGTTTACGTTCTTTTTTCAATCATTTTTTCTTTGTTTTAGTTTTTCTAAACTTATGTTTTATTGTGATTACTATTGTTAATGGTAGATTTGATTGCTCGAACTCATAATCGTAACAGTTCAACTTGAGCAGAGATTTTTATATGATAGCTAGAAATACAATGTGTATTTTTTCATGAAGAGGGGGTTAAAAGCTAGATTATACAGAGGGGAACATTAATGGAATGTGTGACTGCTGTACGAAATTTTATCGTCATGCTCTTATAAAATCGGGAATAAAGATTATGATAGATTTTAAATGCTCTGATTTCTTGAATTATAAATGTTTTTGTAAGTATTGTGTGCTCTCTTATGTTATCCAATTATATTCAATTGAATGCGGCCTAGTCAATAATATGGTATTGTTCAATAGAATGCTCATTAATTCCTTAAAACTTTTTATTTCTTTGTTGTTATTGCTGTTAATATTCTAGATCACCTTAGGCTTCTGCTCTGTAAAACTGTGACATGGTCTGTTAAGGTTAGATCTATAACGGATGCCAATTGTTGCTCTTGTAAAATTTGCTATGATTCTCCCTATCAACTGATTTATCTGATATGGGTTTTTGGCGCACAGTTGTGTAAGATTGACTCAGAGGGGAAGGCTAGGAAAGTGGTCGGTTGCTCGTGTGTTGTTGTGAAGGTAAAAATCAGTTTTAGAGTACTGAATTTCATTTCATTTCATTTCACTGATTGTCTTTCAAAAGGGTTCATGTTCTTTTGCTGACTGCATTACAGGATTTTGGGGAGGACACTGAAGCTCTTAATGTCATTCAACAGCATGTCAAGGCCAACTAAGTCACTATGGATTCGATCCTTTTTGGATTTACCTGGAGCCTTTGAAGGAATTTTGATTGTATTTTGTTTTTTCTTTATCGTTGTAGTTGAAACATCTGTTGCAATATATCAAATATTATGATGTTTTTGTCCGTCACAATATTTTCAGTCTCTATTGGTTATGTATGAATTGCACTAGAGATGCCAAGTTTTTACTCAGAATGGGATGCAATTTGTCCGAGTGACAGCATGAGAGGCACTATTTGCGATTGTATTTCCTTTTAGGTTCAAAAGAAATTTATTCGCCTGCTTGATTTATCAATGCAATATTACATGTTTCGTACTTTTATTTATTAATATTATGACAAATAATTGTTGTAAGTTCACTTGATAAGTAAAAAATTTAAGCCAACATTCATTAGATTGTTCTTTAAACGTTACTGAACGATCAAAAAGAAGGGGAGGAGGAAGAAGTGTCTTGTAAGATACACCTAACGCACTGACAAGCCATGATCCCCTTCTCCAAGTTGCTTCAACTGACATAGCTCAATCATTCAGGAGTATTATTCTTTTTTCATAAAGAACAAGTAAATGCCTTCCGGTTGTTGAAGAAGGCAAAGACTGCCCCTTGCTCCTTCAGGATCACAAGCTCCTTAATTTGACTACTGGTGCGAAATGGATGCGAGTTGGGAATCGTTGGAGGATGCACGTTTTATTGCTCTTGGTGGAATTTTTGGACAAAAGACGGACCCCTTTGCAATGAGGTCGAATGGATTCAAGAAGAATCAGGATGTCCGATATGTTTCTTTTTTCAATTTTATTTTTTTTCCTTTGAGAAAATTCAGATTTGTAATTGTAGAGTATGTTGCATATATAGAAGGATTTAATCACTTGGCATGAAAAAGCCTTTCCAAATCTGAATTACAAATCTGAATCTCTAGTTACAATCCGTTTGCATCGTTTTCAGTGAAGAGGCTTGCTGTTCATCAAACCGTAGCTCCTGCTGCTTGTGATGCACCTCTTGATAAGCCAGTGGACATGATGACAATTTGCAGCTCGTGGTGGACTTTCTAGGGGTCTCAAGGGAGTACAAAAGTCAATGAAAATCTTGCTGCCTAACACTACCTATTGGCAGAGGAATGCAGCTAGCCTGATTATATCAAACTTGTTGATCAGTTTGTGCTGAATGCAAGTGAATCCCTCAACTGTTTCAAGTGTGAAAACTTTTGAAAGTGGGCTGGTGAAAGCTTTGTTTGCCTTTGGCTTTTATTTTTATGCAACTATAGTGTGTGACTCTTGTAATTATTGTTAATGTAAGTTTTGACCACTTGAATTAAGCAGGAGAGTTCTTATTTGATTAAAAATTGAGTTCTTATTTGATTAAAAATTCCCAGGTGAAGCAAAAGATATGCAAATACGAGCTCTCACTGAGAAGAGGTTAAAAAGAAGGAAAGTATCGAACAACATTATCAATAATGTCTGAAATCAAAAGGTTGAGTTTCCTTAAAACGTGGACACAGTTAAGTTCTTGGTGGAAGCTTGTTAAGTTCCCCTCCCTCTGATGTTCAATCTCTAGCTTGATGTTGTATTTCTAAAGAAATATTCTTTTGCTCGGTTGGGGCTGTTTGGTTTCAATGTAGTGAGGTTGTTCATAAATCAAAATCATATCGTTATGTGAAATGTTTTTTTTTAACGTTTCATCAGGAGCATAAACATTGATTTTGTGTTTTTCAGTTCAAACCTTCTATCATTTAAGATTTGATTCTCTTTAAAGGCATTATCAAGCACAACTTTATGGTAATATCTGGTTAAGATTTGCTTCTATCTAGAAGAAAAGCACAGACTTCTTTTTTATTTTTTAAGGAAAAAACTGATCTGCTTTGAACCACCAAATAAGTTCCTTCATCTAGCAAAGAGCGAAGCAGTTCATAGTGGATCTATTTCCATCTTGAATGCGTCTTTCTTCTCTTTAGTGCAACGCAAGAGAGCACAACAGTCACAATGTCTCCTCCTTAGGGGCACAACTGGAATCCCATCGGTCTTTTCTTCCCTTTTGACTGACCATCTGTCAAGAAATGGGGAACATGATTAAATTTGTGTGCGACTTTGTACTGAGTAGGAAATAATCGATGGATTGAAGGATACTCGTTTTAGTACTCTGTTTTTTTTTTTTTGCAGATAGTAATGAACCGCTTTGCAATGGAAAGAAAAAGAGGATTTCAAGATCAAGCAACGAACTTATTATGAAAAATAATGATGATGACAATGAACTTGTATCTGTCAAGACCATTGCATGAATGCTTTACCTCCTGAAAGAATCATCCCAGTAGTTTTTGGAAGATGTTATTCGAGGGCGGTTAAATGTCAGCCACTGAAAACTTGAACTCAGCAACCTTCTATGGTGTCTTGACGATCCCGAATGTGAAATAGTAATTATATCATTTAATCGGGAACCTTGCAGGTCACTGTGATGGTAAAGCAAGTGGATGCCACACCTTTTCACAGCAATTCGAAAACCAATGTCAATCCAGACATCCAGTCGATCCCCTTCTTCCATCTCATCCCGAAATCTCCAGCTCATATCTTCATCATCAATGCCTTCTACTTGATTCTCGAATGACCAGCAGCTAAGCCACATCAGATCCTGTTCCACCTCGCGCATAAAGAAGGTGATTTTTGGGCTATAATTCCAGTGGAAATTTTTCGTTCTGTTAGTAACTGCAATAATGGGGCAGAAAAAGCAAGGTGCAGAAGAACTCTCCCATGCATAGACTGCCGATATAGAAAAGCCACTGAATTTGCAACCATGATCAAGTGGAGGCACCTGCAATGATACCGAGTCACCTTCATTCTGATGGCTGAACCATGTTGGAATGTCACTCATCGGTAGAAAGATACTGTAAATAGATTTCTCAGAAAGAGCCTGCACCCATGAATGAGAATAATGAAATTATTCAACAAGAAGCCATAGTTTATATTGTCTGTGCGCCATGCATGACGTGTTACAGAGTACAGATAGTGAGAGAGGGCACCTGGAGAGGACTGATTGTAGCTGCTCTCGTCAGATTATTGATCACATGGACATTGATGCTTGGAAGGGAATCTTCTGTGAACAAGCCACAAGTTCCAAGATATTTTTCAACAATCTCTATTCCCAAGGACTCCAAGTTGAAGTATCCCTCAATTGCTTTTAACTTTGGGCAACCATCGAGTTCCAAAGTTCCCTCCCCCCAAAAGTTCTTAAGGTTGATGGTTTCTAGCGAAAGGCAATCTTTTGCATGCAATAACTGTAGGCTTGACTGGAGCTCTGGGATACATTGAAGACTTTTGCATTCGTTTAACCAAAGTCTAGTAAGCTTAGGAAGGCTTCCAATGCTAGCTGGTAAGCTTGTAAAGTTGTTTCTGCACAATTTCAAATTTTGAAGAAGGGGCAAGCCTTGAAGATCAGAGGGAATCATGTCATCTGTTAAGTTGCAGTGTCCGAGATCAAGTTCCAGTAAAGATGCTGGAAGACCCCGTCTTGTTGGTGGACATTTCCTTGGCGAGAAGATAAGACGACAACCATGCAGGGATAATTTTTCCAGATTCTTTAGATCTCCAATGGTTTCTGGTAGCGTACTTATTGCAGTTTCATCAGCAAGGAGCAGAACCAAAGATTGCAAACTCCCCAAGTGCTCTGGCAATTCCTCTAATTTTGAGCAGCCTGACACATTTAACTTCTTAAGTGAGCTTAGAGCACAGATGCTTCCCGGGAGATTCTTAAGATCCACGCAATCTTGCAGATTCAGGAACTGAAGATGACTGAGAAGTCCAATGGAGTCATGAACCTTTACCAAACTAATGCAATCTTTAAGTTTTAATTTTTCAAGACTGGGAAAGCCTTCAAAGTTAGGAGTCTCGATGAGCTTATGGGAGTGGCTAAGGTAAAGGAATTTCAGCTTTTTCAAAGACTGCAGCACCAAAATAGATGTTGGTACAATATAAGCATATCTGACAGATTAAATGACCTATTCATACAAAAATTGAAAAAACAAGAAGATATCATGATCTACCTTTAATTCCTCTGAAAATTGCTGTAGACTGCTATAGCGCATATCAAGAACAATCAAATGTTCCAGAGTAAGATCATCTGGGATAGCTTTCAAGGGGAACTCAGACCAACACAACCACCTTAATTTGTTAGAAATATATTCGTAGTTTCCTTCAAGGCAAACGAAATTGAGTTGGAGTAGTCTTAGCCTTTTCATCTTTTTGAATGCCTTGGTATTGAATCGTTTTGATCCTTGCAGGCTTAGAACAAGGCCTTCAACTGCTTTTGTACCCTGGTACAAAAGGAATACGTTAGCTAATAGGCATTATAGCATTCATACATATGCTAATAATTAATGTGAAAACTGAAGGTGTAGGATAAGCAAGAGATAGATCATCAAATAAAATAAAAGAGCATTTATGCAACCATTTTATGCTAAATAAATTCTATGATAAGAAATATCTTCGTTTCTCAACCCACACCAATTATTGTCTCACCGTTCTGTCAGTTAACAGTTCAATAACATCTTCTTTATGCCATAATCTGCTACGTTTCCCAGGATCCATAAAAGATTCTTGGAGAACAATTTCTCTTCCCATGTCTCGAAGCAAATCATGCATCAAGAACTTATTGTTAGCGCCAACCTTTACAAGGCATCTCCTCGTGAGAGTATTGATTCCATCAATTGGAAAGAAACCACAGCCATCAAGTATGCTCATGACATAATCCTTTTTGTACCCAATGAAGAAACATGCAATATCCAGAAATATAGACTTCTCAGCAACATCAAGAGAATCATAACTTATTTTAAGTATACTGTGAGTCCCTTTGTGGCTAATCACTTTTAGTTTTTCTAATCTGCTATTCCATACATCAATGTTTTGGCCACACAAATCTGATCCCAAAACTGTAAGGGCTAGTGGATTTCCTCCTGCATAGGATACAATTCTACTCGCAGAATCCATGTAACTTTCATTGGGACAGCGCTTGTTGAAGGCATGTAAGCTTAGTAGCTGAAGAGAATCGCTGCCATTCAATTCCTTGACCTCATATTGTCGATACAATTTTGATGGTTGTAACAGATTCTTAATTCTAGTTGTTATTATCACCCTGCTTCCAGGGTAAAGCCAATCAAGATTCCCCAGAATTTTATCCAGTTCTTCCTGTTTATCTTCAATGTCATCCAGAACAATGAATACACGCTTGCATCGTAATCTTTCTTTTATCACCTTCGATCCTCTATCAACATTGTATATCTTCTCATGTTTTCTTTTCAAGATATCCGAGAGAAGCTGTCTCTGTAAGTAGGCTATCCCACTGGAAATAATTTGCTGTCTAACATTTTCAAGAAAGCAGCTGCCTTCAAATCTTTTGAAGACTAAATTGTAAACCTCCTTGGCAAGAGTTGTCTTGCCTATGCCCCCCATCCCAATTATACCAACTATGCGAACATCTATTGACTCATCATCTAGCAAGGAGATCACTTCTTTTGCTCGAGAATCTAAGCCAACTGGGTGGACAGCAACCCTTAAGATTGTCCGATCAAGTATAACTGAAATCTCCTTGACAATGTAGTCTATGTTTTCAGCTTCATGCCTGCGATTGTCCATGGAAAGAGCACTATAAATAAATACACAAACCAACATGCAATAATTTCAAGCATGAACTTGTACATATAGTGGAATTCCGAATTAATGATTATAGTGATTTCAGTGATGCAACAAGCATTTTCTAGACGCATCGGTCTTACAAACACCTTTCCGAAATTGTTTCCTTATTCTCACGAATTTTTTTAAAATCTTTTCTCCGAAATAGTTTAATCGAGGGAGGGATATTCTTAATAAAGAATGAAAATATTGTCATATTAAGAGAACATAATAGCAAAGCCTTTATGTACATGCTGATAATATATATTTTGTTATATATGATAATTCGTTGTTTCTTTATGTTAATAAGTTATGTTTCTTAATTTTCTTTCTCCTTTTCTCTCTCTTTTCCTTTCCTTTCCTCTTCTTTTTTTCTTGCTGATTGCTTGTTTGATTTCTTGGTATAACTAGGGTATGGTGTATAATGGTTATATACCTGACAATTTTCTTTAATAAAACAGATTTGAATCTTACCAACTCTAATTTATTCGATAATTATATAACATGAAAGAAATATTCAGCAATACTCTTCATTATACTCTTAACATGATCTTTCAGTAAATTAGATTTTTTTTTCCCTTCCAAATCCTAATATCCGCTGCAATCCTTTTATCTCCCAGCGTATTTTCTTTGGGATTCACCATGCCTGAGATTATCTTTTCAAGAGTTATGCACAGGCGGGTAAAGAATATTTTCAATTTTGACCGATTGATTTCATCACAACTTGTTATGTAGTAGAGTTTAAGAATGATTAATTTTGTTCACCCTAGCCATGAGCATGCACGCCCTATTGCTACTAGAGTAATTAAATCGATCTCTGTACATTGAAGTTTGATGACTCAGGTACTAGGTAGCCAGTTTTGTAAGAACAAAAGCTTGCAAGAACAAGAACAGACACGACAACTAAATAAAAATAAAGAAACCCCGGTTAGAGACATGTCTAGTACTGTGGAGCACGCAAAATGCCAAGCATTATCGTATTATAAAATTTAACGCCATTGCAAGTGCAATTTCATATGATTTATATATGTGTGTGTGAGTTTGTTTTCTAGTCCAGAGCTGATTTGCTCAATATCTTGGGAATATGATTAACTGACGATAAGCAGAACAGGAACTACTTGGGTTTTTCTTCTTCTTTGTTTTTTCTTTCCCAAAGATGAACAATTTCTTTATTAATAGGGAGCAGGGGTCGATTAATACTGTTTTTAATCTTGAAAGAGAACCACATGCCATTGCAATTGAGGTTCTAGTAATTAAGCAGCAACTTACCCGTCTAGATGTTTTCGTAGATCCAGACCCTTCAAGTAAGAAACTTCTCTTAGAGCATCCTTCCATTTCTCCACTTTATCCATGTCATCCTTGAAACTCTTTTCATGCTCAGCAAAAGCTTCTTCAAAACTTCCTTTTTGCTCTTCAACATCAGACGGATCTATGTCATAAAAGACAGGCCAAACACCATGGCCTTCTTTTCTACATCTGAGGATGTGCACAAGCTCATCAAGACACCAAGGGGAGGATGCATAGCCCTTTGAGAGAATGACAATAGAAAACCTTGACTTTTCAATTCCTTGGAGACACTCCGGTCCAATTTCTTCACCAATATGGATCTCATTTGCATCTCTAAATGTATGGATTCCTTCCCGAGACAAAGCAGAATATAAATGGTCTGTGAAACCGGACCTTGTGTCTGCACCTCTAAAACTCAGGAACACATCGTATTCCCATTTTGACGAGGTGGAGTTGGAGTTGCTGGAAGCCATTGTTCGAGGTGGGTTGGTGGTTTTTGTTGCAGATCTTTTCGGCAACCTGCATTAGGACGTTTGCTTGTCAACTCTGGGGGCACTCCTCATGATAGACAATGGCATTTTATGACATCTTTACTTGCAACAGGCGCCCCGTATAAATACATACATACATTATTTTTATTTCATGCCCACTTGCCCGCAAGACGAGGGCTAACAAAGTTGGTGGTAAATACGTATAAAAGGGTATTTTTAAATCTCGTGTATCTGAGGAAAACAACTTGCGGTAAAATTATATTTAAAAAAAATAAAAAATAAAAATAAAAATTATTTTTAATCATTTTAATATGTTAAAATTAAAATTAAAAAATATATTTTTAATCTATTTTTAAATAAAAAATATTTTTTAAAAATATCTCTACCATAACATAATACAGGTTCTGATACAGAAAGTCTACCCTCATTTTTCTATACACCTTTACAGTTTAATGATTCTTTTATTCTTTTTAAAAAAGTTGTTTGCCTTTTGAGTAAAGGTGGGGATATATTTGTCTTTTTATTAGCAAATTAAGCATTACAAGTTTGACTAGAGTACCATTAGCTTTATAATGTATCAATAAATAGTTAAATAACCAAAAAGTCCCTCGTAATCAATGTATCCATTTTTTTATATATATTTTTTTGTTATTAAAAAAGTTATTTAACAAAAAAAAAAGTCAGTTAAAAAATTTGATTTAATTTTATTTTTTTTTAATTTTGAAAAGAAACCCTTTCTAAAAATTATAAAAAAATTAAAAATATCATATTATTTACTGATTATATCAAATTTGATCCTCAAACTTTTGACTGCTGTATATTTTATTTTCAATTATTTTTTTTTATTTCATTCTTTAAAATTTAATTTTTATATTAATTTTGATCTTTATTTTTATGATTGTTATTTTTTTTTCTCTTATTATTTTTTTTTGAAATTTTTTATCTATTAGATTTGGTCCTCATTCTTTTAATTGCTATTTATTTTATTTAAAATACTTTATTAAATTATTTTTATTATTTTTATTTTTATTTTATTATTTTTCAACTTTTTTATTTGTTAGATTTGATTTTCATTAATTTTATTATTATTTATTTTATTTGAAATAATTTATGAAATTAATTTTTTTAATTTCATTCTCATTTTAATTTTTAATTTGTAAGATTTGTTCCTTATTATTTTAATAAACTTTTAAAAAATAAAGCATTAATAAGTTATTTTCCAACTTATTTTCCATAACATAACCAAATACTAGAAAATATTTTTAATTTATTTTTATAATATTATTAGAAAATAATTTATTTTCTAAAAATTCACTTTTAAAAAAAATTATTTGCGGAAAAAAATTCCTTTCCAACAAAGACCTGTTTGTTTTTTTTTTTCAAAAGCGTTTTTGAAAAAAATTAATTTTTTTTATTTTTTATTTTAAATTAATATTTTTTTATTTTTTTAAATTATTTTGATATATTGATATTAAAAATAAATTTTTTTTAAAAAAATATTATTTTAATATATTTATGAAAAAAAAACTTTATAAGACATTCCAGATGAAGAGAAATATACATGGTCACGGTTATCCTGGACTGTGTTCCGGGATAAAAGTGGCCTCCTTGAAAGAAAGGGCGGGCACTCTCGTGTTTCAACTCCACCATACTATTAATAGTTGTGGTGTGTACTTACAGCCTCTACTATAAGCAAGTGAATGGGGCCGGTGCGTGGCGAACGGAACAGTTCATCAAGCCATTTCTCGCCGTGACCCCCAAAATAGGAAGAGAGGTACTTTACAAATAGGGGCTAATTGCTTCGCACCTGACTGCCCTCTCGATACCTTCTCAGAGCTTTGTAACTAGTGGCCGGGTCGCTGTTTTCCCAGTGCGCGGAGCCCCAGGTGTTAGTGGTTTCTCATTGGGTCAATAATACTAATCCCTCTTTTTTGTGCTCCTAGGGCGGGAAGAAGAAAAGAAAACGCGAAGCGTTCTCTTGCTTTCCCAACCTCTGGCTTCTAAAGGCTGCCCTCTCTTAGCTGGAGCTTAAAATCGACATCCCTTTCTTTGTTTTTTTGGCAAAGAAAGAAAGAGAGAGGGATGGTGAAGGATATGGCGAGGATGGTGAAGGATATGGAGAGAGATGGTTGGGAATCCTGTAAACACAAAAAGGGATCAGTGGGGAAAAAAAGGGATGGATCAATGATTTTTCAGTCCCTTTTGCAATTATAGAAGCAAGGAACAGGTTGAGAGGAGAAAAAAAAGGCGGAGAGGAGATCTTTGAGAGAGACGTTAGGAGCCCTGTGAAAGGGTCTCTTTTGCAGCACTGAAAGCAACAAACAGAGGGAGAGGAGCAGCAAACAACCTGAATTAGGCTAACCTGGTCTCCTCCAACTTGGGTCAAGTTCCTCCAAGGTAAAATTCTAGGGTTTGCTGAAAAAATCTTCATTTTTAGAGTTTTTAAATAATTCATGTCTTGGTTTTACTTTTTGATGTGTTGTGACCAATCTTGCTTGATTAATTATTGGTCAGCAACGATTGGGTTTGTCTTTCTGATTCTTTTGGATCAATGTTGTTAAGAATTTTAGTTTGCTTGATTAATGTTGTTGTCGTGATGTGTGTTTGAAGAGGAAGAGAAGGACATGATGTATATGATGTTCGTGCTACTCTAAAAGAACTGAAGCTATTTACAGACTCTGCTGAGAGGTCAGTGCTAGCTATACAAATCTTCCAGTGCTATTTTATTTAACTAGGTTAGTGTCTTGGAAAATATAATTGAGTTGTGGGTAAAAGTATATTTTTTAACGTATTTGGATTGAAAATAATATTAAATTGATACCTTTTTTGTATGATTTTGGATGGTTTGGGTTTAATAAATCATTTTACATTCTTGAACTGCATTTAACAAAGGGATTGTTTGTTTGTTTGTTTACAAGAGGACAGTACATGGAGGAGATAAAGAAACTCACTGCTCCTTTTTATTTTATTTTTTTTAGGTTGATGGTGGTGAAACTGTCGAGATGCTTGGTAAATGTTGTTGTGGTTGTGATGTGTGTTTTATGCAGGGTTGATATCCAGGCCAAATTTGAAGGAGAAGGAGAATGTGGGAAGGCTTGTCGAAATGGTGAGTTTGATTGCTGCATCTTTTATTTGTTTTTTTAGGTTTTGAATATGGACCTGTAATGAATTCTGTGCTTTTTTATTACATTACAGAAAAAACTAATGAGCTCTTGGTTTCGCTTTACAACTAGAACCATTTACACTGTTGGTTCAAATAGTGTCTTCTTCTTTAATACTGCACCCACTTGCAATTTAGTTTTTCGATTCCTGAGTTTTTTAGGGGCTGTCTTCAGTTCTTGATTGCTGGAGCTGCTCTTTTTTTTTTTCTTTAATTTGACGTGTCATTGAATGAGACTGTATTTTCCACTGGCCAGTTTCTCAATATCTCTTAGTTCTGCTCAAGTTCTGTTGATGGCTCTGTTCTAATTCTGTTAGCATACAACCAAGTAAGTACATTTATGTTGTTTTCTTTCCGTTTCTTAAATTTCAGTTTCATTTGCGATCATAACCTCTTGGCAGTTCATGTCTTTTCAACTATTGTTTGCTTGCCACGTTTCATTTACATTCATTTTCCAACTGGGCGTCATGATTTGTTTTCTTGGGACTGTATCTTCAGACAAATAATTTTTCCTTCCCTTCCTCTTTCATTGCAAAAAAAAAAACAGAGCATGTTAGGAACTAGGAAGCAATGAAAATAAAAAATACTCTCTCTTTCAGATTTCAATCTCTTTGTTTCTTCTCTTTGAAAAATGACTTAAGTTTTTATGGGAAGGAATTCGTTGATCATATTATTTTTGAAGTTTGATTCTTCATGTAATCTAGTGGATTTCAAATTATCTTTTACTTTCTCTGTGATTACCCATCTTCCCCGTCTCTCTAAATATATAATGGGTTTTTGATTTGTAGATTTCACAAAAATCTTGCATAGCTTAACTAAAAAAATCCATATAGCCTCACAATATTCAAACTTTCCAAATTCACAAGCCCGATTCAAGGAAGGAGATCCACGGGGAAGAGTTGTAGCTGCTACCTAGGTCGCGAACACACAAATCCACAACTAGACAGGCAAGACAAATGAATAAAGTGTTCCTGATGGTGGAGATGGTGGCGTCAATTCTGTCGTAAAGACTGCAACAACCCGCCATCTATTGGCCAGGCCTATTAGACCGACCAGCGTCCTATGGTTTTGGGTGAGTCAATCTGAGTTTTTATTCATGAAAAGCTTGACTTTTTCTCTACTGTCAGTCCAATCTGTAGCTAAGTTGGATATGGCATGGATATGATCTATCATAAAGCTGAAATAACCTATTCTCTTTTTATTCATGATGTTTATTTAGCAGGGAGGCATTCGAGTCTGGTGATTGTTCATTTCTGATATACATCTCTTTTATGCCAGGATGGCAGTAACTTGATTTGCTATGTAGTCTTTTTTTATTAGTTTAGGAATCTTCACCAATTGAATATTGACTAATTGCCAACAGAAGGTCTAAAATCACAAATGCGCAATTGTTGATTGAAGACAAGTGTTCGATGCATAGTGACCGGCACTTTCACTCCGAGGCAATGCCCCCTCGTACTCAAGTTGGCAATAATTACAAGCATATTCCAATAGCATCTTCCTTTGTTGAAGTTCAGCCTCTAGATGTAAAGCACTTGATGCCTGTGCATGGAATTGAATTTCAACCCTCTGAGATTTGTCCAGAGGATTTCATTGAAGAATGTGATGAGGAAGAGGTCAGCATTGCACACGCACATGGAAATTAATGAAGCAACTCCCCTGATTCTTGCTCCAGTTATGCTTCAAAACCTATGAAAAATAGATTTTATGTTTGGAAGTACTCTAGCAGTGTTTACTGCTGTCACAGTGTAAGGAAACAACAGAAAATAAATAAAATGGTGAAGACATTGAGATATATTATTGTACCTGGTGGTGACCGAATAAATAGTCATTGTTTTAGATGAAGCCGTGTAGGGATACAAACTGAACGAGTTACGTGATATGAAAAAACTGTTGATCACAATTGATTTCATTCTACCATTGTCTTGATAGATAATTGTCATGGCTTCATTAAAGGATATCAAACAATGGATCATCATGGTATGATGGTTGAGCATTGATGAAGTCTCGGAAAACTCAGTAGTTTAGTAATTGAATTTGTAATTAGATAATTGGTTAATCAATTAGTTTTTTTAATTTTTTTTTAATTAAGATGGTCGATAATTTATACTTATTACTTGGTAGACCAAGATGACTTGACTAGTACCTATAAGAGGTTTATTTTTTTTTGTGGAGGTAAGGATTTTTTGATACTTAAATAAATATTTTTTTTTTAAAT
>Ga0307507_10008217_pt1 | contig 14592 bp, 14 predicted proteins | sample 7_EM_MG_FD_207223 | JGI IMG/M metagenome (GOLD analysis project Ga0307507, IMG submission 207223) | Populus trichocarpa ectomycorrhiza microbial communities from riparian zone in the Pacific Northwest, United States - 7_EM | ecosystem: Host-associated > Plants > Roots > Unclassified | place... | reverse complement strand
ACTTCTTCTTAGCCCAATAGCTGTTGCGATAGCTAAGTCCGTTGACTCCTATCTAGCAACGTTGATCGCTAGGCTCATATAAGACAGTCGTGTCTTGGTTCCCAGAAGTATGATAGATAAAGATCTTCGTATTTGAAAGTATAGTGTATGAAAGAACTTAGATGGTTGGGTGAAGAACCCAAATCCCATGCCCTGAGGGTGTCCTTATATAGGGGTTCTTCCCTCAACCCTAACCCCGCGTGACTCATACTCTCGCGTCACGCGACTCATGACTCCTAGTGAGTCATAATGTGAAATCCATCAGCTGACTCGTCCGAGTCAGCCGTGCTCTATCTCGCAACCAATCAAAACCCATCAAACAAATCATGTGCCCTACTGGGGTCACATGCGTGAAACCCATGACTGGAAACTATGAGTCATGTGCGAGATACATAAACCACATGACCACAATCGTGCGTCATGTCAACTATTAACGAATAACAACAAACCAATGACACGCTATTGCGTCGTCATGTGAAAACCTTATGAGTCAACTGATTTCATAGCGTTAACGATAACAAACTGATGACTAATAACTATTAGTCATGTGAGAGTCTGCCTTGCTTAGTCACCGTTTGTGACACTTCTCCGTATTTTTTCTCATCAGTTTTTTCCTTTTCTGCAGGCTTCTTATTTCGTTTGTCAGGTCTCTCCTCCCGTCTTCCTCGTCTCTCATCCTCACTTTCTCCTCCTTTACTATCTCCAGGATCCGGGGTGCCTCTTGCAGCCCCGTGCATTGTGGGGGGTGGTAGTCCACCACCTGCTCCACCTGCTCCAGTGCTCCTTTCCGGGGTTGGGTTTGAACGCTTGGCTTTCACTTGGCCCATCAAGGAGGTACCCACTTCAGTTCACTCGGCTATGTGAGTTTCCTGTCTTTCTCTGACTTCCTTGTTTGCTTCCAACTCAGCCATCATAGCGTTGAGTATTCTTTGGTGGTTCTGTAGTTCTTGTTGATGTTGGGATTTCGTGTCCAGGAGCTCCTGTCCTAACTGTTCTTCCCTGCCCATTGCCGCCGCTCCTTCTGCTTGTATAGTTTGGTGGAGGTGTGATGTAACCTGTTCGTGTCGGGTTTGACAGTTATCTTGTCCGTCCATCCTTCCACCGACCCTTTTCAGCGCGTTTTGCAGCCCCTTTGTTGCTGCTTCCTCCTCTACCATGCTGGTGTCTATTTGTTCCAGCTCCGTTCCTATGTATCTGGCGCCAGTCATTATTTCTCTTTTGACCTTGCCCAGTTATCGTACCAAATATTGATTTGGGGTGAAAGGGACTGGAACGCTAAGTGTACTTGGTCAATGCTTTGGGCTAGATTGTCCTCGTACAGGTATAGCCTTCAGTTGATGCGTTCAAGTCGTCTGGATATTTCTGGAGATAATAGTGGTTCTGCTGGTGTCTGAGACTGTTGGGACTGGGACCGTCTCATCACGGCTCGATGGAAGAGCCCGCGTGGCACAGCGGAAGATATTCCATTATCGGTCGATCTAGCGATTCTTGTGACTTGGGATGTCACCGTTGGAGCTTGGGACTGGGAGGGTTGATCGGTCTCCATGGGATCTGGTCCTGCTCCCTCAGGGTTAGACGTCAAAATCTTTGAAGTAGGAAAGTGCTTCTTATCCTTCAGGTGATAAAATAAGTTTGATTGAGGGGCGATTCGTATTTGTGATCGATATCGCTCGTGTGTCTCGGTAATGGAGGGAATAACAATATACTGTTATGGGTGTAGTAGTATTCAAACGACAAGCGAATATACTAAGCCGGTTCGTTGGTACTTCGGAGAATACGTCTAGGGGCACGAAGGCCAAGGTAGATTTATAAAGTAGGTCAAACAATAATTATTGGTTAACATGTATATATTGTTAAAGTCTCTTCTCTGTTGCTTGATGATGGATAACAGGTATGAAGACACCTCAATATTGATATTCCGCGTCTGGGTGTTCGCGGGCTACAAAATCTCTTCCTATAACTTAGTAACTTTCCTTCACCTAGCTCAACTTCTTTGAAGTGGGAGCCTGACTTGACCATTAAGATCCGTTATCTTTCTGCTCTCGTTTGTGCAACTTATTGCCACGTATGCCTCTCTCATGGGGAGGGTGTAGCGCCCATCGACCTAGATGGCTATACGAACATGTATCTGTTGCTAAATAGATTTCCGAATAGTCTCCATATATTCACATGTCAGACAATTATTCGCTAGGATAGAAGATGGCCAGTCTTCATATTGTTGGCTCAATTTCAACTTGGTCTGCAGGAGGCATTCCTTTGTCTTAACTGGTATCACACGACTCTTTCCTATTGATTGACCCAATGGTTTCGACAATAGTTATCGGTCTCTTGCCAACAACCCCTTTGGGAGTTCCCCTACTCCCTTTCTGAGCATAGTGCATTCCTACTGGTTACTGGGCGCCTTTCCAGACCAATGAAGCCTAACCTAGGTAGATATGTCCCGTGAGTTTGGATCCACTTTCCGAGACCCATTCTTGTAGTGGTTGTAACTCTGTGCGATTTCGTCCGATCCACATGCTTTCACCTGCATCCGGTGCTCTGAGGTCTCCTCTCATATATCCGGCGAACAGGAACCGGTCGGACGGACGGCCGCGACGTATACCGTGTTGCAAGTAGCGTCTTCTTTACTTATGTCTTTGGTGAGGGGACGCAACTTCCCAGACGACCTATGGTGACCTATTGTCCCAACTACGGGGCTGTCGGGGGGTGTTGCTAAGTCTTTTTTAGAGGTTCGTGCGCATAGGTAGGGTAACTTGACCCCCTTCTCCTTCTAGGAGCTTTGTGTCTAATAGGAATCAGAATAAACAATTAAGTAAAATATCGGATGATGATACCAGAAGACACAATGCGGAAACCTCCGGGCCCGCTCAGAACCAGTCAGTACGAACACAAGATATTGTGCACAAATGGCTGTTTGAGCAATTGCAGCCACAAGACGGTTCAGAAACCTGATGCGCAGACAGTGATAGACTCTCACGCATTGAATGGCCTGACGCCCTTGAAGTTGGCCGCTTCATATACGGTTCGGTGAAGGGATATTATTAAGTTGGCATTAGTCAGGTACGTGTATTCTAGATTAGCCTATTATGTGCGAGACTGACATACCCTCACGATATTATGGTAATCTACGTCTTCATAATGTGAGCCTGGAGTCAAACACTTGTCAGGGTCAATAGCTGTTCGAACTTACGAGTTTAGAGAACTTTGTTCGGTCGATACTTAGTTAGTATGATTAGGACATCTAGCCCGCGAACACTCAGATGCGGAATATAAATATCCAAGTGCCTCCCTCGCTTAAACAGAATCATCAAGCACCGGAGAAGAGATATTATCAATATAATAAGTTGAAAACTATTATTTTCTCATAATGTTTACACTACGCGAGTAACTTAGTTACACTTTACTACGAGCCTTCCTAGACAAGATTCTCCATCTATAGAACCACTCGATTCTAAGGCCTAGTCCGGTATTATAGGTCACCACACCGGCTACCCCTAACACTATATTGATAGTTCTCCTTATTACCAAGGCTCACTACACATGAATAAGGCTGTCACGACAAAGTATATAAACGAAAATATACATCAGACAGTTAGGCAAGACCTCATCGAGCATCGAATCTTACGAAGGTATCTCGAACCACTATCGCGCAGCCATCATCTCCTATACTCACCTGTCATACCCTACGGGGTTACCATCGACCAAGAACTAGACGAGATCCAGATTCACTGGACTCCACAATATCTCCCTTACTATATAGACAACGGTCTTATAGCACCAATCTCCACCGAATTCATTTGGGCATTTCTTGAAATATACGAAGACACCGAATAAGATGCAAACGAAGAGTGGAACACCCCATACCCACCTTCGAAATCCAAATACCACTAAGAGATACTAGCTATTTGGACATATAATTGGACAAATCGTCCTAACCAAGACAGTACAACTCTACCCAGTCCCAACAGCTGCCCCTGAGATAGACAGACAGACGAAGACAGGCTGGAAACTATTTCTTTGGTGAAAGAAACCTTTCAGACCTTTGAAAACAATCGGTGGATTTACGAAATCTACGAGCGAGACATCTTCGAGTTCAATATCCCAAAACAATCAACTCGGAAGACATATCCAATATCTCTTTTTCCCTGAATCACTAGTGGAGATCCAATGGATGTATCCGGTGGTGAACCAGCAGACCCGCTGGACCGCATCACCAAGGCCTCAGCGATCTCTAGCAATGAGAGGCCAATCCATTCGGACAAAGTACCGAGAAGAACGGGATCCTCATACCCACCAGGATCACTATGAGGGATCGGTGTGAGAATTAAAGACTCAGGATCTGGCAGACGACAAGGATCACCAAAGCCAAGAGATGATAATGCCTTCCTAAAGCCCTAGCGGCAAGAGCGGGACTCGCAATGAGACACCTCGACGGGAGAATAGCAACAAACCAAGTAATACTTGGGGATTTGGACAAACGAGTACAAGGGCTTGTACACGAAATCCAGGACACCCGGCGAGAGGTCGAGGACCGCAAACAACTCGATGCAGAAAGACTAATAACTTTCGAGGGAATAATCATCGCGGTCGAAAATGCTACACAGACCCCACAGGAGGAAATGACCAGACTAGCTCTTAAGCTAGATCATGCGAGGAAGCAACAGCAAGAAGCAAATGAACAACAAAGTCGTCACAAAGTAGTAAGTTCCCAACTACATGCTAACATAATGGGACAGGGCGAGACTTCAGCAAATAGGGCAAATGCTCTAGAGTAAGAAGTAATCAACTTAAGGGCTCAATATGCAGCAGACGTCGCCACCTTTGAGCGAGTGGTTAACAGACACACTGAAACTCAAGAACGAGTGACTGAAGAGTTATCCGCCCAGATGACCATTATAATGCAAAGATTGGCCAGCTTCCAACCAACCCCTACCACTACTACCCCAGCTCCACTGCTGACACAAGCTCCTGCAGCCCCACAAGTCACTACGAACTCTGATCGAGTACAACGATGGGCACAAGAGAGACAGGAGCAAAATGCAAGAGAACAAGGCAGGCAAGACAAAGGGAAACAGTGGGAAGGAGAACCACAAAGGTCAGGAAACCAGGGAGGTGGAAACCAATGCCCCGCTCCCCCTCCACAATGCAATAACCCCGATCCCAGCAACGATGGATCCGACTAGGGTGGTGGAGGAGGAGAAGGACGGGGTAACCCAGGCTGCCGGCCAGACAGAGGCGACCCTATCGACCCACCAGTCGTGATGATGGCTCAAGCGATAGGAATAGCCATCGTAAACAGTTGTAAACGACAGGCTAACACCCCACTCCGGTTCAAAAATCGAAAGGACCAAAACGTTAAAATTTGGTTACTTCAGTGTGAGGACTACTTCAAAAGGAACCCAAACCAGTGGAGATCGGATCAGGACCGAATTAAATATGCACTGGGAAGCATGGAAGGAGAAGATGTGTCGGCATTCGCATTTACCCATTGGAATAAGATGAGCGGAGAATTAGGCCATCTGAAGATCGAAGGCTACGAGTTGTGGGAGGCATTTAGAGGACAGTGCATCCTACGACTTGCACTCATGCATGAGGGAGAAAGATCCCTAGCATTAATGATGAAAGTTACCTACAAAGGTAACATAGACCGCTACTTCCTCGAGATGGAAAACTACAACACGCATGTGGGAATGAGTGGAGTCGCATGGCAACAAATGGTAGAACAACATATCCTGAAAGACGCACTACGGTGACTCTCAACGGAGGAATACCCAACAGACAGTGCCTGGATCACAGCACTAAGAACAGTCTGCAGGCAAGAAGAAATATTCGTGGAACAACTCGCTTTACAGCACAGTGGCCCCAGTAGTTCCCGAAACGACTCTGGAGGGAAAAGGAAGAGAGAAGAAAAGGCTGTCACAAAGCCTGGAAAACAAAGAAAGCAATATTCTGCCAAAGAAAAGCGGCCTACAAAATAAAAATGGAAGCCGAAAGGAAAGGAAAGGGCCCAGTACCAGCGGAGGGAAAAATAGAACCTACTGATTAGAATAAAGCCCACGAAGGAATTGAGGACCAAGTAGTCCAAGATCGGAAGAGGGCACAACAGTGTACCCGTTATGGAATGAATAACCACAAATGGGCAAACTGTAGGAAAGCAATCCAAGTATCCACGATTGGTGCCCAACCGAGGAAACAGTTTGGTCAAAGACCACGGCACCCTACTTCCCGGCAATGAAAAGTCAGCCCTATAACCCCCTTTCGGCGACCCCAAACCTCGAAGGTGACCGGACAAAAGTCATCAGAAGGAACGCCCCGTGTCAATCAAATTGAGAGACCCCTGGCATGGGATTTTAGCGACATGGAGTTAACATAAGTTACTCCCGGCACCGATGGCAACGGCGCTCGGGTACTCTGAGGATGCCCTCCCTCCGAAATCAAAATCAAAAAGTGAGAGACTACGACAAGTAGATCGGACGTCACCCTGAAGGCAAAAGTGAACAAAGTGGAGCGAACTGGGGAAAGTATCATCCAGTACCCAGATGAAGAAAAGGAGTTAGGATGGCAATAAGTAAAAGATACTTAGTATGACCAGTCCAACGAGGACCCCAAGGAAAGGTTCATACTAGCGGCGGCTAGCCGAACAAGGAATCGCTCCCCCGGAGCAGGCCCCAAGAGTCTTACACCCGGACCCATGACGTGAGTGATAGAACACATACGTCAAGGTACCTCTATGCTATCTACCAAATACAAGGTCCGGCTGAAAGATAAGTTTGAGTTCGCGGATCTGGCTTAGAATCCCTTATACCTGAACCATGCCACCAGAAATCTTGCTAGCAGCTAGTCAGAGAACTGGTACACCAGAGCTTATGGGAATTCCTCGGCAGGAAGTAAAGACCGCTAGTAGTGGGCTGCCCAATAACCAAATGAAAAAGACGTTTTCAGTTTGTCTGAGGAGACCTCAAGGGTCGAAACTACACGGTCGTATTAACAAACCCTGTTACCTATACTCGAAAATACAATGAACGATAAATGAAAACGCAAAGACACACTGCCGATTGGCAAACGACTTAGGACTCAGGTCCCAAAAGCTTGACACTACGAATGCCCAGAAGTGCCCGCATTTATTGAAGTAGCTGGAAAGCGAATACGCATCCGAGTACTGCTTGACTCAGGATCAAACATCTTTTTGATCAACAAAGACTTTGTCAAACACTTCGACATACCTTAGGAGACTCGCCAAAAGGCACTAAACATTTTAGCCTTCGATGGCGAAGTTAATTCATCAGGAGGAAAACACTTCACACATCCTATTCTCTTCGAAATAGGAAATAATGGCCACCGCACGAGCATATCTTGTGAGGTAGCCACAGCAGGAAAGTACGACCTCATAATCCCATTCGGATGGTGGCACAAGGAACACCCTATAGCTAATATCAATGATCCCCAAAGATAGACATTCACCGAACAATGCTGTCTGGGACACGTCGAAGATGAAGGAATAGGTGGAATGTTTGAATAGGATGAGACAGTGGCTTTTGACGAAGAAGCTCAGTAGGTGGGCAGGATATGTCGACAAGAGGACCCAAACCAAGTATTGCTGGATAAAATACCACAATACTATGAGGATTATCACAAATTATTTCTTACAGCAATTGCGGAGAAATTAGCAGAGCGAAGAACATTCGATCATGCAATAGACCTCAAACCCAATGCCGAACCCCCCTGGGGACCGATCTACCCGATGTCGGCATATCAGTTAGATACACTAGACAAATACCTAAAAGAAATGCTGAAACAAGGAAAGATTGTCCACAGTCAATCACCAGCAGGGGCACTAATCCCATTCGTCCCAAAGCCAAATGGAAGGTTACGGCTATGCGTCGACTACTGGAATCTCAATAAACTCACGATTCTAAACAAGTACCCATTACCATCCATGGGGGAATTAAAAGACCAGGTAGCAGGAGCTAAGATATTCACCAAGTTGGACTTAAAAGTCAGGTACCACCTGTTAAGAGTACGGGAGGGAGACGAATGGAAAACCGCATTCAGAACCTGATACAGTCACTTCGAATACAAAGTCATGCCATTCGGACTTGTCCACGCTCCCGCCACATTCCAAGCGATGATGAACGAAATCCTACGAGAATTTCTCCACCACGGAGTAGTCGTATACCTAGACGATATCCTGATAAACTCGGAAAGTGAGGAAGAACACATCGAGTTGGTTAAAAAAGTCCTGGCAAAGCTAGAAGAGCACCAACTGGCAGTATCGTAACCAAATCGGTTTTCCATGTTGAATCCGTCGAGTTCCTAGGGTACATAGTAGGAATTGACGGAGTCACAAGGAGCGAAAGAAAAGTTGAGTCAGTAATGAACTGGAGAGCCCCGCGATTGGTAAAGGAAGTAGAGATTTTCATCGGCATTGCAAATTTTGACTGACAGTTCATCAAAGATTTTTCAAAAATATGCACACCTATAACGGAAACGTTAAAAGATGACAAAACCAAATTTAACTGGGGACCTAAGCAAGACGAAGGATTCACGGAACTCAAGAGACGATTCGTCACAGCCACTATATTGGAACACTTCTATCCCGATAGAGAATCGGTAGTCGAAATGGACGCGAGTGATTTTGCTCTCCGATAAGTGCTATCGCAGTTTAAGGATAAAAGGCTACATCGGGTAGCGTTCCACTCCAGAAAGCTAAACCCTGCGGAAAGGAACTACAAAATTCACGACAAGGAATTACTCGCAATACTGGAAGCTTTTAAGGAATGGAACCACTACCTGGTCGGAGCAGATAAACCTGGGACGGTATATACCGACCACTAAAACCTACAGAACTTGCTCACGACAAAGGTCTGGAATCAGAGGCAAATCAGGTGGGCACAGAGGTTGGCAGATTACTACTTCAAGATCGTATAGTGTCCGGGGAAAAGAGGAGGAAAACCAGATGCCCTAAGCCGACGGCCGGAGTACCGTCCTCAGGAGGGAGCTAACCATAGCGAACAGTCAATATTGAAACCTGAACACTTCCAAATATCACTCATCGACGAGGATGAAGAAGACGAAGGTTACATCTCAGAGCCTGAACCCGCAATAGGAAACGGGGTCAGGGTTAAGCAACTGTCAGACAAAGCTATACTACAAACCAAAGGATCAAGGCTAGCGGCAGGACACGACATCTACGCAATAAGCGAGTTCACTATTCCAGCACAAGGACAAGTCCTAGCAGAAACAGGAATAGCCATTGGACTACCAAAAGGGACCTATGCTCGGATCGCCCCATGAAGTGGCCTAGCAAGCAAGAAAGGCATAGCAATCAATGGAGACGTCATCGAGGCTGACTACACGGGCGAAATAAGAGTTATTATGACTAACCACGGCAAAGTAGATTGTAGAATCTAAGAAGGGGACCGAATCGCCCAACTCATTATTGAAAAAAATCAATACATCCGACATGATGGAAGTGGACGAGTTGGAGCTAACAGAATGAGCGGATAGTGTTTTTGGGACAACAGACATGTCTCCAAAATGTACGAGATCGGTCACAAACGCCCAGCCTATATTATGCTTTCTGCAAGCAGACTCCAGTAACAACGAATACTTCGACAGCCAAGATATCGGCAGCCATCCTAGCCTAAGACGGGAGCATGTCTTGATGCCAAGCGCCATAATTTCACAAGTGGAAATTAAAGCATTCGAGGTCGACTTCATAGCGACAGTGGTAGAGGCAAGCGAAAGGGACCAGGTATGGACGGTGAGAAAGAGGGAACTCGAGAGACTAGAAAACGACGGAAAGGAGGTCCCAAAAAACTGGATGAGAAAAGACGGACTACTCTACTATAAGAATCGACTATACATCCCAAACGACGTAGGATGACAAACAACCATCGCAAAAGGATGTAACGATTGGCAAGTAGCAGGACATTTCGGACAGGAAAAAGCGGCTGAAATCGTCACCAGGAATTTTTATTGGAAGGGAGTCCCGACATGGATAAACGATTACGTACAATCCTGCGAAGAATGTCAATACAATAAATCACCAAGGCATGCGCGATACGGATTACTACAACCACTACAAATCCCCTTTGCGGCATGGACTTCTATTTCCACAGACTTCATAACCCATCTACCAGAAACACAAGGTCACACACAGATCATAGTGGTTGTAGATCGGATCACAAATATGGTACACGTTATCGATTTAAATAAAAATGCGACCGCAAAGGATGTGGCCGATACATTCCTACGAGAAGTCTGGAAACTACACAGTCTACCCACCGGAATTATTTCGGATATGGACGCCAAGTTTTCGGGAGAATTCTGGGGGTAGTTATGCAAGTCGCTAGGCATAAAACGAAAAATGTCCACTGCATACCATCCCCAAACAGATGGACAGACGGAAAAAACCAACCAAACGCAAGAAGCATACCTACCCAATTTCGTAAATTACGACCAGAACGACTGGTATCAGCAACTACCACTAGTCAAACACACGTACAATAACTCCACCACCAACGCAGATGGAATGTAACCGTTCTACGCCAACTACAAGTTACATCCACAGACAGAGTGGATGAAGGAACGAGAAGCTCAAAACCCCGGAAGAGGACTATACCCGCACTAGATCCAGGTAACTCACCAACACACCAGAAAAGACCTAGAACAAACTCGAGATGAAATGAGTAAATACTACGATCGGAAAGCCCGTCAACAACCAGACATTAAGGTCAGAGATTTCGTAATGTTGAATGCCAAAAACATCCGCACCAAACGACCGACAAAAAAATTAAGTCCAAGAATGCACAGGCCGTTCAAAGTATTAGAAGGCAAGAAAGGAGAGCAGGCTTTCAAGCTAGAAATATCGCCACGGTGGAAAATCCACCCAATATTTCATGTTTCGTTATTGAAACCTTACTGAGCATCAGTGCGGAAAGGAAGAGAACAGCCTGTACGAATTCCAGAAGATATCGAAGGAGACCTCGAATAGGAGGTAGAAAAAATCGTGAAGAGTGAAGTTATTATTTACAGGAGGAAGGTTGGAAGAGGTAACAAAGACTTCAAGGAACTTCGTTACTTTATTAAATGGAAAGTCTGCGCGGAGGACGAGAACACCTGGGAACCACCGAAGGGGTAGGGAACGCTCAGGAGCTGGTAGAAGAGTTCTACAGACAAAATCCGGAAATGCCCAGACAAGCGATGGTCGAATGAAGAGGAAAGGTTTTCCTCATGTTGCCAAGCAAACGCATGAGGCTTTTCACCATACTACTTCAAGTTCGAAAAGGGCTAGTAAAATTGGGTATTCAGGGACAAAACCTAGGGGGAGGGAACTTGTGTTAGGCATACCAAGAATGACAACCCATAAGGCTCACGCACAGACCCCGGGGTACCAATCAGTAAATATACAACTAGAATATACATCTCGATGTAGCTTAAGATGATAGTAACGTGCCTCCGACTATAAGGTTACGTGTTCGATTCAGAGCTGTGTCATAGTTATTATTAGTTAAAATATAATTATGCGACAAGTCATTAAATGACGGCGATAATAGCGCAAAGGTGTCTGGGAGATATAAGTGTGGGTTCCCATCTTAGGATACTTGTTACAATCCTCTCTTCTCCGAGTGATACTTGCAGCAGGTACATCAGGAAAATGTCGAAGCGTGGTCCAAGGTGGTCCTGAACGCACTTGGTCCACCAAGGGGTGTCGTGGTCCCTGTGGTCCACCTGATCCCCTCCGATCCATTCTGATCCACACGTTTTCAAATTTTGACAAAAATGTGGACCAGGGTGGATCAGGGTGGACCAGGAGGACCAGGGGGACCATACCCCCCCTTGGTGGACCAGGACTGGTTTTTACATTTTGCTGATGTAACCGATAGTTCGGTAACGATCACTTCTCTTAGGCCAATAGCTGTTGCGATAGCTAAGTCCGTTGACTCCTATCTAGCAACGTCGATCGCTTGGCTCATATAAGACAGTCGTGTCTTGTTTCCCGAAAGCGTGATAGATAAAGATTTTGTATTGAAAGTATAGTGTATGAAAGAACTTAGATGGTTCGTGAAGAACCCAAATCCCATGCCTTTTTTTTTTCTTTTTTTGTTTCAGGCGCTTTGTTTTATTCATCATCTAGGTACAAAGACAACGTGCAGCGCTAGCTATGGTAAAGAAAAACCTCCGTGAACCCACCGGCGCCAGGGAAAAAGCCATCAACCCAAGTCTCTCTGGTCTGAGAGCAACCGCACACCAGCCACGCAAAATAAGAAATCAAACTCCACCTAAAGGGGCGGAATAAGAAACATCAAATAAATACATGGGGAGGAATCAACAAGAAAACCCTTGCCGTAGACACCTGACACAATGAAATAATTGATAGACCACTTGTGAAACCTTAACTAACCGACAATGAAAGAAGAACAAAGGGGGTGCGGGGGCCACTAAAACCATTGTGATGTTGCAACGATTACTCAAGAACCCAAGGCGTTGACATCCGCCACCGAGACAGTGCAATACGACGACTGAGCGTAACCAGGCCGCGCGACCATGGCAATCGCTGGGGCGGCGAAGGCAGGACGGTGCCAGCCGAGTGAGTGGACTGTAGCTGTAACCGAGCAACGGGACGAGACCTGAAGGGTGAGAGGAGGGGTAGACCCAATAACCCGGGAAACTATCGGTAACCGTGTACGTGTCAGACTAGGCAGCCTGTAATTGAAGTGAAGAGAATGGAGAAATGGACCGTGGCCTGTTGAAATGTTTTCTCCTACTGCGAACTGTAGTCCCAGCTGTCTGTAACATGGGCGAAAGGGTCGGGTCGACTGTGCGAACGCTAAGTGAGGCAGCGAAGCCCAAGTGAAAAGAGGGGGTGATTGGGCAAAACGAGCCCTAGAAACAAGGACGCCAGGGCCCAAGAACATGATAAGGGAAGTAAGGTGGGAGGGGGAGGGTGCAGCTCACGGAGAGTGCGGATGCAGCTCACTGAGAGTGCTGTGGTGGTGGAAGTCAACGATAAATTCTCATGGTTTTGAGATTTCAATCCCCGGGTGTGTAAGGGAGATGGTTCGTGACCCAAATCCCATGACCCGAGGGTGCCCTTGTATAGGGGTTCTTCCCTCAACCCTAACCCTGCGTGACTCATAGCCTCGCGTCATGCGACTCATGACTCATAGTGAGTCATAGTGTGAAATCCATCAGCTGACTCGTATGAGTCAACTGCGCCATATCTCGCAACCAATCAAAACCCATAAAACAAGTCATGTGCCCTAATGGGGTCACATGCGTAAAACCCATGACTCATAATTATGATTCATGTGCGAAATACATAAACCACATGACCACAAACATGCGTCAGGTCAAATATCAACCAATAACAAGAAACCAATGACACGCTATTGTGTCGTCATGTAAAAGCCTATGAGTCAACTGATCTCATAGCGTGAAAGATAACAAACCGATGACTAATAACTATTAGTCATGTGAGACTCTGCCTTGCTTAGTAACCGTTTGTGACACCTAGTCTTTACCTTGCAGGGTGCGCTGAGTTATATCCTCGATGCTTGTGTGAGGAACTAACTACACTCCACCTAAGGATGGCCTTATTTAGGCGATCATCCCTACAACCCTAACCCTGGTGACTCATACCTATCTGTCACACAATCTCATGACTCAAGTGAGTCTGAGCATGATACCAATCAGCTGACTCTTATGAGTTACTGTTCACTAACCTGTCAACCAATCATAATGCAATAAACAAGTTATGTGCCCGGAGGGGTCACATGTGCGAAACCCATGACTCATAACAATAAGTGATATACAAGATAAATAAACCACATGACCACAATCATGAGTTATATCAAGTAAGTGGGTTGACTCAAAGTTGCTTTGAGCAAACCAGAATGACTTAGACCCAGACCCCTTGATTACACAGAGTTTCTCTAGTGGAGAGGTAGTCATAGCTTAAAATAGTTATCAGTTTAAATTATCCTGCTATATAAATAAGAAGAGGAAACTTCCTATCATTTACCTTACAAATCACAGATGAGTTAAAATTTTTTAGACCTACCTGGATTCTGGGTCAAGCACTAAAGTTAAACAAAATACTATTAAGCTATTGAATGTGGGTTTAATCCTATAACTTGAGAAATAGTAATAGTAGAGTTATACTATTACATTAAAAGAATAAGAAGGAAAAGGCTTGGGGATACAAAAATCTTACACAATTTAATTATCATTCTGAAACTGTAATTAAAATTGTGTCCACTTTAGAGCCTGTTGTTACAATCCTCTCTTCTCCAGGCGATACTGGCAGCAGGTAACCGATAGTCTCCTAACGATCACTTCTCTTCTTACCAGATAGCTGTGGCGATAGCTAAGTCCGTTGACTCCTATCTAGCAACGTTGATCGCTAGGCTCATATAAGAGAGTTGTAACCGCCTCCTGGGTGGTGGCGGGAATCGATAGGGTAACGATACTATCTCTATACCAAAGTGCGGTATATAACGAGACTAAGTACCGGAGGCTTAGACTAAGTTGTTGTAACAAACTTCTTAC
>Ga0307507_10008216_pt1 | contig 14592 bp, 7 predicted proteins | sample 7_EM_MG_FD_207223 | JGI IMG/M metagenome (GOLD analysis project Ga0307507, IMG submission 207223) | Populus trichocarpa ectomycorrhiza microbial communities from riparian zone in the Pacific Northwest, United States - 7_EM | ecosystem: Host-associated > Plants > Roots > Unclassified | place... | reverse complement strand
AAGAAAAAAGATATTTTCAATAAAAGAAGCAAACGGCAAAAGTAAACATCCTTAACCCAAAGAGCTTCACTCAATTCAAGTTCTTAAGGATTGATTGTTATCAGGGTAGAATGTTGTTTGTGTTAAAGTTAAGTCGAATAGTTATAAGCCAATAACACCCAGCACTACTCTGACCTCTATTGAGAATATGTTTGCAAAGAAGTAGATTCAAGAAAATCTGTGAAGAGAAAGCATAAGTTATCAATATAAGTATATTAACCTTTTCCTTTAAGTCAAGATCATTGTGAACCACTTTCTAGTATATAAATTATGGGGACAAAGCTTTTCGTCTGGCACAGCAACGGCCACCCCACTCCCACCATACATTTATTACCTATACAATCACAACGGCTTAGAATGCACTGAAAATCTATGTACATATCCAGTAGATATAAGAAAACTTTCCTCTAAAATTTCAGAGAAAAAAAATCAATACTTAGTATCCCCTCCCATTGCATCTAGAACAGCAGCCATTCTCCTAGGCATAGACTCCCACCGGCTTCCCAAAAAATCCCCTTCAATATCCTGAGTCCAAACCACATCAAGAGCTTCTGCTAGACATCTTCTAACAGTATCTGGCCCCCCCCTTAGTCTTGTGAATGTTGGGAAAGCTCTGGTGTAACTTTTCCTTCAACCTCTTCTAATAGTACTCAATAGGATTGAGGTCTGGGGAATTGGATGGCCATTCCATAACCTGTATGTTGTTTCCTGCAAACCAAGTCATAGTATCTCTTGTAGTATGTATCTTTGCACCATCTTGCTGAAAGATAGGATCCCCAACTGTGGCCTTCACCTCCTGCCAGACATCAACTAAGCTATCCTCCATCACTCAAATATATACAAATCTATTCACTCTCTTGTCAAAAATAGAAATCAGAGGAGCCTTATTTTTACCCCAAATACAAGCCCATACCATCAACTTTATCCCAGATTCTTTTGTAACCCCATGAATGCAGTCTTTATGCCACTTTTCTTTAGGTGTCCTCAACACCCAAATACCCTTAGGATCTTTGAACTTTTCAACTATGCATTCATCACTAAAGATAACCCCCTCAAAGTTCTCCTGTGTCCAATCCTTATACTTCTTGGCCCAAGCTAGCCTCTTGACAGCATGCTCATCTTTCAGAAATGCTCTTTTCCTGGCTCTCCACTACTTGATGTTGACTGATGCTAAAGCTCGCTTGATAGTCTTAATTAAGGCATGTAGTGCAACCTCATTGCGCAATTCTGACAAGGGGAGACGGCGTGGCTTCTTAAACTCTCTGACTAGGCTCCGATAGATTCAGGTATCGATAATTTTGTGTCTTCCAGGCATGGGGAGGTTTTTCACATCATCCCTCTTTTGGAACAAGTTGTAGAAACTTAGAACAGTACTCTTGGGACGACTTAAGATCTTTCCAATTTCAGAAAAAGAGCAAGATATTTCTTTCAAGGCAACAATTTGCCCTTTCTCAAACTCTGTGAGATTGCCAGGCTTTTCTGGAGGAATGGTGGTTGAGGGATGGTTGATCATTGCGGTGGGTTTTTTTGAGGGGTTGCCTGGTTGCCGCCGATCGGACGCATAACTTTGTCCTAGTACTTTATATCAAGAAATTGAGTGAAGATTATCTGAGACGTGGCATAAGTGTTTAATATAGGTGAATTGAATTTTCTCTCTAAACTGAGAGAGTTAGCCAATTGCTAATAGATTTGCAAAGAAGTATATTTAAGATTATCTAAGAAAACATGATAGAAATTATCAATATAGATATATTAACCTTTCTCTCAAACCCAAAACAGTTGACTACTTTCTAGTATATCTGTAAAGACGCAGATTTAAGATTATCTAAGAAGATAAGGCATAAGTTCTTAATATAGGTAGATTAACTTTTCTCACTAAATCAAGAAAGTTGACCATCTTTTAATATATCTGCCAAGAGGCGAATTCAAGAAATTTTGAGAAGACAATGCATTCATGGTTACTATAGATATATTTGGTACTAAGTTATAGTATTAGCTGAAATAATATGATTTAAGCAATAAGTAGTTTGAGTAGTATTGAAAAACTAAAATATCATACACACTTCATAAGGGAAGAAATAGTACAATACTGTGAGAGAAAAGTATTAGTAAATTTACATAAGTTCAAAGAATAAGGAAAGGAAAATACTAACAATTTGAGGAAAATACTCATATAATAAATAAGTTCTAAAGGTGAGGATGTACTAGCAAGTAAACTGAAAAGACAGGAAGTTTGAAAGTTTCATCTACTGAAGCTGTTAGTATTTATTAATATAATATACCTTGATTAGAATTATATTAGAGTTTTAACAATAGTCAAAAATATCTTCTTTACAGACAATACAATATATGAGATCCTGTAAGAGACACTATTACTAATATTCTAGCTAATATTTAAATAGTAAGTACCAGGATCAAAACAGAATAAGGCTAGTATGATTCACATACTAGTAGGAAAATTTGTAATAAGAGGTAACCCCCAACCAGTCTTTAACTTAAAGATATTAAATCCAAGTTACTTATATTCTTTGAGTTCCATTATTTCATAATATATCTTCAAAATACAAATTCTCAATATATTAAGTACAAGTTACATATATTCTTCCAGTTCTATTATTTCATAATATTGCTTTGAAAATACTAATACTGAAGATATTAAGTCCAAATGACTCATACTCTTCAAGTTCCATGATTTCCCTTAATTTCTTTGAAAATGTGGATCCTGAAGATATTAAGTCCAAGGTACTGATATTCTTCGAGTTCTATTATTTCATGAAATTTCTTTGAAAATACAGCTCCTGAAGATATTAACAGAAAGTGACTCATACTCGTCCAGTTCCATAAGTTCTTTAAATTTCTTTGAAAATATAGATTCTAGATGATTCCACATTAAGAAATATTGATATAGGTGCTTAAATAGTGTAAACCAACTTGTTAGTTGTAAATCTGTACCAAACAAAGTGAGCAGGTTGAAGGATGAAAATAGAGGAGTACCTGGAATTAGTAAAATGAAGAAAACAGCTGATATAATATAATTATAATAATATCAAGCAAATATATTAAAGCAACGAATACAAGAACAGGATGCAAATTACCAACAAACTAACTATCCTCATAAGATAAGGATAAGAGGAAGAATAACGTGATAAGAAACATCACCATATACAAAATATGGCTCGAAGAACATGAGAAACAGACAATAACTTCAAAGATAATTAGTTTAATATTGTTAGGAGATGAAATTGCTAAGATTTTGTTGAAAGAAACTAACTTTCATACAACTTATTCAAGTTTCCGAATATAATATATGTTAGTTAGTACTGGATAATATAAAAAATATAAAATATAAAATAATACAAGAGAGGAAGGAAATTATCTTAAATAACCTAAGATGAAATCGATAAAGTGTTTCTGCTCCGAAGAGAGTATTTTGAAAGTTAGATATAGCATTGATATAGAGAAGGTGAGTGGCTCTATTTCGACCATCTTCTTCAAATACTTTGTGGTATTTATATCAATTAGCATATATTAAGTTAGTTCCCGGATACTCAAGTTGTGCTTAGTACTCCACTGCACATCTGCAATAAAGTAAAGCCTACTAGAGTATCTCTGAGAAAGTAAAGTAGAATGTTATGCATATACACTCTGTAGCAAATTGTTAGTTATAGTCAAATTCCAAATTACATTTCAAGAATGAAACGAAGACTTACACATTATTCCCTTATATACTTTTCACAATGTATTCTTCTTTTAAAGTTAGTTCAACTGTAACGACAATCCCCAACTTTGTCTATTGATTTCAATCTGGACTCCTCCTCCTCGGCCAGAATCTGCACACACTGTGATACTTTCTCCTGACAATATAGAGGCAGGAAAGATATTCTGAACAGTAGTAACAAAATCCCACAACAAATATCCATTCAACAATGTATTGTTTCTCCAAGTTAGGGGTAGTATAATACCCACACTATCCTCAATCCGATCCAATCACGGGCCAACCAGCCATATATCAAACTCAAGTCGAACCATTGCTCATTTCAGAGTAAAGAGCAGAAGAGAAAACAGCAAAGAATGCTATAATAGGTATTACTGCAATAGATAAGAGCTTGCAGTAGATATCCTCTTCTCATAAGAACCATTAGTCCAGGATATTTGGCTGGATTCTCAATGCCTTAAGGATTGGAATTGAAAAATTGTTATTCAACAACCCTTATATACCTCTCTCAGAAGCTCTTATTTCACTTCTCTTTAAAGTGACAATTGTAGCATAGTTCTCATGCTATGATATCTCCCATAAGATAGAAGAGTTGAGATGATTGCAACACTTCGTAACTCGCCCATGCCCATCCTCCATTTCCACAATTGACATCAGAAGCCTGTTAGCTTTTTCTGAGATCATAGTTATTGCACAATTCTTGTACAATGACATCTCCTGTAATGTGAAAGTATTGAATCAATACCAACACCCTCTCATTGTAGGGTCATTTCCCTTTTCTCTCCTCAATGAGGGGTATCAACATTCTGGGCATTTACTATGACTTTAACAGCAAAAGTCTCAGAACAAGTTGATGCCCAAACCTCCTTTTCAGCAGTCAATATGATAATCCTATTAGTTTCTTCTGAAATAACAGTTTATAGCAGAAGTAATTCTTAGATTAAGATATCCACTGTAGGATAGATCTAGGAATTGATATACTGGTCAATTCCCCCCAACTCCAACAAGATGCCCATCCAGCATCATCCCTGTCCTCCTCTTCCTGATCGGTATTAAGATTATGAGCATGTAGCAGTAACAATACTCACTACCGCACCATGCCCATCCTGCTTCTCAGTGAACAACATCATTAGTTTGTTAGATGATGTCGAAGTTTGCTTGCCATAACTTGTTTTTCCATTTTGTAACTTGAATTGTTAAAATAAGTCAAGAGTGCTTAAGTGGTAGCAGTAGTAAGAGTCTTTATGAGTGAAAGTGGAGTAGAATACGACATTCCAGTCGCAAACACTCCTTGATTCCCCTCTCTCTCTCCACCAACATCAAGTTCCCTCTAATCTTGATATATTATCAAGATTATTTCCTCTGATCCTGGAAACTGCTCCTTTTGATATTTGTTAGATATTTTATATCCTTATGATATTGTTAGCTATTTGTGTTATTATTGTAGAGTAGATAAAGTACGCACCAAATATATAACCAAGCACAAACATATCTGCTTGGTTAAATGTGTTAGTTTTATCAAGATTATTTCCTCTGATCCTGGAAACTGCTTCTTTTGATATTTGTTAGATATTTTCTATCTTTATGATATTGTTAGCTATTTGTGTTATTATTGTAGAGTAGATAAAGTACGCACCAACTATATAACCAAGCACAAACATATGTGCTTGGTTAAATGTGTTAGTTTTATCAAGATTATTTCCTCTGATCCTGGAAACTGCTCCTTTTGATATTTGTTAGATATTTTATATCCTTGTCATATTGTTAGCTATTTGTGTTATTATTGTAGAGTAGATAAAGTACGCATCAAATATATAACCAAGCACAAACATATGTGCTTGGTTAAATGTGTTAGTTTTGTGTGTGTTTAGTATATAAAGTGAAAATATAGTAAATGTTCTTGGAAAGAATCAAGGAAGTAAATGTTCTTGAAGTCAATGTTCTTTTCAAGTAAATTTTCTTGAAGTAAATGTGCTGTAAAAGTAAATGTTCTTTTCAAGTAAATGTTCTTGAAGTAAATGTGCTGTAAAAGTAAATGTTCTTTAAGAGTAGAGAGCAAATGTTCTTGAAGTAAATGTTCTTTAAAAGTAAATGTTCTTTAAGTAGTGGAGGCCCAGCCCACCCAAGCAAGAATGGCATATGGGGTGGGATCATTGGCAAGGGGAGTGAGGGCTAGAAGTAGGAGTTTGAAAACAAACTCTATTATCATTCAAGTTATTAGCATCAAGATTCCATATCATTGTAAAATAGTGAATTGAGGAGAGAGAGAGAGAGAGAGAGAGAGAGAAATATGTATTTACCCCACAACGCCAACTACGCTCCCCTCACCCACTAGCCCCCCACCAAAGCCAGATCTGCTTCTGGAAGAGTGAGAGAGAAGATCCCTCTCTCGCTCATTGGCATATGGACCATCTCTTGTGAGCGGTGCCAATTGCCTCGCCCACAAGAGATTAATTAAAGAAAGAAAGAAAGAAAGAAAGAAAGGTAGAACAAAGGTATCGGATATGAGAGAGAGAGAGAGAGAGAGAGAGAGAGAGAGAGAAAAGAAACCATATCTGTGGAAGAAGGAAGGAAGGCAGGCATGGTGGTCGAGTCGAGAAAGAAAATGGGCGGGAGGGACCCGTTATATACGTTCAGGAACTGCGGGATCAGTGCGTGCGATAGGACTGCTTCGGGTTGTGTGCGGAGTAGGGGTATGGCTAAGACTGCGTTCCGGCGAGAGTGCGGGCGGGCTAGAACCCCTCGATTTGCTGGCGAAAATCTATGTGGTACTGACCTGAGCAGCAACGCACTCTACCACTTTTACAAAGTACCGGGGCCATACGCGGTATGGGAGACACATAAAGTGATACGGAAATGCCCCTGCAGCATCTCCAAGGCCGATATTCAGTTTCGAACGGCCAAAGACTTCAATACCACGAGTGACATCCTATGAAGCGTGAACCGCATGCAGAATGACTTTGCACGCGCGCCGCAAGATCCCGGCCTCCGGACACGCAGTAGAACTATCTTATCACGTTCACGTACGAGTATTTCCCCCCTACTACTTCCTAGTGCACACGATTCAAGCCGTAACTCCAACTTTTTATTTTAAAAGAAAACTTTGTCCAACTACGCTACGGTACACAAACCCATGAGCCACTGGCCACGCTATAGACAATAAACTTCCCGCTAATTGGTTTAAAACTCAACACATTCATCTATCTCCTCCCCTTCTTTTTCCCGGCAACTACTTTGAAAGCAGCATTAGTCTCGGGGCTAGCGTCCCTGGCGGCTTGTTGGGTATTGGTCTTTCCCTTCGCAACCTCGTTCCATCCACCGGTTCCACCCCCATTAGATGATCCCGCTTCAATGACGATGCCGATTCTGGCAGCCTCTTTACGACGAATGAATTCTGCGGCGAAGCGACGGCCATCCATAGTTGTGGAGCAGTGATAGATGGTGTCAGAGATGAGGCTTGCGTCCAAGGGAAAGTTAAGCATCTCAGCAAGGAGTTCATTGGCTAGAAAAGTTAGCATAGCGACAACAAAAGTACAAGTGTAGAATTATTAAATACCTTTGACTCCCTCCTTCAATCCGGTAAGAGATGCCATTGCCCACTTGTGGAATTCTCCCTCAGCGCTTGTAGCGGTAGGTTTGACCGGGGCAACCGCCGGAACAACCTTTTTGGCAGCTGGGATACCAATGGTGCTAGACACAGTTCGTAATGGCTGTGCTGGTGCTGTTGGTGTAGAAGGAAGAGGGCCAGCGGGACCACTAGCGCCCAACTTGGATTTACCTCCGGGACCGACGGTAGTCCATGCTCCGCTGGCCATGGGCTGGGAAGTCTTACTAGCGAGATCAGCATACCTCTTTCCACTGGCTAGAGGCGCGGAGGGAATCTGTGCTGTCGCCTGGGCTGTGGACGCCGCGAGTGCAGCTTTTGCTTTGCGGGCTTCTTCTTCCTTTTGAATCTGTGAAAGCGTCTTTTTAGCGCCGGCACTCGGAAGAGAGTTCGCCTTGACCAATGGTTTAGCCCAAGCAGATGCAGATCCGGTAGCCGGAGTAGCGGATGGGGAAGTTGCCCAGGTGGCTGTCGATGGGAGACCTGGGGCCGGGGGAGGAGGCTGGTTAGCCGCTTGTTGGGCCATGAGCTGACGCCTCTGTTCCGCTTCATAGGCTTCCTTGTTGCGCTGTTGCTCCGCCTCGATTTCCTGGATCTCTTTGAGAGTGAGAGAAGGTTGCTTCACTTCATTGTCCTTGTTCGCCCAAGGAGCGATAGAGGCACTAGCACTTGTGTGAGGAGCCTCATTCGAAGGGCTACGAGCCATAGCACTAGAGCCGAGGATAGTAGATTGAGAACCGGCCGGCGGAGGGAAAGGTTGAACAAGGGGAGCGGACTCGGAATCTTGCCAGTCATTGCTAGATGTAATTTGTGCTTGTGTAGGGCGAGGAGAAGTCTTTGTCGAAGGCGTCGCCTTTGGAATCGATACCTTTGGCTGCTCAGGAGCTTGGGGCTGGGCCTGTGGTTTAACGGTTTCAGGAGCGATGCCCCAGGCAGAACTCTCCAGAGTCGGAGAAGGAACCTTGTCATGCTGAACGGGGACAGTCCCACCGCGTTCTTGGGTCTGCTGCGAGGATCTTTCATCTTCCCTCTCGATATGGTGAGCCTCGTAAGATTGGACGTGCTGTTGAGCCTGTGCGACAGCCGCTACCGCCTGTTGTTGAGCTTGTTGAAGTTCTTGCTGCTTCTCAACCTGTTGGTGTTGTGTCTGGTATGCCTTCTGGACCTGTTGACGTTGCATTTCAAGGATTCTATGCTGTTGTTCCATCTGTAAGCGATCGGCCTGAACCTGTTGCTGCTGTTGGGCGAATTGACTGTTCTGTTGGAGCTGCTGCCCGGCCATACCGGCCATGCCATGTCCACCGCCAACTCCGAAAGCATCAGCGCCTCCGGCGGCTGCACCAGCCTGCCTCAACAATACGCCCGGCTCAAATGAGTTCTGCCCACCGATCCCGACCGTTGTTGCAGTAACAGGGGTCCCAAACCCGCCAGGGCTTTGTAGACTTCCTTGTAAGCTCCCAAAGCTGGGTTGAGAATGGAGGCTCTGTTGAGAGTGTTGATGATGTAGGGCGTGCTGTTTTGCAAAAACTTGTTGCTGAACTAGATACTCTCGTTGCCTAGCCAAAATATACTGCTCCTCCTGCTTCCTTCTCTCCAATGCATTTTGTTGGTCAGCAGTGAGGGTCGTTCCAAAACTCGGGAAACTTCCAGCAAAAGGAGGTTGAACTGTGCCGGCAGTTTGAGGTGGCTGTTGATTCTCATTCAACCAAGAAGAGGAAACGGCGACTCCAGGCCAAGTGTTAGGCTGAGATGCAGTGGGTTGCGCGAGAGTGGAATTTGCTGGAGCTTGAAGAGGGACTAGGAAAGGCTCACGTGTGTTCCCTATCCTGCGCACCAGATTACCCAATTGCTCAAATTCCGGGTCTTCAACCCTCTTTACTGCCAAGTCTGGGGTGAAGAACCCAGCCTTGTACCAATCATGCATCTCCAAGCCCGAGAAAGGACCCTGAACGGTCCCACTGGGATCACGATAGGTCCACTGTATCTTATCGGGCATGACCATCACGTGTTGTTGCGGTGCGACCGCTCCGGGAGGAGGACGGATTTGTGGGGCCTGTTGAACAGCTGGTGGTTGGATACCTGCAGAAAGCGGAGCTGGTTGAACTGGTTGGTTCTGGTGAAGACTATGGATGCCGGGTAATGAGTCATCACGATCCCTAGGATACAGGGTATTTTCCCCGGAGGCGGCCGCCCCAAGGTTACCGATACTCCGTGTGGTATGTAGGTTAAAAATGTCCATGGCAGCCGGCCTCTCTCTCATAGGGCTATCCACGGAGCTACCGAACCCACTTCTACCGCTGCCGAACGCATTACCGAACCTCAGATCACCGAAGGCGTCATTCGATTCAAACCCGCCTTGTTGTTGTTGTTGCTGAGGCTGTTGCTCTTCCTCGACTTGCGGCTCCTGTTGGAACAGCTGTCCAAGCCGGCTTGCACGGCTTGCCGACCCGAATCCTCCACCTCCGATACTTCCCATGCCACCAATTCCACCGCCAGAAAACGGGCCTCCGCTGCCAATGGTGTTGGGACTGTTCAAATCGCTGAGCATACTACCGCCGAAAAATGAACTCGGAGCGGTATTGTTTCCAAGCCCGGAAGGCCCAGAAGTCCCTCCCCACAAAGTGCCACCGCCCAAGGAACTGAATGGTGCGAGACCACTACCAATACCGCTGCCCAACCCGGCAGTAGAGCTTCGGCCGCTTCTGTCGCTGCCGGGCGCGCCCACATCACTCCTTCTGAACCCTCCAATAATGCCTCCCCCGCTACTATTTTCCGTATCATCTTCGTCTGCCTTTTCAGGGGCAGGGCTCTGATAAGGGTTAGTTTCTGTAGGACTTAATGGTTCATTCTCATGCAGACCACCAATGATCCCGCCAATGCTACCTTCCCTTGATCGCCCATTTAGCGGATAGTGACCTTGCTGATTTAATTGTAAATTCTGGAGCTGTTGATGCAAACTGCCAACATTGCTACCGTCGCGCGCTGTACCTATGCCGGAGAAACCGAGATCGCTACGGACCTTGGTCGGGGTGGAAACAGAATTGCCTTGCCGAGTTTGAGTATTACTTGTCATGTTGAAAGAATTGTCCTTCATCCGTTGTTCGAGACCAGGCGTAGGAAGCGGGGAATGTTGTTGTTGCTGCTGCTGTTCTTGCCGTTGGTCATGGTCACGGTCGTCCCTCTCCCCACCAAGACCAAACGGATCAGTGTCCGAACTCATTGGTCGCTCACGTTCATGCTCTTGCCGCAATTCATTTGCGTTAGGGGAGCGGGGTCCCTGGGTGTTTTCAACTCGTTCGTCCTCTTCTTCAACCTTAGGTTGCGCCGTCGAACCTTTCTGCCCTGTATTACCCGCACCACCACCTGCTTTCAGCTTTTCCGAAGAGGCGCTCTGTAGGGAAAACCCGCCCATTGCACCACCAAATACACCATTCCCGAACGTGCCCATCGGACTATTCAAGGCACTACTTGTAAATCCACTTCCGCCAGTGCTCCCACTAGGTCCCCAAGCTGTGCTACCCCTCCGAAACAATCCGGAACTTTTACCGCCACTTCCGGAACCATCTTCATCATCCCCAGCCTGACCAGATGTACCAGAGGTGCTACCCCAACGTCCGAATAGGGTCCTATCCCGACCACCACCTTCCCGAGTTTGGTCTTCCTCTCTCAATTCAGTCCTGCGTCTCGGCAACTGAGGGGGGGTAGAGTTGAAGGGTGAATTGGGAAGGGCGGCGTCGGAGGTTTCACGGCGTCGGTTTGTCGGGCGAGTGACACTGGGGGTGCCTGTGCCAGGAGGGGCGGTAATTTTATTCCTATTCTGTGGGGGTGTATGATTGGTATTGTGGTGATTTATTGCTCCTTGGTTATTTTGATTTGGGGGTGCCTTATGAGGAGAGTTTACGTTGGAGGCAAACAACTGGTTTGGTCTATGTTAGCAAAAACCACAATCAAGTGTCCACTCAAATGCATGAAGCTTTGGAGGAATTGCAGAAATAGTGAATAACGTACCTCCTTCTCTTCCTCGTTCATATCCTCCAGACTAACAGGTTTCAATCCTCCCTCCTTATCCCAACAAACTTCAGCACCACAAACTTCATCGCCACTCCGACCCCAACCACTACTGCCACCACCACCACCACCACTACCGCTGCCCGAACTCAAATCCCCGAGCATTAAATCCTTTACCTCTCGTAAAGTGCCATTCTGCTCCTGGGCCCTGAAGATGCTTAGCAAGTCCTCCTTGGCGTAAGCAGTGCTGACCGCATTTCCGGTACCACTCCTGTTAAAATGATGTGGGGGGTGATAAACATTCGAACCGGAAGGAGTTAAAGGAGGTTGAGAGTGCTGTGAGGTAGGGGGATGAGTGAGGGTAGTGGAAAGTGAGGGGCGACGGTGGGAGGTGGTAGATGTGCCATTAGCACGACGAGACCTAGGGACGGAAGTTAGATCGCTTAAAGACATAATGTTTGCTCCAAAGTTAAATTTAATGTGCAACGGCGGGGTGGATCGGGGAGGAAGAGAGGGGAGGAAGGATAGGATGAAAAGGTGAAAACAGTAAATTGTGGCGGGAGAGAAGGTATGACGACAGAAAATGCAAAGCCTTTTTGTTTGACAAAATAGAGCGCCTCAGAGAAGGCTGAAGATTTCACCGGATGACGACGTGGGAAGGCAAGGATCTGTAGAAGTTGGGAAGGAAGGGAAAAAGAAGAAGAAAAAGATAATACACTCCAACAGGGAAAGCGGATGTGATAAGTTTTTTGGTGGGGATGTGTGGTGAAGGGAAGGCCTTAATTTCCCCCCTGCGTGCACACGCAGGGAGAGGGGGGGGGGGAGACGCGAGGGGCAGTGGATACGTATCATTGAAACGGCCACCACCACCAAAACAACAAGGGGGAGGGCAATATGTGAAAAACAGGTAAGAGAGGAAGGGAGAGAAAGAGTAAATGTAAAAGGCAAAAAGATCAAGAATAAAAATAAATGAAAAATAAAGACGATGTCTCACCAATCGCCTGATCCTCCTCCACTACCTCCTCCCGAGGTGGAAGGATTACCAGAATTATTGGTAGTGTTGATCCCACCGTCTTTTCCACCGCCGGCAGTTGTAGAGAAGGAAGAAGCGAAATGAGATGATGTAGACATTGTTTGTTCTTTTCTATATTGAAGGATTGCTGATTTATAAAAAGCCTGTCGAGTCTCTCTAGAGAATCAGCGGACAATAGGTGTGTGTATGTATGTGTGTTTGAGGGTATGTTTGATGACTAGATGTTGGAAGAGTGAGCGAGTTTAGTGGACAGAATAAGATTGTAGGGAGGGACGCGATGGGGGTGGAGAGATGAACGGACAGATGTAGTGACAGTTGTGGATGACTGCTGAGGGTGGGTGTCGTACCGTAGTTTGTTTTTTTCCTCTTTTTCACTTTTCAGAGAGAAGAGGGATTAGATTGGATAGCGAAAGCTTTGTGTTTAGCCAAAGGAAGGATTGAGTGTGTGAATTCGATGAGAAAAGGGATTAGATGAAAGTGTTGCAAGGAGGGGGAAATCCGCTGGACACTGGCAGGTCAATCCGGTCTGGTTTGAGTGAGAATTTGGAGGTTCGAGAAGGCAAAGTTAGGCAAGGAAGAAGAAAAGAAGTGCAAGGGTGACAAGTGAGAGAGACTCAAGACCTTCTTTGTGCAGTTGGGGGAAGAAAAAAATGGATAAAAAGAATGTAAATAGTGTTAAATTGGGGGAACAAATTTCCAAATTTAGATACATTTATCATATTTAAAAGAATCTCGTGACCAATCTCAGTATTATTAACCTTCATTTAATTCGAACCACTCCCCGCAGAAGCCGCTGAAGTCATTTGAAGCAGCAGCACAGATTTATTTTAAGCTTGCATCAGTCATTGGATGGATTGATGTTCATATTATAAGTTCCCCATGCTTCCTGTCTATCCCCGCTGGAGTGCATACTGATATATCTTCACCATAGGAGTAATTACCGGTTGGGACTCAACAGTACTGTACTTTTTAACCTTGCGAGCTATGCACTGGACTGCAGTCCTCGATACTGGAGCCGCCACAGGCTTCTCGTAGATGAATCTATATATTTGACCAAGCACAGTACGGTACGTACTCATAATGCCGTACTATACGGTATGATACACCATAACCTCGCTCCTTTTCCCAAAGAACAATTTGTGGCGTGAAAAAAAAAAAGAAAAAAAAACTCTTACCCCTAACCCCTAAAGAAAGAAAAGGAGGAAGAAACAAGAGAAGAAACCATAATTCACCCACCCCACCCGATCGACAACAACGACATGTCACATCAGTCAAAGCGCTCCCCTTCCTTCCCCCATTCCCGAATCCGTCACTCACTCACCTGCGCACACGTGAGGACGCGAACGCGGCCTTCCCGCCCTTTTGTTGTCTCAAATCAGCCGGAGAGGCTGACGGTTTCCCGTTTGAGGCGCAGTGCCGCAGTTGTTCGTCGTGCCCTGCCTGCATCTCACTCGCAGCCCAGGCAGGAGGGGTTTTCAAAGATAAATGTGTGGAAAAGGATTAGCTTACTTCGCAGTTTCAGGTAAGCTTGGTGCGCCCAGGAACAGTTAACTTACCATTACTATGCTTTACCATACCATACTTTTTTTTCAGGTAGGTAAAGAGAGAGGTACAGAGATTTGTAACTGCTGTAAAATTCTGTTTAACAAAACTCTACCAGAGCTCAGAACCAATACTTGAGGCAAAAAAGAAATTGAAGAAAACTTCTAAAATATAGGAGCTGATTCTACTAGTGGCGGCTTATGTTTCTGGGCAAAAATCTTGCAACTTGGACTTTTTGTAAATGAAGAGTTTTTTCAATGAGATTTATAAGATCCATTATAGCCTTTACACTCTACTTCCAGTTCAAGTTTCCTTTATCAATTCAAATATGCTGCTCAACATTTAGGAATACTATTGACTAACATCATCTAGGAATCTAATACAACTCTCAGTGCTTACTTATTACTTAAAAGTGGGTTTTTAATGTTGAAAACTCTTACTAAGGTAATATCAGAAAAATGTCGAAGTGTGGTCCAAGATGGTCCTAAACGCTCCTAGTCCACCAAGGGGGGTCGTGGTCCCTGTGGTCCACCTGGTCTACTCCGATCCATTCTGATCCACACTTTTTCAAATTTTGCAGAAAATGTGGACCAGGGTGGATCAGGGTGGACCAGGAGGACCAGGGTGACCATAACTCCCCTTAGTGAACCA
>Ga0307507_10008215_pt1 | contig 14592 bp, 10 predicted proteins | sample 7_EM_MG_FD_207223 | JGI IMG/M metagenome (GOLD analysis project Ga0307507, IMG submission 207223) | Populus trichocarpa ectomycorrhiza microbial communities from riparian zone in the Pacific Northwest, United States - 7_EM | ecosystem: Host-associated > Plants > Roots > Unclassified | place... | reverse complement strand
TGGAGTTATTTATTTATTTAATTTTAATTTAATTTTCTCTCTATAGTTTTGTTCCCAAAAAAAAAAATTAGAGAGAGAAAGGAGGTGAAAGAGAGGAGGGATGTGTGGGCGTGAGGGTAAGAGAAGAGCCTTGGACAGTGAACGGCTCATTGTAGTTAACATGCGCTTCTTCTTTTTTTCGTTTTTTCTCTTTTTTTTTTGGGTTTTCTTGCAGTCAGGATCCGGTGTGGCGTGGGTGTATGTTTTGTTTGTGTGAGATTGAGGAAAATTTTGAGGTGGGGTCCACGTTATGGGGCCTGGTTATGATGCACATGCGTGGGAGTGTGGACAGTAGCCATAAAGGCAGCTAACTTTTTTATAAAAATATTTATGTATTTTATTTTTATGCTAATGATATATTTATTTTGGGATTTTTGTAAAAAAATAATAATACCAGCACCACTATTTCAATTTTTCAAAGCCACTATCTAATCTTGAAAAGAATTATAGATTGATCCTCAAGTTTTTTGTTTAAAAAATAAATAAGTATTTTTAAAGAAAAAATAAAAAATAAAGCAATACTAGATCACTCTTAAAAAATCTATTAGTTTTATAGAAAACTACCCAATCTAATTTTGAAAAAAAAATTATTAATTGATTATCAAGGTTTTTGTTTAAGAATAATTGAATATTTTTAAGTAAGATAAAGATATTTATGTGTTCTGTTTTTATTATTTGATTTGGGATTTTTGTAAGCAGTAATAATAATAATAAAAATAACATCAACGATAATAATAATACCAACACCATTATTTCAATTTTCCAAAGCCACTCTAACTAATTTAAAAAAAATATATAGATTGATTCTCAAGCTTTTTGTTTTAAAAATAAATAATAAATAATATTAGATCACTGTTAAAAAATCAATTAGTTTTATAGAAAATTACTCTATCTAATTTTGAAAAAAATATCAATATTTTTGTTTTAAAAATAAATAAGTATTTTTAAAGAGAAAATAAATAATATTAGATCACTCTTAAAAAAGCAATTAGTTTTATAGAAAATTACTCTATCTAATTTTGAAAAGAAGCATCAATATTTTTGTTTAAAAAATAAATAAATACTTTTAAAACAAAATAAAAACCGAAATAATATCAGATCACTCTTAGGAAGTCGATTAGTTTGACATAATTAATTAACAAAACTGTTTAATCATTTACGAATAATCCTTAACAAGATTAGCAGCACAAGAAATCTCTTTATTTCTTATATATTTTAACAGTGGGAATATTATTAGATTCTTCCCGGCCACCATAATTAATTTCCCACAACATGGTCTAATTCGATTGAAGGGTTATGGTTGTGATTTTATTGAAATTTAGAATGTTTGGAATTTTCTAATTAGAGATTGCCTCTGAGGAAAAAAAAAACAGAATGATGATCCATTTAAAGGAAGGATTCAGAAATTCCATGTTGGTTTTTTTTCCTTTTTTTTTAATTGGACCACGTCAGGGATTAGCTAATATCAATGTGACTCTATCCATAGGCGATGATGATGATTCTCCTATCCTATCATATGTGTGTGACGTTAACGGAATGACTGAAAATCATGACGATTCAGTTTTTTACTTAGCATTCACTAACCGGAGGGAATAGGCTAGCCTAAGCGGGCTACAGTTTTTTTTTCCCTCAAATTAATTTTTTTAGTTTATTTTTTATGTGTATTTTAAATTTTTTTTATGTGGTTGTATTAAAATGAATTTTAAAAAATAAAAAATATTATTTTAATATATTTATAAATAAAAAATACTTCAAAATTTATTTATATCGCTTTCTTATCTCTTGCTTGTTTGGGAGTGTGGTTGTGGATTTACAGTTGTTTTTTAAAGTGTTTTTCATTAAAAAAAATGTATCAAAATAATATTTTTTATTTTTTAAAAATTATTTTTGATATCAACGCATCAAAATAATCTAAACATACCAAAAATATATTAATTTAAAGTAAAAAAATAAAAATAATTTAATTTTTTAAAAATATACTTTTAAAACATAAAAACAAATAATAACTTAATCCCTTTAATCAAATGCATACCCAATTGACACAAGGGCTTATTAGTGATTGGGCTTTGCTGCACTTTGAGATCGTGTAAAATGAAAGGTTTATTAAAAAAAAAACATAAAGTATCATAGGCTAGCTTTCATATTCGAACTTGAGATATGGAGAGAGGAAACCCCCGATGTGAGGTAATATCTAGGATGGTGTTAAATGAAAGTGTTTGCACCAAAAATGGAAATTTATTAGTTGATAATAAAGTGTTTAATTTATTTTATATAAATAAATACTAACTCTTGCTAATCCGAATAAATAATTTATTTTATATTTAATTTTCATAAATACTGTTAAATTTAACTTTAAATATGCTTCAAACTTAGCTGAAGGTATAATTTATATCATATATATGCACATGTAAAATATTTATATTTTTTAATTTAATATAATATATAAATATTTCAATATTAACATATTATATATTTATTATTTTATGTTAAACAATAAATAGTTTTAAAATTGATCAATACAAATGGTAAAGTGTCATGGAGTGTGTGTTTGTAGTAGTTTTTAATGTTGCACTTTGAAAAAAATAGGTTTTAAAAAATTATAAATTATAATTTTTTTTAACTAACTGTATATTAATTAACTAAATATTTTTAAATTTATAATTAAGATAAAATGTAGACGGTATGACGTTACACTACATCCAGTGGCAAAACTAGGGGGGCTGCAAGATTTTTTTGTTTTTCAATCCCTCTTTGAAAAATTACATTTTTAGCTCTAAAACAAAAAAGAAGATTAAATTTTGCCCCTCCTAATTTATTTTTTCCCCTAATTTATCCCCGAACTAAAATTTATTAGCTCCGCCACACCACATAAATAAACAAAGGTGGAAACACACACACTCTGCTAATTTGCAAACTACAGGACCGAAAAGCGAAAAAACACAATTACCAGAGAAAAAACACTGGTTGTATATTTATAGCCTTTTCAGGCCCCACGTGTCGTTCTCCAGAGTCGAAAGATCAACGAAACCTCTGTAAGCCCGAGTGTGACTCGCACACTTTCCTTCAACGCCAACTCGGACAGAACTCACTCCTATGTATTCACCGTCGATTGCTGCCTGACTCAGTAATCACTGTAAGATCCTCCAAAATTCCCCTTCAATTTCAATTCGCAGCTCATTTTTTAGAGCTAAAAAATCAATCTTCTTTTCTTTTAGGGTTTCAATTGATCATATCTGTAAAAAAATTGAGACTATTTAACAAGAATCTTAAATGTGAAGTATGTTTCCTAAGGACTGGATAACACTGCTTGACATATTTTCTGCTAAGCATCTTAAGTATTAAGCATGTTTTGTAATGTAATCCTTTTAACTTGGGCTACACTTGTTACAACAGACCAGATTGTGCTTGGAAAATAAGCAAGCAAAGGATGCTATAATTAGTTTATTGGTGGTAGTTAATATGTTCATTTTGATGAAATTACTGTTTATGGTCCTGTCTGGCCTTTCAATGTGAAACTTGATATTTAAGGTTGTCAACATTGTTTTTTATCCTATCCATGATACTTGGTATGCATGTGTTGCAAATTAGTGTTTTTTTTTATTTTGTGGTCAGATGGAAGAAGTTTGTTTGAATAGTGAGCCGGTGTTTGACGAAGGCGATGACTATGAAGTTGAGGGAGACAGCAGTGCAGTGGGATGTGATGATGAAACTGGTGAAAATTGTTCGAAGAAAGAACGACCAGAACCGACCGTGGGTTTGGAGTTTGATTCTTTTGATGAAGCTTATGATTTTTACAATGTTTATGCCAAGGAACAAGGTTTTGGCATTAGAGTGAGCAACTCTTGGTTCAGGTCAAAGAGAAAAGAACGTTATAGAGCGAAACTTAGTTGCAGTAGTGCAGGTTTTAAGAAAAAGAGTGAAGCAAACAATCCAAGACCGGAAACAAGAACTGGCTGTCCTGCAATGGTCGTCATTAGGCTAGTGGACTCTAAAAGATGGAGAATAGTTGATGTTGAGCTTGAACATAATCATCCGGTGAATCCTCAAATCAAAAGGTTTTATAAGTCTCATAAACGGATGATTCTTGCAGCCAAAAAAGCACAACCACCACCAGAGCCTGTCACCGAAGTACACACTATCAGGTTGCATCGTAGAGCTCTCATGAATACTGGGTGTAATGTGTACTTAAATGTTGATGAAAGGGGGCATGTTGATCATGTTGATCACTTCAAACATTTGGAACTCAAAGAAGGAGATGCACTTGCAGTATATAACTACTTCTGTCGCATGAAGTTGACAAATCCTAACTTCTTTTACTTAATGGATCTCGATGACGAGGGGCGCCTGAGGAATGTGTTTTGGGCTGATGCTAGGTCCAGGGTTGCATATGGTTTCTTTTGTGACACGGTAACAATTGACACAACATGCCTGGCAAACAGGTATGAGATACCTCTTATTTCATTTGTTGGTGTGAACCACCATGGACAATCTGTGTTACTGGGATGTGGCTTCCTTGGACACGAGTCTATGGAATATTTTGTCTGGATTTTCAGGGCATGGATCAAGTGCATGCAAGGGCATCTTCCACAGGTTATCATTACTGACCAAAACAAACCCTTGCAAAGTGCAGTATCTGAGGTTTTCCCAAATGCTCGTCATTGTTACAATGTGTGTTGTATCACCCAGAGAGTTCCAGAGAGGTTGGGAGGGTTGCAGGGATATGAAGCCATCAAAAGACAATTAAATAAAGCTGTCTATAATTCCCTAAAGATAGCTGAGTTTGAAACTTCTTGGGCTGACATGATCAAGTGCCATGGTCTTGGTGATAATAAATGGCTTCAAACGTTGTATAAAGAAAGACAAGCGTGGGTTCCAGTCTACTTAAAGGACATATTTTTTGTGGGAATGATCCCCATCCAAGAAGATGAGAGCTTGAATGCCTTTTTTGATGGTTATGTACATAAGCATACATCGTTTAAGGAATTTGTAGATAAGTATGATCTCGCCCTACACCGTAAACACATGAAAGAAGCCATGGCAGATCTGGAGTCCACAAATTCAAGCTACGAGTTGAAAACAAGATGCAACTTTGAGGTGCAGCTCTCCAAAGTGTATACAAAAGAAATCTTTAGAAAGTTCCAGTCTGAAGTTGAGGGGATGTATTCTTGTTTTAACACAAAACAGCTGAGAGTTAATGGACAAATAGCAACATACATAGTCAAAGAACGAGTTGAAGTTGCAGGAAGTGAGAAGGAGGTTAGGCATTTTGAAGTTTTATATGATACAAGTCAAGCAGATATCCGATGCATATGCAGTTTGTTCAATTACAAAGGTTATCTATGTAGGCACGCCTTGAACGTGCTTAATTATAATGGTGTGGAAGAAGTCCCTTCTCGCTACATTCTGCCACGTTGGGGCAAAGATTATAAGCGCAGGGGTCTTCTAGATCACAATTCCGGTGACGTTGATGTGGATAACCCAATTTACTGGCATAATCTTCTGTATAGGTATGCCATTCCAGTTGTGGAAGTAGGAGCAGAGTCTTCAGATCATTATAAGATTGCATTGCAAGAACTGGAAGAGTTGTTGAACAAATTCAATCTTGCAGAGGACAACTTGGTGTAAATTCCTATATGTAGAAACTAGCTAGAAATTAGAAAATGCCGATTTGTAAAACTTCTTGCGGTGTCTATTATACTGTCTTCTCATGCCACTGGTGGAAGATATGCATCTCATACGAGGTTTCCCATGTCTTTGATTCTTTGAACTTGTGGCAAGCGTTATTCTAGTTTGGTCATTGAGAATGTTTTTGCCATGTTCTATAGCCTTGGTTCACAATGCAAACAGCACTACACAGGAGGTTCAAGTTCCAGGACAAGGGTTTGAACTAGTCCTTCCTATGTTTGTTTTTGTGTTGTGAATGATGTTTTCTCAAAATTTATATTTTTTTTATTGTTTTGATATACTAATATCAAAAATAAATTTAAAAATATATTATTTTGATGAATTTTAAAATAAAAAATATTTTAAAAAATAATTATTATTACAACGTTAAATAAATTCAAGGCACAACAAAGATGCACCTTGAATTGGCAAACAAGGAAACTTCTTGCAAGACACCAATTACACTTTGTACAACTTCCATTGGTTTGTTATTGTGATTGGATTGTTTTATTATTATTATTATTATTATTATTATTATTTTAATGTTTTAATATTTAAAATAATTTTTTTAAAAAAATTGTTATTTTAGTACATTTTCAAATAAAAAATATTCTTTAAAAAACAATATAAAAAAAATAATGTTTTAGCTATTCATCTCCAATTTACTCCATGAATTACCTCTGAAAGGCTTCTTTATATTTTTTCCTTCCAACCGAGGAGGCCAAGACGGCACGATTCATTGATATAACGTGGAAATCTTCAGGGATGAATGGCTGGGTATAAATATTTGCAAATGAAGAACATGTGCTGCAAAATTGGTTAGCACATGTACTAGAATTTAGAAGTCTCCCTTGTGACGGGGCAAATACCTTGATGGAGTTTCCAGTGTGTTTTCTTATATATTAAGCTCCTGCTTAGTCTCCCTTAGTTTCTTAACGATGGCAAAATATGTCAAGCTTCATTCCACAGAAGATGCATCTTTCTGAATGGAATCAGAGAAGAAAAATAAACAAGATTCTGGAAACTTGACAGGCGCCTCCCCTCTCCCTTCCCGTCGATAATACTGAAAGCAGCACACACATGAAGGGCTTTTTTGACATAGGAAACAAGAGACATGTATAATTATACCTTAGCTGAAAAGATTCACAAAAATATTGGTACTCAAATAACTATTATATCAATCACATGCTTCAATAAACATACAGCCTGCATCACTTTGTTTCCACAAGGGCAGTCTGTTAACAAGAAGTGCGAGCACAGGCCCGGATAATTCAAGTATTTCACATTGCTTGAAAGAAGAAATTTAATACAACTCCGAGGAGAGAAATTTCAAACAGAAAAACCCATGTACTGAGAAAAATAAATTAATTAATAAAAAAATGCAAGCACAAAGCACACCAGATCTCACTCAAAAGTTGCTCTTTACTGAGAAAAATTAATTAATTAATAAAAAAATGCAAGCACATAGCACACCAGATCTCACTCAAAAGTTGCTCTTTACTTTCGGCATGTAGGCAGTGTAACTCCATGGCATACAACGGCCAGCACAACGTAGATAATCACTAGTAGTAGTAAAATCAAAGCAACCCTGCGAGACGCAAAAAAAATTAGTCAGTGAGCAAGAAATTCAAGTATCTCTGGTTTCAAGTGGGTAAATGCTGAAAGAAACTCTTGAAATACATTCATGCATGTAGTTAGACATCAACAACAATTCCTTTGGAGAACATACGTGAGCTTGACATTTCTCCACCATACTGCGCTGCTGAAACGACGAGCTTGCTTTCTGAAACGGAAGGTGTTTCCTTGCATGTTGGCGGTTTTATCTACCAGCAATTCCAAGCGATCACCTCTCTCCAAAACTTTGTCAATGTTCTCAATCATAACATTTCGCACCTATTACAAAACAATTGCAAATTTTGAAATTACAAGTCTGTTTAAAATGAAAAACACAGACAGGATCCTTCAACTGGAAATTTATAGAATAATTATTAAGTGTTAGAGTAAGTTTCCATTCTAACTAAGATGATAATAATTGTGTATATCCTTCATATACCATTAATTTCATTATTCAGTACCCAAGTAGGACTCGAGACCACGGAAAAGTCATTCAACCTGACACCACAGTTTGACAGAGCGACTGGACAGCAGAATGTCGAGGCCACATTTTAAAGCACAAAATCTAAAATAAAACATTATTCCAGACATCTATCATGAATTGGTAAATAATTAAAAACCATCCTCAAAATTCATAAATCGATCCAAGAGATGGCAATCATGATTCAATCAAGCTCACCTGGCTCATTTCACCTTTCAGTCTATTTATCCTATCTGCATTCGGATCATTAGTGTAGTACTCCATTTGTTGGCTCAAAACTCTTGAGAATTCATCATTCATGGCATAAGCTTGAGCTGTAATAACTGCACGTCCATAAGTCCTGGCAAATCTCTGATGAATGTCCTCAAGAAATGCAAACGGAATTCTTCCTGGACATAAAATCAACATTATCATAACTTTTTCCCATACAATTTACTTCTTATATTCATCCCAAGAATCCAACAATCTAGAGGTGCTAGACCCACTTTAAAATCAAAGGCGAAGCATTCAATTTTATATGTCAAGTAAATAAAGTTATGAACTTTTAAATAAATTCACTCATTCTCCGAACAGGTATAGCTTGACTACTAAAACATCAAAACGCAGTAATTGTGACAGTGAATGACTTGCCTTCAGCTAAAATATCAGAACTTTCCCGCACGCAATACATTTCCGATCCTCACCTAATCCATCATAAACCTATACCCACCACAAAAATCAAATGTCTAATATTCAAATAATCTGTAGACTTGATAAGTTGCAAATTTTTAATGATTTCACACATCGTAGCTTGCATCCTAAAATCCAGCGATTAATTCCTAGAATAGTTCTGAACCGACCCAGCCTGACGGGTCAATCCGCTGACCCAGGGCTGGAAAAACCCGGATTTTTTTAAGCCAAGTTGTTTCAGTTTTTTTTTTTTTTAAAAAAAAAAGTCTGGGTTGACCTGGCCGACCAGCAACATGGGCCTTGGCCGAGTCGAACTCTAGGTCGGGTTTACTAAATATGATTCCTAGTCTTCGCCTAGACGAGGAGATAAACTTAATTTCAGTTGCCCACAAACAAGTTTGATAATACCACTAAACAAAGCTATGAAATTTCTAACAAATTCAACTAATTCTCCAACATGCGTAGTAGCCCGAGTCCAAAAATCCCATGTTTCTTTAATTGTCATCCAAGGCAATACATAACATAATCACAACGAAGAAATCGTAACTGAGATCCTAAAATCCGTAATTAACAAAAATTAAATTAATTCATGCGAAATTAAGTGGAAAAAAAAAAAGGGGATTGAAAAAAATCTTACTGCCGGCGGTTTCATCGGCCATGCAAAGAACGGCGAGGCCATCGGTGCGTTTAACATGAAAAATATAACGATCTTGAGAGTAAGAGACATTGCTATCATCATTGCCAGGTATCTTATCCAGTATTTGCCTAGCAATCGCGCTTGCGTTCGTTGCTGTAGAGCTAAACTCCGCTAGCACCACCGATCCCCTTGCCACTAGCGCGTACAGGATCGCCATTGGGATCTAAACGGAAGTGATGAGCCTACTTGCTGTAAAAAACAGGAGAAACCGAGGGAAGGGGAAGGGAATTGAGTGGGATAAGATTGCATTTTAATCAGTGTCTCGAAATATATTCGATTAAAAGAATACAGAATATAAAAATAAATTTATTTCTATGATAATTTTTATTTTAAAAAATATATAAATATCTTTGTCTATGATAATGGAAGATTACTATAATGTTACGTCAATTCCATTTATTTATTTTTCCATAACGTTCATAAATGACTAAATTTTACATGAATAATGCAAGATAATGGAACACTGCAACAAATTCTTATACTTAGCAAATTTCAGGTTTGGTTTGTGTGAAGGTGGTTAGGGCATGTGAAAATCATAGAGCCTTCTTGTAATACTTTAATTTAAAAAATAAAATTAATATATATAAATAAATTCATGGTAATTTTGAAGAATATATTTTAGAGGTTCTCTTTGGGTTTTTTTTACAATTTTTTTGTTATTTTATTAATATAAATAATATAGTTTTTAATATATAAACACTTTTTAAGCAATGTAAGAGATTATAATTATTTTTTATATTTTCATATATAGTTAATATCATAAATTTAATTTTTTTTTTGTAAATATTTAAATAAATTATTAAAAAATATTTTTCAACATATACTAATATAAAAAAAAATAATTCATTTTTTCAGAATCATCTCTCAAATTCACTCCCCGACAAACTATTTTAATGCATCACACGCCATTTTTCCTAGAAAATAAAAGGAACAAGAAAGTTGTGTGTTCGCACATGTAGTGTTCTCTCATGAACTGGACCCACTTGACAAACATTTCTTCTGAACATAATCATTTGATTTGATTCATTTTCAATAAATATAAGATGATCATCTTTAGGGTGATTTTTTTGTCAACAAATCCTTCGATTGCACTTGTATTCTATTAATGACAAGAACTAACTATATATCTAGCATATATATATATATTGAGAATTTAAATAATAGTAATAACGAATTTGCAAAATGCATATGTTAACTAATAAAGTGTGATTAGCTTGAAGAAATAGTTGGGAAACTTGTTACAAACCGTGTTTTTAAAAAATTTAAATTTTTTTTTTAAAAAAAAGTTTAATATATTTTGTATGTTTTGGATCGTTTTGATGTGTTGATGTCAAAAATAATTTTTAAAAAATAAAAAAATATTATTGACATACATTTCGGCACAAAAAGTCATTTAAAAAGCAACCACAAAAACACTCTCAAACTTCCCCGGAGTCTCTCTTCTTCATACGTAGATTGGTAGCATCATTGGAACTGCTTCATCCCAATCAAGATCTATAAGAGAATCTACTAAAATTTAACTTCTTAAAACGTGATTTGAGACTTGGTCCCTAACTCATTTGCCAAATGTCTTCCTCTTGGCATTGTGAATGTGCAGTTCCTTGAAATTCAATTGCGAAAAGAACTGATTCTAGAAAATCAGAAAGCGCCCCAGCGTATTCTTGAACAGCAAATGAAATACCAAGGTTCATTTTACTGAAAGCGAGAGCCCAAGAGCGACGAAATGAGATTCTAAAAGAAGTGGGCACGGTAAGACGAACATCAGCATCCAGGACACAGATCATCTCTGCATAGGCATTTCAATCAACATTGGCCAGTCCGGCAGCAAATTATCCATTTCATGTGACTTAAAACATGTATAGTATACGGCTTCAATTACTGGAAATACTGGACAAAATACCACGAGACAAAGAGTAGACCCACAAAGGATTCGTGTTGTCACAATTCACAACCTGGATTCCACTATACAGAACATAACATCGTCTCGTAGGAGTGCAGCTTTCGTATGATGCCTTGAAAGTTATCTAGCTGCAACCAGGCACAACACTAATGGAGCTTATAATTAGCTTCATTGATCCGTGGGGCAATTTGGATTTTGGTCTACTCTTGCTGTGATTAGAGTAATCAATTACTAATACTAAATCACTGACCGTGATCTTGAAAAGGAAGATTTGACCCAGAACAGGGCTAATTACAAGCTATTATCTTAGGACCAGAGCAGAAGCATACAACTTCTTTTCCATATGCAAACAAAAAAATGGCAGGTACATTATCAGCCCTTTCTGCTCTCTTCCACTCATATCAATCTCACAATTCCCACCTCACAATTATCCTTTAAAAGAGGCAAGTCTCCCCCAGAATCCCACTAAGCACTTGATATTCAGAGCAGTACTAGCTAGCACTCTAGCTATAGCCATGGCTTCCATGAAATTCATTGCCACCATTTTGATCTTCTCCCTTCTTTTTCTCTCAACATTTTCCAGTGCTTGCGATCCTTGCCACCCCAAGCCAAAGCCAAAGCCATCCCCCCCAACAGCACCAACTTGTCCTAAAGACACGTTGAAGCTAGGGGTCTGTGCTGACCTCCTTGGACCTGTTAATGTTGTTGCTGGAACTCCACCTTACAGCAAGTGCTGCAGTTTGCTTGAAGGCTTGGCTGACATGGAAGCTGCCTCGTGTCTTTGCACTGCTATTAAAGCTAATGTGCTTGGAACCAACTTGAACGTGCCCGTCGCTCTCAGTGCAATTGTTAGTGCATGTGGCAAATCCATCCCTCCTGGTTTCCAATGCTGATGAAGGATGTTTCTGGCACTGGCCCGTATTATTGTTTCTGTTTTGTGCAGCAGCTTGTAAGAGCGGTATGTTGCTTGATGTATGATCTTCTAGCTGGGTTTAAGATCTTAAGGGTTTCTCGTGCATTCCAAAAATGTCTTAGAGGAAGGGCAGGGCTCCATTATCTGTGATTTGTTCAAAAAAGGGGCTTAGGACTTGTGTACTTTTCTCATGTTTGTTGTAACTCCATCAATTTCTTCTGTATTATCTTGAATTAATTAGCCAGTTGGGTTTGGGTGTGCTTTAACTAGACTCCTTCTTCTTCTTTTTATTTTTATTTTTATTTTTATTTTTATAGAGGAGGCGATGCTTTTACTCTAACCATAATTTTAAAATCAATTTGATTATGAAAAGTATTAATGGAGTTCAAGAACTCAAATTTTGTGTAAAAGACTTGGATTTAGAAATACATTAAATTTATAACTTTAAAATAAAATTGTTTTTTTTTCCAAACCGCAGCAGCTAGCAGAAGCTATCTAATAATAGTTAGGCAGAAATATATATTACTAATATAAAATCTTTATTACATGGAATTAGATATTCTCATTGATGAGAAAGTAAATTACTGGCAGCACAAATTTAATTGGCATGGTAAAAACAAATAATTCACTTATTGCAATACGGCATCTGAGATCTAAATGGAGAAATACCCCTGGACCTGGAGGCTAGATAGCTGCCTACGAAGGCAATATATGGCGTCCTGCTATAAAAAATTATAAATTAAAACCACGTTATTTTGATTTGTCTAGTTAACCAAGTTATATAACCTAGGACCAGGTTTAATTGTTATAATCTAAGCATGAAAAACACCTTTGGCGTAGACACACAGGAAAGGGCTGTTTGTTTTTTTACCTTTTAAAAGTAATTTTGAAAAAAACTTTAAAAAAATTATTTTTTTAAATTAATGTTTTTTAGTGTTTTTAAATTGTTTTGATATGCTGATGTCTAAAATAATATTTTAAAAATAAAAAAATATATTATTTTAATATATTTTTAGCAAAAAATTATATTAAAAAACAACTCCTATCACATTTCCAAACACTCCTAAAACTATTCCCAAAATATGTATCATGCTTTTATTTAGATGCTTCGCCACTAAACTCTAAGAGCAACTTCAGGTGTGCTAAATGAAAAAGTAAAAATAATAATAAAATTTTTTTATAAAGAAAATGCTAAATAAAATATTAAAATATCTTTTCTCTCTAAAAAATATTATTTCTACATCTTTCAAAAAAACCAAAATAAATAAAGTAGAGCCATCAAAAATAATAAACCAATTAAATATAATTATATATAAAAAAATAACATCAAACTCATTAAAAATATATATATAAAACATTTACTTTTCAAATAACCTTTTCATATTAAAATATACATAATAAAAATAAACATATTTATACTATACAATTTATCTCTTTGAAAATAACAGCTCAGATGGTCCAGTGGTACTCCAGCACATGAATATTACCGCACCAACACCGTACTTATCGGCATAGAACTTTAAAATCCTTTTGACAGGAAGCCATAATTAGCGTGCAAAACGAGGCAGAAGATTTATTACCGAGGTAGTTCAATCTACCTTATGTACTAATTTTGTATTCCGAGCCAAAACAGTTACCCCGCAGTTTATATCTTGTTTTTCTTTTTAATTTTAAAAATATTTTAAAACAATTTAAGATGTTTTTTATTTTAAATTATTTTTTTATATTTTTAGATAATTTCAATGTGACGATGTTAAAAATAAATTTTAAAAAATAATAAAATATTATTTTAATATATTTCTAAATAAAAAATATTTTAAAAACTACTACAATAATAATAATAATAATAAATATACCCCGGAAATGAGGCAACTACCTGGTACTGCAGTTGGTTCACCACTTTTACTACAACCTTTACTCTTACCAAAATGTTGTACCCAATCCATCAAGCAATTCCTATCGACTAGAGCTAAAACCATTAACCTTTCCATCAATGTCTTTCAATAAGCAATTACTTGGTAGCTAGCATGATGAAAAATTGATGTTCAAATTATCAATGTCGGAACATTTATCATGGGAAAAGGCAACACCTAGAGGAGCCCCGTGGTTCGGTTCGAATCTGGGATTGGAGAGTAATTTTTTTCACTGTGCTATGAAAAGTCTACTTTAAAACTCAATATTGTGTATCGGATTAAAAAAAAAATTGAGCATGACAAAAAATATTAAGGTTAAAAAATATATATTTGATATTATTATTTAATTTGACCTAGTGTTTAATCTTAAAATCTTTCGACTCAATTCTTTACCTAATCCCAGTTTAAAATTAAATTATGTGAAGTTGTCATGACGTGATTCGATTGACTTGGCTGGTCCAAAGCCAACCCAAACAACTATTAAAAAAAATTAAGGATGAAATTAAAAAAAAAGAACAAAATTGAAAGAAAAAAAAGAGGAAAATTAAAAAAAAAAACAATCTGATCTGAAACAAAAGATGAGCTTTATTGTTCATATGAATAGTTGGCAAACCCAGTCACAATTGAGCTTGATAGTGTGCCAAGCTCTAGGCGCGTTGAGTCTGGCGTTGACCAAACTCAAGAGATGATTGAATCTAGCTA
>Ga0307507_10008214_pt1 | contig 14592 bp, 18 predicted proteins | sample 7_EM_MG_FD_207223 | JGI IMG/M metagenome (GOLD analysis project Ga0307507, IMG submission 207223) | Populus trichocarpa ectomycorrhiza microbial communities from riparian zone in the Pacific Northwest, United States - 7_EM | ecosystem: Host-associated > Plants > Roots > Unclassified | place... | reverse complement strand
TTGCGAGGGAGACTCGATGATGAGCATCTTCTGTCTTTTTCTTGCCCATCCTCGAAGAATGCATCCACAGCGCGCACACTCCATCCATCAAATCAGCGAAGCGACTCTCTTTCGGGGGAACATTTGACGTTCTGTTCCTGCTACGTGGAGCGTAACGTCCGGATCCAGATTGTCCTGTTGTCTGATTGCCAGCTGTGTATCAACATGACTTGATCCACTACTACCCAACACATTGTCATTATCTTCATCCTGATCTTCCCCTCTGGGATAATAAGCATCGCTTGACTGTTCCCGGACATATTCAATAAAGGATTTTGGACTCCATACATTCATAGCGGCCGCGGCATAGAAGAGGTCAACAATGACAGCAGGTGGCCATTCACTGATGTCTTGTGGCTGCCGCGCATCAGAGTTGTGGGGAGCGATATGCAGCCAAGCCGGGGTAAATCGGCGAAATGGTGCAGCGTAAGGCGGCTGGCCGGGCCCTCTTCATCTGCTGCGTTTGGTGGATTGTAATGAATATCATCAACACTCAAACCAAAGTTTGGCGTCTGAGACACTTAACTTTCAGAATAGCCCTGGATGGAAATAACAGCAGCTGTTAAACCTGCAGGAATGCCACGTCACCAGCTCCAAACGGGACATGGAGGTGGTTGGCTAGCAGAAGTCCATTCCGGGTGTCATTAATGTCGTTAATGTCATCATCTGGTCCGCCGCGGTGATGGACGACGTTCGATATGTACTTGATTAAGTCAGAAAGTTGCCATAGAAGATTGGTAAGGCCGCACGTTGCTTCTCTTCGCATGGGGGAGAATATGGCACGCAGTGCAGTATCTCTCTATGTCATTCGTTACCACGCAGGACCCATCTCGCCCAACCACATTGATCCTGAAATCTCTTCGGCGTATAGTTAAATTTGAAGTAATTGATGTTTTGTCGTCCGCTGCATCGACATCATCGAGGCGGGATCCACCTGAAAAGGCAAACAAGGTATTATCGTATGACGGTCACTCCGCCTTACCCTCTGAGACGAAAACGGGCCTCTATAGGTGCTGTATAATCACCGAGCTGGACCATCTTTCAATGGGGAGAGGTGGCCTTCTCGTCCGTAGATGGCAAACCCTAAAAATCTAAGCCATTTTAAAGGGTTAACAGCAAAGGTGTCGCATTTATCAAGTGGGACCGACAGCGCAAGCTTGGCCTGGGTCACATTGGGGAAAGACAGCCATAACCTGACTTTGGGCGTGGTTGCAGACATGATCTATAGCCTGACGTTCGGTCGTTACTGTTGATATGGTTCTGTCAGCGAAACAGCACTAGAGGAAATATATGGAGATTGATGCGCAGAACGATTGCGAGCGGATAGGCATCTGGAGTCTGAGGTCCAGAAGGCAACGATTGGACCCTGTCCCAAGTGACAGTTACTCACAACAACCATTCTCATGGCATAACATGTCATCGTCACCAATAACAACCTCAGAGAAGAAACCTCTGTATGAAGCAAGCACCCAGTTTAAAAACTGGAGATTTTCAGCAGAACAGCTCACTCACATCCGCAATTCTCTGAACCAAGCGGCAGTCGCTGTCATCCGAAATACCTTCGAGACTGATGAGGTAGCCTCCCCTAATCATTACCCTGATATACCGCTTAGACACTGATAGCCAGGATCCTCCACGGATGTATCCTTTTTGACCCCTGACGAAGAACACTTGTTGGTCAAACTCTACATAACCAAGGTCACACAACTCTGTGGCTTTTTCAGATTTCCAGAGGAAGTTGAGGCAACTGCTGTGAGTTATTTGAAGCGTTTTTACCTCAAAAATACGGTAATGGATTGGCACCCGAAAAATGTAATGCAAGTCTGCTTTTCATCGTTTCTCTTTTGAATCCCCAATTGACTACCCAGGCTTACCACCCTTTTTCTTGCAACCAAAACCACCAACAACCCAATATCTCTTGAGACGTACACAACACACATTCCTAAAACAGAGCCTTTGGACGTCCTGGACTTGGAATTTCTAGTGGCGCAAAGTTTGGGTTTTGAGTTTGCTGTATGGCACGGGCATCGCGCCTTATGGGGTATCTGGCTGGACATACAGGTATGTTTAAGATCGCCAAAAATTAAATTTGTTATAACATAGTTCTTACACAGAACTTACCCAATTCTCCAGCCAAACCTCCCTCTGAAGTGTACGACGCGGCACTAAATTATGTCCGAGCGTCCCGTTTAACCGATGCAGAACTCATATACACACCTTCTCAAATCGCTCTCGCGGCGTTCTCTCTTGCTGCCCCTGTTATTTCTATTGCTTGGTTGAAAACCAAAGCACCTTCAGAATCCTTTGCTCTGGATAGCCTTCTAGAGGACATCAGATCCCTCATCACCTCCCACGGACGGAACCCCAATGTAGATGCTGTGCGAGACGTCGATCGACGCCTGAAATTATGCAAGAACCCCGAAAAAGTGGTGGGCAGCAAAGCATACCACATGAAGAAAGCTGAAGACGAGAAGAAGGCGGAAGAGAGACGTAGCAAAAAAGCAATCGAAATACAGAACGCAATGGGAAATGGCGATCCCTTTGGGAACGAACTCACAAAACCTCGGGTGGGTTTGGTGGACTACGACGATGACGATGATTGAGGTGCTATACAGCTTTCGATTAACATCGCAGTAAGTTACCCATCCTAAGCACAGAACTTTTCTCATATTCGACGGCATTTTATAAGAGTAAATATCGGGGGAAATTTTTGCTTGTGAATGGGCATTTATGTAAATGATCCCAAAGCCTCAGTACTCAGTAAACAGTAAAAGCACTCATACCTCGAAATTTGGAAATGCCAAGCAAGCATACATCCTTATAAAAAGTTTCAATTTTAGCCATGCAATGTATGTACGTCCCTGGTTCTTATTTGGTGCGCTAGCTATGTGTTGGTGATACAAAGGCAGGGCATTCAGAGAAGGATTCAATGTTGGCTACAAATTGACCTCTACCGATCGTGGATTCGATGGTCGGTGAGGCTTCGAAAGAGCCTGAAGGTTCGTAAAATAACAAAAATCCCGCATATTGGTGCAAGCTCTGAGGAAGAGATCAACAGTTTCATGGTGTATATGTACAGGGTATAGGGGGCGTCAGAAACCTGGCCTGTACATCAGTCAACCACCTTTTCGACTGGGAGAGAAACTTACAGCAATCGCAATCAAAGGGGCAGAGCGGTGTGTCTGATTCCAGCCGAGATGTAAATTAAGTACATGGGGAACAAGTGTTTGCTCACCACCCCCATTGTCACGTATGCCCAGTTCATCTTCTTTGTATATTGACCAGCCTTCGTCCGTGGTTCTGCCTTGAGAAGAAGCATTAATTAAACTCTGAAAATATGAGACCACAACATACGGGCACCAGATCCCCTGGAATCTTTGAAGAGACCACCATTCGGCTCACTTGAGTTGGATTTTGTACTCTGTCGTATTCTAACTTTCCCTGGTCCCGTTTCCTTTTTCTGGCGTTTCAGACATGGCACATTTGCAGAGGTATCTATAACAGTCTCTGGAGGTGGGCGTTTTTGTGAAGCTGGAGTCATGGCGCTAGATGAAGCATGTGGGGGATCCTCGTGAGCAGAAGCCAGTTTCGCTTTTTTCGCCTTCTTCTTTGCTTTTAGAAGGGACACTGAGGTGGACGGAGAAGGAACAGATTTTGATTTGTCTTTGGATGCGAAAATGTCGTCGATCTCGGACATTTGAAGGTTTTGCAAGGAAAACTGTTGGTATGTGTTGATTTATTACACTTACAGAGAATTCCCACGGGTGCTTGTTGTTTGTGCTCGTCCTCCGCCCCGATTTTATTTAACAACTCTTCTGCAAGGCGATCATTGTCGCGCTCGCTTATTACTCGGTGACTTGAATTCATTCATCAAGTATTTTGCAAGCATCTGTTGTTTGTTGCATACTTGCTGTCAACAACATCAACATAACCAAGCTTTCTGCGAGGAGATGCTGCGAGTTATAGTTTCTCTCTTCTGGCCCCTTCGTTTTAATTCCAATTCTTTGTAGTCCACAGAATGGACATCAGCAACAGCGGCTGCAACAACAATCTAGCTTACCACCCTTCATGCCTACTCCAGCTTCTGGCTCAGATTCTCCTTCCTACTTTAACCTAGATGCATCCCAGGCTGCGAAACAAATGGCTGCGTTGAACGTGAGCCATGCAAGAATGGCGGCAAATGCTCGTGGGCCCTCTGGATCTCTTCCTGGAAGTGGTGGAACAAGTTCGGGACCATACCCCTCAGGAATCAACAATCCCGTCAATTACCCTCCTGGCACCCATGACATTTTGGCCGCCTCTCCGAATGTCAATTTCCAATTTTCCAATAACCATGGTACATCGTCTACACCTAGTTCTACAGTCAACCCGCCGTTCCTCGATCCAGCTATGTCACACTCCACTCCCGCCCGAAACCACAACCAGGGGACCTCTCTAAAGCAAAGACAGCAAAGTTTTCTTCACGGCTTGCACAGCATCATGGCCAAGAGGAATACACCACTGCCTCCCTCTCTTACAGGCATAGCTTCCGCCAACTATGACCCTTCAACGTCCCCTTGGTCTATGATCGAACCTTCTGGAGAAGTGGGGTCTTTCAGGCTAGCAGGCAAGGACATCGATCTATTCAAGCTTTGGGGTCTTGTTTTTCAGAATGGAGGTGGTCATTCCGTACGTGCCCCTTATCGCCACGTCAATACCTCTGCCGTTAATGATTACATCCACAGCTGGATAGTTCAGATGGCTGGAGTGCAATTCTTCCACATTTTGATCTTCCAGAACATTTCCCTCAAGAGCAGCTAAACGGTTCGACATCAGTAGCAGTAATGTTGTCGCAGTATTACATGGCAATCTGTTATCCTTTTGAGGAGATGTACAAGAAAAACATGCACGAGCAACAAAAGAAAGCCCAAATGGCAAGACAACATTCTCAACAAATCCCGCCCGTCTCTTCTGCTGGTCCGAACCGGCCACTTGTACCTGGTACGCAGTTTTTGTTGACTATTCTCGATTCGGGCACTGATTGGTCAAGCCAGGTACGCATGCATTACATGCTGGCGGCAGCAGCGTCGCACATTTTACACCTGGACACACACCACAAACACCTCATCAAAGACCACCTTCCGTCGCGTTCAGTAGTCAGCAGGCTACTTCTGGGTCCTCGCATGGCTTAGAATCTATGCAACCCAGTACTCACAGTCCCGATTTGAACTTATTGGATCAGGATCTTCAAGGCATCAAACGAAAGTTGGATGTGAGCGAGGGAGAGAGTAAGCGAGCCCGGCAAAAAACTGGTAAGTTCGCTATTTTTTCAGAGAGTTTCGCCCTATTGATCTATGTGCCCGGGCAGAGCCCCCAGACAATCAAATTGTAAGCACCCTTATCACTAATATTTTGGCTCTCTAACACGAAATCTCAAGTTGGCTGCTGGCGTTGACCATCAATCCACAGAAATTGCTCTTAATCCCGTCCTTCTCCCTCAGGCCTCCTCTATATTGTCGGTGCCGCCACGATCTCGCCAGCAACCATCCCGGCGAAAAATTGAGTATGTTCCCTTGGCTCGCGAAATCGACACATATGGTGGTCGCGACTTCAAAGCCATCGAGACTGAGTGGGCCAACTTGCCACAGCGACGACCGCTGCGAGATATCAATGACTGGGGCACGGTCGATATCGAGGCTCTCACAATGTCCATTCGCTCCAGATTATCGACCGAGTCGTCGTATGCTTTGACAACGTTGACTTTGCTATCGACCATGCGGGGTCAGACCCCTGGTTCGGGTTTTCCTATCTTCCAATGCGTCGATTTGATGGACGAAGTCCTTGATCTTCTTGAAGAGCAAGCTTTTGGCGACCCCGAAGTGGAGTCACCATCAGAGATTCATGATGGCAATGTCTGCTTCACCACAAATTACGAACTGGTGAGCATCGTTTTTGACGAGAAAACCCATCCATTTGCCCCGCTGGCCCGACACCAGGGCTCAAAAGACCTCGAAGTTGGACCTCGACAGCGGCCAGGCAACATTGTTCTGACAATCTTAAACATCATCCGCAATCTATCCGTCATCTCGGACAACATGGAATTTATCTCTCATCACGAGAGACTCGTGGACATCATGCTCAGACTCTGCAGTGTGGTACGCGTTGACGGCAACCCTCCTTCCCCAGCGTCTCCGAACCTTTCGCTGTCAGATCTCATATCTGTCAGGAAAGATACTCTTTATACCCTTGCAAACATTGCTGGCTCAATCAAACTGTCTCCCGCTTCATCTCCATGCAAGTCCACTTTCAGAATAGCGAGGCGTGCGTTCGAACTCGTTGCCTCATACCTCACCGACCCCAACGAAGCTATGTCGCCTCTAGCCTGTGTACAGCTCGCTGGGGTGCCTGCCCATGCAAGTTTAAAGCCGCCTCTGCTTGCAGACATTGCGCTGGAGGTGTTTACGAAGCTCAATCAAAGTGACGTTAATCGTCAAGTCTTGACCAAAGCAGTTTCCCAAACATCTATTTGGTGTCTCTTCGAGTCAATCGTTCACCGACTTCCTGTAGTTGACGCAGACTTCCATTTGATGACACGCGACGTGTGGCTCAGCTACCTAGAGAAGACCATCATGGCGATTTATTCCCTAGTCTTTTTAGCCCCTCCAGAGCTGAAGCAAAAGATCAAAGAAGACCGAGCGTTGGGATTCAAAGCTGTTATGTTCCGCATGATTCAAAAGTTCCTCATGAACCCTAACCCAGATGGTCGTGTGTATTTTTTTGTATGCGCCAGAAGGGCCATTGAAGCTATGAAAGTTTTGGATGATGGGCGAGATGCGTTTGACAGCTCATCTGAATCCGTCTTGCCTATCCTATCATTTGGAATGGGATTTTCAGAATCCACTGATAGCGGATTCGAAAAGGGAACAGGACTTCTTGGAGGGCACCGAGATGTGGCATGGGACATACTGATGCTGAGGGAGGTGCATGGGGACGAGGTGATGTTTAATGAGCTGGAAAGTCTTGCACGAGTGGAATGTTTTTGAATTTTTAGTTTACTTTGTACATGTGACACATGATAGCCGTTTGCCGAAAATGATCAATGTCCAGGATTCTTCTCAATGGCAGAGTCTTTCCCTCCTCCAATTTATTCTCAGCAAGATCCAGTTGATTCTCCTCAACCCGGTGGTGACTCCTCAGCAGAACCACAGATCCTCTTCGTACCAACAGCGGATGCGGTCAACTTCCAAAATGGTTTCCTCGGCGCCGAAGGTGAGCGAGCGACAATCGAGGGAGAACTCCAAGTCAAAGGCGTAGACCCTACTCGTTGGAATCGTGTGTGAGTCTCTAGGTCGACGCTTTGCGCAAATACACCTGCTTATTGGCGTCTAGGACCATCGCCTTGCGTACATTCGAATCTGCTTATCAGCATGAAATTGAGCTTGCATTATTCGAACTCGAGCTATACTCCGCACAGGACAACGTCGGCCCTTTTCCGTCGATCTTCCCTTTCTCTCTCCCTCTAATGCCGGATACCCCGCAGTCTATTCAGACACCCCACTCGATGCTAGCGAACACCCTGACCGCAATTATTCACCCCGTAGATCCACTCTTACCCTCCCTCTCCAAGACCTTAACTATTCACACACGACGTTACTCTTCACATTTACACTCGTTGCCTGCTTTACCTCAGGTTCATGCATTGGATGTACCAACCCGTATTGAGGTGCAGACCCCTCGAACTACTTTCACATCCGGAGAAGCTATTCCATTGTACATCACTATCCCGCCTCCTACGAGGGAGACAGTGGTGGAACAAGGCTTAAGGTTGCGTAATGTACGGGCAGAACTTGTGCGAGTTGTCAAGGTTAAGCGCGAGTGCCTTGAGGAGGAGAAGGATTCTGATTCCGAGTCCCTGTCAGATGTTACTTTCACCTTTGAACATGAAATGGCGCAGGGCCCTTCAGAGTCGAATGTTCTCGACACGCCCATCCCGACATCCTCTTCGAAGGCCCTTTTCTCGCCACTTTTTTTGGGTTCCTCTTACAGAGCAACCATCGCCAGATCTGGAGCATCTTGTCGGTTTCATTCTTCCCGCCCTATTCAACTGCGATTTGTTTTACACCAACCCTGGTCGCCCAGCCCATCTTTAGAATCCCACACTAATCTCTCCTTTGGCCAATATGGACGCACGAACAGTGATGCCAATAGCGCCATGATCTCTCAAGAAACGCTCCTTCACTCTGTATCATTTCACCTCAGGATCCACATATCATTCGTAGATACGTCAAGCCACTCTGAACGGATTTCTACCCTGATCATCCCCGTCACCATTCTTCCACCTCCTGCTCCGCTTCCTGAGGTCTCACATGCAGTTGACGAGGCTTATCATAAAAAACACGATCGGCCACCCACCAAAACGGTTCGGCGTGAGGATTCCGACGGCACTGTTCCTCACTATTCCGAGGGTGAAGCAGGCCCAAGTATGCTTTCTGTGGGTGCTCCCCCTCCCTTTGAAGAGCGTGACGCTCCCCCTCCTTTCTTTTTTTCGGAGGCCGAGGCCTCAACGTCGTCCAGATTGCCCACTTTTTTGGAGTCTGAGAATGAAATCATTCTTCCCGATGTTAATGACGATTCTACGAGTCAGGTCCCTCTTGCACAGTTCGTTCCCGGTGAAGGAACCCTCTTCGGGTTTCATGCTTCTCAGCAGTTTGACGGTCATTCTGAAGATATGCGACGGTCATTGACGCCCCCTCCCAGTCTAGAAATGGCCAACAGAGACACTGATCTGACGCCATTGACAGATCTCTCCGAGTCAACCCATGCAGCAATCGAGGCTCTTAATTTGGTTTTGGAGCAAAGAGAAGAGGGAAGAGGCGAGGAAGGAGAGCAACTTCCCCCGCCTCCGCCCGCGATGGACGATCCATTAGACCCCCCTCCATCAATTGACTCTGATTTCAGGTCACCGGTTGTTGCTCGACAGACGCCGCCATCCCGTTCCTCGCCACCACCTTCACATCCACCTTACCACCCCGCGGAACCTCCAAGATTGCACACTCCTACGTCCGCAGCTCCATCTGAATGTGCCCACTCATCCGACGGACATGCCCCGCCTCCGTATCTAACGCCGCACCATCATCAGGAACACGTAGCACGGCCGCCCCCATACGTCGACTGAAAATAATGGGAGTCCCAGAACACGGCGTCGTACAATTGGCTGGACAGTTTACAGCGTACTCTAAAATGATATATTTACTGAACGGATATTACAATGGACTAAATAAAACGAGGTGAGAGTGATAACCGACTGCTTGAAGAGGCGGAGAGTTCATAAAATAAAGAAAATCGTCACGCATGCGTAGATAGATAAGCCATAGCCGCCAAAAACATACACCTCTCAACAATTGCAGGCATCTTTGGGCTTTGGTGCATTGTCATCGAGGTTCACACCATGTTGCCGTGTACCCTCTGTGCGGCTACCACTCGCTCCTGGGCGCCCAGAACTGCCTCTGGTTGCAGCTAGGATGTGCTCGATGGGAATCTTCTTGGCTTAAGATGGCCTCTTTCAGTACAACAAAAGAATATGGTTCTGGGAGAAACTTACCAATCTCAGTAAAGATGTCAACAATGCCTTCTCCTGTCTTGGCGCTAGTTTCAAAGAACAACAAGCCAGCCTCAGATGCATACGCCTGAGCCTCCTCTCTAGGCACTTGACGCAGACTTTCGGGGTCTCCGGACAATCCTGGCGTCTCTCCTGGCGTTGCGGTAGCATCGTCTGCTTCGTCCTCTGAATCCAGCGAAGGAGATGTTCCAGAGGACGAAGCCGAGGATTGGACAAGGTCTACTTTATTGCCAGCCAGCGCAATTACAATGTTGGGGTTGGCCTGCCGCTGCAACTCCTTTACCCACGACTTTGCCTTTTCCAAACTGCTAGCCTTAGTAACATCGTATACGACAACTGCAGCCTGAGCATTGCGGTAATACATGGGCTGTAAGGGAGAGGTGACATTATGGAAAGGAAAGAAGAAAAAAACGACTGTGTAACTCACAGCTAATGAATGAAAACGCTCTTGCCCAGCAGTGTCCCAAATTTCATATCGCAGAATGCGATCTTCCAAGCGGCACTTTTGCGTCAGGAACGCGGCTCCGATGGTGGGTTCTTTGTTTGGCTGAAACTCGTTAGAAACCTGGAAGGCGGGAGGTTAATGCAAAAGGTGAGAGAAGAAGAAGGTATTTAAGCATACAAATCGAAGAACAACGGATGATTTTCCGACAGCAGCCTCGCCTTTGTCAAAAGTAAATGAGTGTGATGACTGAATGAGATGAAAGATAGTTACCCAGAAGAACAAGCTTGACTTGGACGGACTTGTCGACAGAACCTGAAGCAGAGTCGGACATGGGGATTGTAGGCAGGGTTGAGGAGAAAGTTGCAGCAAAGCTGTTGACGACTGCGCTCTTTGTTTGTTCCATTGCTCTCTATTCCAAACAGACTTGTAGTACAACCGTGACTCTAGTACTCATAAAATGCTCGTAGCTCGTTACATGTCGTATACACTCCCAGGTCAAGTTCCACTTCGTTCGATTTATCAAACACAATTGGACATGAAAACCCAATTACAGGCCCAAACGCCGCATTTTCTTGTCTTCTTCCAGTCTTCCTTGCAGCTGGAGAATTCGGCAGCGCCTGAGTTTGATCATAGAACCAGAAAGGCTTGGATTCGTAGTCTGCCATCGTCTTCGACATAAAAGCCGCATATTTTCCATCTGGATCGCCATACGCCGCGGCAACAGACGCAACATGGGGTACAAGTTCATGAACGTCCTCATCATCTGGCTTTGTCTTGATAGCATAGTCTACTGCTGTTTGAATCGTTGCCCCATATTTCGACCGTGCAGACCAGAGATCAAGACCAAGAAAATCCCCAATTTTCGCATTAGTCTAGTATCCCAACTGAGAACAATCAAACGAGTCAAATCAGACACACTCACGATCAGTGCTTCAATGTTGAAACATCTATAATGAAAGGGGCGGGTGCGCACTGCTTCGAATGGTTGCTCTCCTGATCCTGCTAACTGATCCATAAACTGACTTGTGAAAAAATGCTGCAAAACGTGAATGGCCCCTTGTAGATCACCAGCGAATATTTTGGTAGCTGCCAGCTGTGAGACATAAAACGAAACGTGGTTGCTGATTTCACTGCGTTAGTGCACCTGCTTGAGAAGATGAGTGGCCAATGTAACTTAGCGCGAGATGCCGTCATTTTTGCAATTGAACTGTTCTCCAGCCAGCCAATGTATCGAAGAATCCATGCACGCATCCCTTGGTCCCTTGATGCGGTCCAATCCGGGCTTCCAGAAGATTTTAGGATAAGCATCCCGTTAATTATCTTGACGAGGCCTCTAAGATCAAGAATACCCGTATAAGTTCCCAGTTGACCGCTAGGTCCCAGACCTCGAACGATTTGACCGAACTTCATGTGCGGATTCATTCTTGTCGAAGGGGATAAGAAAAAGGCATCGATCCATTGAGCAGCCCGACGAGAGTAATCAGGTGATCTTGTCAGACCGTAACTTACAGCGTTATAGAGGACAGCTTGAGAAACGGAAGTGATTGCAACGGGACCATTGAGAGTTCGAACGTCAGGGTTGACTTGGCCATCGCGAGTGACATATGGGCAAGTAGTCCAAGCTACCAATAGATCAAGACACCTTCGAACAGGCAACATCATCACTTACTTGCACTTGCGGGCATGCTTGACGCAGGTGACGGAGTGCATGTACCCTTGAGTGTTTTCGTCGCAGCTCGAGATAATCTTGCCGTTCCACCAGAGGAAGCAGAGCCACCCTGCAAAGCAGTAGTTGAAGGAACAGGTATAGGAAACGGTTCTAAATGTGCTTGAGGGTTATTCAAAGGTTCGCTTTCGTCTTGAGATGGCAATTTAGAGCTTCGATTAAGTAGAAAAGTCGTAGCATGTTTGTATCTTGTTATGCGGCCTTTTATTGCTTGGCCGTGACGTAAAAAGACAGCCGGACTACCGTCGCGCAGCTTGTGGTTTCCTTTGGGTGCATGCTCGCCCGCAACGGTTGTAAAGGTTTTTTTTTTCGCGCGATTACCCCTGCCATCGACCGTCGTTGGAAACGCTTTTGCATTTGCACACCAATTACAGTCTGGCCAGTGACTGTTGTCCTCAAACATCTACCCGAATGGCATAGAAAAGGCTTTCAATTGGACTCACTAAGGCGCCCAGCTCAAGTAGTCATGAGAATCATTACTGGGTGGCAAAATGTTATTCATGTTCGCCACACCTGCATCATAAGTCAGCTAGACTGGGCGGGTATAGACGGGTAAAAACCAAATGTAGTACGAACTCCAAGGGCCTAGGCGGGAATAATTATTAGCACCTTGAACGATGGCTTCCAGGGCGTTGCGAACAGATGTCCGACCGATCGAATAGTGCTGAGCTTGTTGGATGACATAGTCTTGATGAACCCAATCCAGAGAGTCAATCGCGAAGGCGCGTAATGGGTTTGATAATAGGAGAAAGAAAGAAGACGAAAATGAGGAAACGCTTTTCATGGCGACAAGAACCTGCTTGACTAATGAGGCGAGCGGAAGAAAGGTAGGGATTCCGGTGTCTACCGTAACCGAATTAGCGAATGTAGTATAAATAGTTTCCACGACATTAGATTCCTCAGGCTGTCCGGTACTTATCAAGTACTTATATGTCTTCGGCATCTACTTCCTTCTTCCCAACTCCCGCTAGCATTCCCCCTTCCAATGTTCAATTTCGCCTGAAGGAGTCTCTGGGCATCCCAGTCAACTACCAGCCTCTAGTCTGTTGTCAAGGTTATGTTCACAGTTCAACTGAAATTCACTCACCATCACCTCCAGAATCCTCTGTCATTTATTCTACGAGCTGCTCAGATATACCCCGACAAAATTGCTCTCAATCACACCGACGTCACTAACCCTGTTGTCTACACGTTTGGGATCTGGTATTGTGGTAACCTGGTCGCATGTGGTCGGATAATGGCAATGACCTCCTTTGTTGAACCAGGGCACAGCGCATCCAGAATCTTGCATATGCTTTGATAAAAACCGGTATTCGACCGGGTGATCGTGTTGCGGTCATTGCACCGAACTCGTGAGTTGCCAATTTAGCGTCGTTGAACACTCCAATCAATCACCGTAGTCCCCTTATAGCAGGTGAGTTATTAGACCCCTAAGTATGCCTTTCGACTCACTTAAATGTCAGATGCTCACCATGCCATTATTGCGGCAAGGGCCATAATAACACCCATCAACACGCGGCTTAAGCCCCAGGAAGTCACGTACATTCTCGAGCACAGCGGCAGTCGCCTCATCCTCGTTGACTACGAGTATGCCCACCTTGCTCAAAGCAGCAAGATTCCAGTCATCATCTCGAATGACACAGGCAGAGACGATGACCCCTATGAGTCCTTCTTGACTGACGGACGGCGATTCAGTGAAGAAAAGGGATGGGCGGGTCTGGATGCTGAACCTGACGAGAATGCTGCTGCTGTTCTATGTTACACGTACGGTCCTTTATTTTCCTTTTTGGGCAGCATTGACAGACATTGCTAGATCTGGCACGACGGGAAGGGTGGGTTTTGAATCTTGGTGGAAATAAATGAGTTAATTTTTCGTTGGTAGCCTAAAGGTGTTATTACGACACTGAGAGGTGAGAGATTTTTTCTATCTATCCCTTATTAATATCAGGGTTGTATTAGGATCATACCTTGCTGCAATTGCAAATGCATTTGAAGCTCAGTAAGCATTCGAGTGGCGGTCTAGGTTCAATCAAATAACACTCCTTGTAACTCAGGATGAACCGAGATTCAACATACTTATGGTCTTGAACTGGATATATCATTCCATCTTCTACGCTGACCTTTCCGTAGGATACTTCCGATGTTCCATGCAGCTGGTTGGACATTTCCATGGGCCAATGTTTTTACATTCGCCACTCAGGTAGTAAATATACCTCTTTTGGGCGTTCTTTGACTGATTTCCCATGAACTACAGGTGACGCTGAGAACGGTAGATTACACTTACATTTGGAATCATCTCCTTCGTTCCGGTGTCACACATTATTGTGGTGCGCCCACTGTCCAGGTATGCGTGTGCTTAATGTTCAGCGACATCGTTTTGACAAGAAACCTATGTAAGATCGGAATTTATAACCACCCACTGGCTCGGAGATTACCCAAACTGGTGACCGCTATCATAGGTATGCCACCTAGAGATCTGAGATATACTTGCTGATAAACTTGGAAGCTGGGGCTGCACCCACCCCGCATTTGATTTCTGAACTTGAGAAAAAAGGAATCAAGCCAGTTCACGTCTACGGCTTGACGTAAGTTCTTTTCCCGATTTGTTATGCATTCAGTATTGGTGACCTTGGATCAATTATTTTCAGCGAGGTCCGTTCTGAATCTATTCTTTTAGATTGGAACTGAGATTTTCTTTTTTCAAAAGACTTACGGTCCGTTTACGCGAAATTACGAGCAAGCTAGTTGGGCGGCAATGTCTCTTGAAGACCGCGCCCGATTAAT
>Ga0307507_10008213_pt1 | contig 14593 bp, 15 predicted proteins | sample 7_EM_MG_FD_207223 | JGI IMG/M metagenome (GOLD analysis project Ga0307507, IMG submission 207223) | Populus trichocarpa ectomycorrhiza microbial communities from riparian zone in the Pacific Northwest, United States - 7_EM | ecosystem: Host-associated > Plants > Roots > Unclassified | place... | reverse complement strand
TGTTCTCGTGCGCCTCGAATTCGTTGCTGCGGCTGTAGCCTTTGCTGCAGAGGTCACCTTGACGACAGGTTAGTGCGGTAGGGAGGGAGGGAGGGAGGGAGGGAGGGAGGGAAGGGGGGAAGGATTACAGTAGAAGGTTTTTCGGGCTTGTAGGGCAGACTCGGTTTTTGCGGGGGGGATTCCGGTTGGGTTTCGGCCGCCGCCCTAGGAGGGGAGGAGGAGGGGGGGTTAGCTAGCTGGAGGGGAAGTGAGGGAAGGGAAGGGGAAAGTACTTCGCCGGTTAGTCGGGGCATTGGCTGTGGTTGTGGTTGTTGGAGTATGTGGTAGGCAGGGAGCTCCTGCGTATGTGAGAAGAAAGGTGAGGTATGATTTAGCTTGTGCTGGTATTATAGAACTAATTACTGAAGGTGCCGTCGAGCTATAGTTGGCGTTAGCTTAGGCTTTGTGGCTTTTGTCTCGGACGGAAAAATAGGGTTTGTTCCTGTTGTGGAGCCGCAGTCGGGATCTGTCTTTTCTTTCTTTCTTTTTTGCCAAGACCTGGGTTTTAGTTGCAGTTTCTGCCCCAGTATCATAATATCATATTCGGGGGTGCAAAACAGGTGTTTGTGCTAATCATTAGTATCATAGATAAACTTTGCGGAAAGAAACACAGGATTATTGAGGTTAGAAACCCACACCAGTTGCATTAGTGTCTATCTTTCTCTACTATAGTCTAGTACATGAATTTCGGAGATTCGAAAGAGCCTCTAGGACTTTCAACTAGTCTCTATGAAGGCTAATTTGTTACTGTGATGAATTTTTAACTATTGGCTTAGGATATCTTGTCGTTAGTATCATAAGATAACGTATTTGGTATCCCACTCCAAGTTGTTTGTATCTACCAGTACTATACTTATTGTTTTCCGTTTATATTGACTAGACTATCTGCTCACTCCGCCCATGATGTTGCTGACCTTTTTTTCCGACCTTTGCTGGCACCCCCAAGCACTGTGCCCCTTTTTAACAAAATCTAGTGTGAGTAAATTAACGCCATCAGTTATTCCATAACCGATCCCTTATTTGCATCCCATTCTGGAGACTTTAACCGGCTGGTGCCATAATATCATCTTTAAATCATGACCGCGACACTTTCCATGCTCTAATTAGACCCTCCATCTTCCTTACTGAGATTCCGCCCCGTCAGCCCCTTTTATAACTTAATCGGTACAAAACGAAGAAATTACGATTATACAATTTCCCGCACCTGCTGATATCCAACACTAACGCAACTAGACACAAGAAATTGTTATTACACGAAAGAAGCAGCTACTGCTTGACCGACCTCATGCTTTCCACTTTTGTCACGGTCATCTCGTACACGTATTGGCCCATATGCTCCACGTTCTCCATTTCCGTCCCTTCCTTAGGCCTATCCCTCCTATCCGTAGGCCACATCTCGCCGGTAACAATTTCAAGCTTATCGCTCTTGTTCTCCAACAAACGGGAGAAGGCCCCCGACAGCTCATAGCAGCTTTCGAAGACCTCCCGGCGACCAACTACATACAGGCCTAGCCGGGCACGGGAAAGGGCAACTGTCATGCGGCGGATATCACGCAGGTAGCCAACGCGTTTCGTGCGAACGAGGGAAAGGATCACGTCTAGTCACTCGTTAGCCTCTCATGTTTATGTAGGTAGGTAGGTATAGAGGGGGGAACGTACAGTCGTTTTGTTCGCCCTGGTACTTGTCCACTGTAGTCAGAGATGCAGGCATTCCGAAAAAGGGGTTCTTCGCGCATCGCCGATTGAGAACGTCTCGGATGAGGGAACGCTGGCCAAGGTAGGTGGTGAGTATGGTTATCTTTTCGGCGGGGTAGCCGAGAAGACGCATATACTGGTATATGGCCACTGCGTATTCCGCTTCTCCGAGGTTCTGGATGAAGTGTGGCGTGGGCTCATATTCTCCCTGGCCTTTGTAGTCCTTGACGTTGATGAATTGGAATTCGTGGCGGAAACTGTATATAGACAGGTTAGCAAGCAAGCCACGAGACGCAAACCTTTGGGGTACCCCGCTACTACATACCCAGCATTTGCAGTTTGGTATTCCGGCTGCGATTCCAATAGAGGCAGGTTCCCGAGCTCGCGATAACGCCAATTGTACAATCTAGCAATTGACGCGCGCGCACGTCCTTGTTGGTCTAGATTGACGGTTGGGACCCCCAACCTTACCAACCTTGCAAACAGACTCTGCTCTAGATTGGCGTACTGCCTAAATGCAATGTTTTGCACGATAGGGGAATTCTGATAGTGGTCTCCGCACAGTACGACGCGCTGCAGGGGAAGCTCGCCTTTCTTCGGAGATTGCAGGGCTAACGGGATGAAAGTCTCAACTTCCGTGATCTGTGCGGCTTCTTCCATCACAACATTGTCATACTCGAAGCCTAGCTTCGCAATGTCGGCGCGCTAAAAAAGGATAAAGGGTCTCGTTAGTTTCTAGCTATCACGCTTGACGAAGATCTATGACCTACCTTCATTGCAGCATGGGTCGAAGTCATGGCGACGATCCTTGCTTCTTTTGTGAGTAAATAATTCTGCCTATCCCTCGCAGTCTTCAGCAATTCGAACGGCCGAATGTCCTCCAGTTCCGTGAACAATTTCCCGATGCGCCTGTAGCCGCCCTCTGCAACCTCAATGGCTTCCTCTAGGGACAAGTCGTGTGAAAACATCGGCTTCGGAGCATTCGAAAAGTACTGATGGAATGGGAAGCTGCCATAGAGCTTTTCCAACGTGAGACCTTCCTCAGACAACACTTTCTGATACCTCTCCCACGCTGGCTCAATATAAACTAGATTGAAGTAGTCCGCAGTCTCACAGGAATCACCATGCGCACCAGGAGCGCCTAAAGTGGCAGCTAATCGATCAACTTCTGCCAACAGTTTGACACGGTTGTCCTACGATTATCAGCTTGTCCCAAACTTTCAACGTGTAGTCGGAAGAGCTCACCATGAAGGATTCTACCCTCCCCTGCTTGCTATAATTAGTATCCGTTTTCAACTCTTCCTCGCCATGCCCTAATCGAAGCAAATGCCGCTCATCGATATCTAGAGCGGTGATCTTCTCAAAAAGCTGGTTCAAGGCTTGATTGCTATGGGCTATTAATAGGGTGCGTTGGGTAGGGAAATTGTGATACAGGTTGCTGATGATCTGGGTGGCGACATCAGTCTTTCCAGTCCCGGGTGGGCCGACAATCACTGTTAGACCCGGGTTGGTGCCAGAGCGGATAGCCTCTACCTGTGTCGGGGTAAACTTGATATGATTCGTACGTGGCACATCAACCGGATAAGGCCCCATGTTCGGAAGCTTATAGGTCGAGACCTCCAAAGATTCCTCCTTGTCGGAGTTATCCTCCTGACCTCTTCTGCGCTTCTTTGCGGGCTTGGGTTGCTCTGCGGCAGTTCTTTGCGAGATCACATAGGGAGGATCACACCCTTCCTGTAGGCCTTCCTTCGGTTTCAGTTTCTATGACGATAATCAGTATGGGTAGCACGAGCAGCGGAGTGGACCTGGAAACACACTATTCCTGGGAAGCTCTCTACCAAATGCTGCCAATTGAGGAATGTGTCCCGGAAATCAAGCAAATTTGGCTGATTCGGAAGTTTGGAGTAATGTGCCCCGGCCGGGTCCCCATATCCTAGAAAAACCTCCTGTAGCCATGTTGGCATGGGCACATCGGCCTGGGTAAGTTCTTGAATTGACTCCAGGACCGGCTTGAAATTGTTTTCCTAGTCTTCATGTTAACGTTCGTTCCAATGCAAAATAGAAAACTTTGCACCTACTCTTCCTTTTCGTCTAATCAACACGTTTATAGAGTCGTAGACATCTGGCTTACCGGCCTTCAGGTCATCTGCATCGATCTGTCACCAAGTGAGGAGTTAGATTATATAAAACTCTATAGCACTCGGTTGGTATCGCGATGTACCTTGTACATTTCCGGATCTAGGCGAACATGGAGCCTACGCCTTCCACCAGCTCTCCGAGCCTGACCATCGCCGGTTTTAATTGGCCGCCCATCCTGATCAAGCAACTGTACGACTTCTGCGGCCCTCAAGCACTTGACCCCGAACTTTTCTGCTACATTCAGCTTATCAGGCGACCCATTAGTGATCATTCGGTCGCCCTCATCAATTCCCTTGACGGCAAGTAGGAAGACCACATCATCTGGCCGAAGAGAGTCCCAATCGCGCCGAACGTCTTCGGAAAGTCGAGTATAGTCAAGACTAATTTCCGCGCGAACATACGCCGGTTTCTCCTCACCGACTTTGGGTGGGGCCGTTTCAAGTATTCTGTATGTAGGTTTGCCGTCAGTTCTACCGTAATCGCCCAAACCGAAGTAAGATAGACACATACGAAGGCCTCGTGATCAATAAAGCCATCTTGGAGAACCCATGGAATTGGGTAGTCATGCTTGGATGCGAAAGTTTTGGCACAAGACGATGTAACGAATCCTCGATGTCTCTTCGAATTGCAAAAAAAGCTTCGCATCGATAAAGAATAAAAGACCGCCATAGAAAGTCCCCGACAGTCAAGTATTGCAAATTAAGTTTCGGAATGGCTAGAGGTCCAGACCCGTCATAATATTCATTACGAAGTAGAGAAGACTCAAAGAGTGTATCCTGGTTTGGCAACACAGGCAATTCCTTTGCCTGTTCCTGAAATGTCTTTCTCTTCTCATGACACAACAATATTGCTTCTGTCAAAAAAGCTCGGTCTACAGACATAGCAACCTTTTGCGGATATTCCGTGCGGAGTCCTAGCAGGCGGCACAACTCTACCACCCCTCCATCCTCCAATTCCGCAATGTGGGATGCGAGTTCGTCTCGTTGCCCAATGCTCCCGTAATTGGCTAGAGCTAGAATAGTCAACTTATCTTTGAAGTGCTTGAATGCCGTTCTCTGGAGTTTCGCTAAATCCGCATTGTGGATTTGACGGGACTCCTCCTGGGAAAGCTGCAATCCAGTGTGGTCATCGATTGAAAAGTTGATGTAGTGGGAGAGCAATGCATAAAGATCACGAAATAAACCATTCTCAGAATTCGTATAAAGGGGCGATAATTTAATTGCTGTGAGCAGATGTAGATCCTTTAACAAGAAGTTAACGTATCGTCTTGTTGGCATCTGAGATTCGAGATCCGTCAGAAGCTCAATAAACCGCTCGCAATAATTGAGGATCTCTATTCAAGTTTAGCCAAAATTATAGACATCCAGGGGCAGCCACACGCACGCTTCGGTTCATCACCTTCCTGTTGATCCGATGGCTTGTACATCAAGTTTAAGAAATCTAAAATCATTTCAAACAGCCACAGTCTATCGAATCGCAACCGATCTTTCGTGCTATCATCGGCTGAATCAAACCGTTTTCCAGCTGCCCTCCACGCTTTCTTGGTCTGGGGGTACTTTTCCAGCCGTGCATCCCGTATTTCTCCACTTGAAAGGTTGTTCCATATAGATATCGAAACTAGCGGAGCACACTCCTTCCTCACCAGGCCACTATCGAGCGATTGGAATGCGGTAACAATGAAGGTCAAAAGGTGGTTTCTTATGAACAGAGGGATCCCGTGATCAATAGTCATTGACAATATACGGCGGAAGAGAGGTGGGAAATGCTCAGGCAGCAATGATATGTACTCTAATACTCTATGTCAGCAATTCACAGCACCATCAGTATTCACGAGCCCGATTATATACCCCAGACATTGAGGTTCTCCCGCCTCTTGACATTCACCATTAGTGCGATCAGTACGACATGGTGATTCGACGCAGTTTCCGTGAAATTGGGCCACAGGAACCTGGCGCACACAGATCGGATCAGCAATTGAGGTCCATGAGGGTGCGACCCGGGGAACAAACTTTTCTAGGAACTGAAGGTTCTCAAGGATTAGCAATGACCGGAAGCGAAAGCCATCCTTCTCCAGTGCATCATAGAATTCCGTCTTCAAAGCCCCCGGCTTAAACTTGGCCGGTTTCTCTGTAAGCCAGTACTTTTTGGCAGCTTGGGCAAAAAGATTACCGCCGTGCAGATCCGCGACGGTCGGCCGAGCCTCCTCAATAGCTCCAACCGGAGCTTTATCAAACTTTTCCATCGATGATTCCACGGCGATATGGTGCCTGCAGGCCTGCACGGATTGTATTGGGTTGCAGGAAAAGACAATGATTAATGAGATGTTGGAGTGAAAAGCTCAAGGATCTTTTGTTTTTGTTCTTCAACCTCAAGAACCAAGATGAGCTTGGCGATTATCACGTGACCACACGCAATGAAGCACTTGGTTCTCGAGTGAGTCGGAGTGACGAGAGGTGAATTCCGGGTTACGAGAGTCCTCTGGCAATCACGAGCTCTCAGAAGCTAAAGAGCAGGAGTGACCCTAACCCAGCAAATTTGATTCACTGATTTTCTACAAATTCCTATGATATTCTATCCTTTGGAATTCGGTTCCCAATAATTCCCTGCAGGACTGAGGTTTTGCAAGCTGATGGCTTGTCGCGTCGACTTGGCATTGAAAGCTTAGCATCATGTGATTTAGGGCCTGTCAACCTCAAGTTCACTTTCTCGTGTAGTTTGCTTTTCGCTTTATCTCACATCCTCGCCAATCCACCATACTCTAACAACGCTGTAACGAAACACAGCAGCCCGACCTTTTCGACAATGTCTCCAACTCTCCTCCCAGATGGAACATCTGCGTCGAAAACGGTCGATCAGCTCTCCTCCTATCTTCGAGAAATTCTCTCCTCCGTCAATAAAACTCACCTCGAACCCCCGCTGACTGAATCCGATTTCGACCCTGATCTATTAGCCCGCATAAGATCGCTGCGGTCTTCTCCAGACGAATTATATAGGAATTCTCTGGATACCGCGTTTAAAGGGGCGCTATACGACCTTGTGGTAAGTTCCCGAGTCTTCTTCCGGAGACTATGCTCACTACGCCGCAATAGACCAATAACGATGCTATCAATACCGCAACCCTTCCCATCTTCTGCAACTTCTTAGATCTTTCCTTAGTTTTAGCTGAGTTAGGTATGTTCACCCCTATTCTCTTTCCGGGCCCTCTAACCCCATCACAGAAATCTCGGGTGCAGGGTTACCACTTGACCTGATTGAAGAGCTCTTTGACTCGCAAACTATACCGTCGTGCGAGTGCCTCTTCCAATATTTGGAGTCGCGTATCGACAGGGTTACCGCAGGAGTGGAAGGTGGAAAAGGGAAGGCTCTCATATTGTTACGTCTATGCAACGAGCTTCTCAAGAGATTATCAAAAACAGAGGACACAATCTTTTGTGGTCGCATCTTGATCTTCCTCAGCAAGAGCTTTCCGATTGGTGAACGTTCCGGAGTTAACTTGAGAGGCGATTTTAATGTGGATAACGTCACGGTTTACGACGATATTCTCCAAGAACCGCCGACTGTGGCAGATGAAATGGACCTCGATATCAAGAAAGATGAAATGGAAGTTGATCACAAGAGAGAGGAGGGTGCGAGTGGGGTGGAGGAGGCGGATATCAGCAGCGCCCGTAGCCCCAAGAGGCTGAAAGTGGACGCTGGGCAAGATGCGTCTCAAAAAGAACCCACGGTTCTCGATGCCAACACTCTGTATCCCATATTTTGGTCACTTCAACACGACTTCGCCGACCCTCAGCGACTATTCATTAAAAGCAATCTTGAAAAATTCAAGGTGGGCCTTGGAGCTACAATGGCAAAATTTAAGAAGGCCGAGGATGATTCAATTAAGACCACTGGAAAGGTTGATGTAGCAAATGGGCCTAAAAAGGCGGATGAGAAGAAGCCTGGAGTTTCTCTTGGCGAGAAGAGGAAGCAAATCGATGGCGATGATGACGATATCAAGGGCGAAGGGTTTAATCCGAAATATTTGACTAGTCGCGAATTATTCGAATTAGAGGTTTACACCCTCTCTTTGCAGTTATGAATTGGATGTTGACATGGTGCTCACACGAGTGATAGATTAGCGACTTGACTTTTAGGCGGCATGTACTTGTACAGGCCTTGATTCTAATCGACTTTTTGCTGAGCCTGACACCACAGGCGAAGGAAAAGTGGAAGGACCTCAAAACACCAAACAGATCCGTTCAGTATACGTTCACTTTGGGCCCAGAAGATGTAAGCTTTCCCTATTCCTTGAATTGTTCCCGGGATATGAGGGAAGAAAGGGTAGCTTGGCCGCTCTCTCTTGTTATGCAGAGACCATTAAACTATCTTCGACGAAACTGGCGGTACACGCATGCGTCTGCTATAGTTTGCGAAACAACCTTATCTACAAAGTTGACTATGTAGTGGCGTTGGGCTGCTTGACAAACAAAGGCGGCCATACGACTGCACAGACCCATATTCGTGGATACATGTGCTACTATTTATGAGATTTAGATACGTAGATCACGAATGATACACTAATACAATCGATGTAGGAGAAATGGGCAGTCACAACTAAGGAACAAATACTCAGGAGTCTCGAACCTGATGTGCAAGGGAGACTGTTTACACGAACCATTAAAACAGTTCTGATTCGAGAACAAAACTGGGTTCGGTGGAAAGCAGAGAGTTGCCATCCATTTGATATGCCTCCATTGGGCGATGCAGACATTGAAGATGCTAAGCAAAAAGCGGCAAAGGCTTGCGAGATTCCTGAATCTTACAAATATACCATGGGAACACCAGCCTTGGATTCCTTGTGGCAGGCTACGGGTGACCTAACAGGGCTCGAGGGTCTTGCAGATCCGATGAGGTATGTGAATGCATACGAATCCTTGCTGACATGCCTATCGACATGGCTTTACAAGGACTGGCCGGCTGACTGGCCCTATCCAGACACAACCTCCCGTCTCCTGAGTCATTTAGACAGCCCGTGAAGGACGCGGAGCTGGAATTGTTGGACGCCATGTTTCCGGATGACATTGAATTGGCGCAGACCAAAAAGTTCACCAACACCTGGAAAGCCTTTCGCCTCGCATCCCGTGACCGCTTCCATCTTTTCAACAAGTTCGACGACAAGTTCGACGAAAAGAGGAACGATCTAGAGATGCTCTTCGAGGTGGAAGAAAAGACAAAGGAGGAGGCTAGAGCCAGGGTGAACCAGCAAGCGCCTGCTACCGCTACCCCAACAAAGGCTCAGGGAAAAGTTATTGAGGTCGGCAGCAACAATTCGCTCGTGGCTACTGATGCCGATACCACCCCCTCTTCCTCTGCCCCTACGAAAATCCCAACCCCAGCCACAACACCGATACCAACTGCACCTATCACGAATACCTAGCGTTAACCCTACCTACTTACTCCATCAAACATCGTTTCAAAAAGTCGGAATCGGGAAATTCATGTCACATACCTCCAACGAGAAGGTGAAAGAAGAAAAAGAAAAAGCAAAGCACACAGTGCAGCAAGCTTAAGTCCCCGTCCATCTGTCTATCTCTCTACCTACTTATCTATCTATCTGTCTATCTGCCTACCTGTCTATATACTTATACTATAATAAGCTAATAATTGGCAACGAACTTCTCCTGGTATGATACTGTGAATCTCTTTTTTCATCTTCTCTCCACCACCCTACTCTTTTTCATTCGAATTCAATAGACAACAATGACGGCACAAGCGTGGGAAATAATAACGAGCACAATCCCTTCTTCAAGAGGCAACCTAGTTTTCAAGGATCTTGTACAATAAATGACTAGGAAAGTGAGCAGCGGAAAACAAGCTCAGAGGAGGAAAACAAGAAAGAAAGAAAGAACGAGAGAGAGAGAAAAGAAAAGAAAAGAAAAGAAAAGAGAAAAAGAAAAAGAAAAAACATCTTGGCGATAATGGCGATGGTGATGATAATGATGATGATGATGATGATGATGATGATGATGATGATGATGATGGGAAGTGTGCGTCGGACTTGATATTTCTCCTCGTGATTATTTTTTTTTCCAAAGAATTCGAAATATTCCCTTCTATCTATGATACTTTTCATCTTTTTTTTTTCCATGCGCGTATGATACGATACTCTACTGTACTTTACTGTGCCGACTATTGGAGGCTACTAATTCTCTCTCTCTTTCTCTCTCTTTCTCTCTCTCTTCCTGTTCTCTCTCGTGCAAGATGCAGTTCACGGAAATTCACTTACTCCTCCAAGTGAAAAAATCGGAAACCCTTGTCTGGTAGGCGGGCTAGCAAATGAAGCAATCTTATCAACAATCCCCGTCTGTCCGTCCGTTCACGCACACCCACGCACAGCACACCGCGCAGCGCAGCCAGCCAGCACAGAACAGTAATATGCTCGCATATCCAATATATGCAATTTCCGATAGACGAATTGGTGCACAAGTACTGCACTGAAATTACTCCACACTAGTCCTTTTTTTTCTTTCTCAAAAGACAAAAAAATCAATGACAAAAGGCCCTGAGTGAAAAATAAACTACCTACGCTAAGATATGCTACGGTGCGGGACTGGCTTTCGTGCATTCGTTCATCCATTCATTCTCCAAGCCTGGTGCAGAACCACCCTTCACTATTAGCCAACCAACTCACCAACCAAGCATCTAGGATTCGAATATATAAGTCAGAATTAGAAACGGTCCAACCCTCCCCCCCCTTCAACATCTACCACCCGGTCGATCTTCATCACTCATTTACAGCACTCACACACCTAGTTCAGCCCCCAGCCTTCTCCGGTGGCTCACATAACACCGTTAAAATCCCGCTTCAGGCTCAAGTTTCACCAAGTCATTTTCTCTTTCCGGTTTCCCTATTCGCTGGGCTAGGCCGGGAACCTCGGCCGCCGTAGACTTGGAGATTAGCTTGTGCAAATATACTTTGGAGGGCTGGGACACGAAAAATATCGTATCATACTCGGAGGTAGGCAAGGGAGGAGGGCAGGACAAGGAACGGAAGAGTAAAGTTCTGGCCAATAGAAATAATAGGAGAAAGGAAGCTTAAAAAAGGAGATGTCACCACCGAGGGGAGGCGCTAATGCGAGGGTATCAGCGCCAATATCCTTTTCCCCGGTTAGTGAGAAGCTCGGAAGGCGTGAGGGATAGTAGTGCACCAACCGTGCTACATAGCAAAGAGGGTCTTTCTTTTTTCTTGTATTTTCTGTTTGCCTTTAGTCTATTTTCCTTTTCAAAGTAGCAACAGCCTGGACTAGAGGTATCCCTCTTGCTCTGCTTACATATGCTCAACTCCCCACTCTCCTTGGGAGAGGAGAGGGAAGAGTGGTGGTAGATGATGCAGGTGATCGGAGCAACTGGATGGGTATGAGCAATGAAGGAGATCTATCGTATGTTTTTCCACTCGTCTTTCCTAACACCTTGCACGAGCTCACACACTTTGTGACTTCTCCATTCTGCCCGCAGAATCCAAAAGGAATGAGTGAGCAAGGGTGGGGGAGGACCTGTGCTTATTGCCTTATTCTTTCTTTATCCCCTTCCTCTCGAATCTCAGGTCATGTAGCTTCCTGATGATAGATGAGCTGGCTCCTCCTGCCACGAAACCCTAAGAGCACGAGGCTGGCTCAAAGGGTAGACCTGCATCCCAACTGGCTCACTTAACCCCGTCTAGAACTGTTAATGCTGTGTGGTGCCCTAGAGCTAAGCCCAGCTGTCACTCTGATATCATCAGGCTGTCCCCGCCCCTTCCCCTCACCCCGCTCTAGCTTCTCACCTCTCACCCTGTTTGATCGTCTGCGTGAACTATAGTATAGGTTCTCCTGGCCGGAGATCAGGGACATCGACTAACTTTGATGGCTAAATGCGGGAGAAATAGGTGAGAGACTGAGAGCCGGGCGTTGGATCCGGAGAAAGAGGGAAAGAGGGAAAGGGAAAGCCGGCCAACGGGTAAATCGAAAAAAAGAAAATCCATGCATCATGCCCATACCGTGGTGTGTCAAGTTAGCTTTTCTAGTTAGTTAGGGTTGGGGAATGCTTTAGAATAGGATTTGTTGCGTTGATCCGCCTTTTCCTCCGCGTCTCTCGTTGCCCACAGCCGAGTATGTTTTGGTGAAGATAACATCTGATGGCATAACTGAAAACAGTCACTTGCAGATGACCGGTACCCGCTCCGCGCCCCCCTCCTTTCACTCTCGCTCACTCGCTTTTCCTGGTACTGCACGGGAGGAGGAAGCTGGGTCGGGTCTAGTTTATCAGAGTATAGGAACCCTCGTATACTTGTGAACCAACCAGGAAATACAGAGCGCAAGTCGACCGAACTGTCGGAAAACCACAAATAAATCAACTAAATGACTGGCAAGAAAAAAGAAAGACGAGGGAAAGGATTTTCTCGCCTCCATACTCTCCCTACGCCTACAAATCCCCGGACAACATAGGCTCCCCCATGAACTGCCTGAACCATAGGCTAAAATGAGATTCGTGAGACAGCTGAGAAAGCCCGCAATTGTGCCCAGTTTCGAATCAATACCAGGTAAGTAATCAACCAGGCCAAAAGCGGGCTGGGTGAAGTGAGAGAAAGTATTGGTTCGATTTAAAAAAAAACCCCCCCTGAAAAAAATAGAATCATGGACGATCACTCAAAAATGTTAGTGCTATACCTATCATCTGATGATAACGCATGACTGAGGATGATCGCTGACAGAGAGGTAAAGCGAAGTAGTATGTGTTGTTTTCTGGAAGGAAGAAGGAGAGAAGAACAGAGAAAGGGAGAAAGGGAGTGGGGAGTGGGGAGTAGGAGGCAGGAAGAGTATATAAAAAGGTGGATTCGATTGTAATCGACATGTCTGCGGTAATAAGGATGGAAGTTTGTTTTGATGCTCGTTGTGTGGTCTACGTATAGTATAGCATGGCAGCTCATACATATAGTACATACCAACTCCTACTCTTCTCTACAGTATAAACCCTCCCGCCACGAGCGCCTCCCATCTACAAGTAACCCGAGCTAGCGTATCAGACAAGGTCAGATCAGGTCAGCACTACTATAATCTCATTATCGTACTCGAGTATCATATAGCGCAGAGATCTCCCACCAATATAGAAAGTTTAAAAATTTGCAAACTAAGGGTCGACCTACGACTCCATGAATCCATCCACCATCTAATACCATCTATCACTCATACTACCCATTCCACATCTCAAACAAACTAGTGCCTATCGTACCTACCCTACCCCCGATTCGAGTATATTATATTACTATATAATACCCAATCCGCAGATCAATCAACATGTCAAGAAAAAAAAACAAAGAAAACATGACGCACATATGTCCCGCATATACCGATAGTGCTCGAGTAAGATAGCGGGGCACGTCACATTAACGGGAAGGAAAAAGAAAAAAAAAGAGAAGGAAAAAGAAAATCAAAACCATGAAAAACATGTATTATATCAAACGGTCAACGTCAATTAATAAACACGAGTTCCCCTGCAAACCATAAAGTGTGACCTAAAAAGCTTAGCTCATGGCATCCCTCCTTCCTTCCTCCTTCCTTCCTTCCGAGGTCTGTCTAGGAAAAAAGAAAAGCAAAAAAGCAAGACAAGAGTGCGCTGGGTATATGCCCGCGCATTGTGGTTTTGTTGTTGTTTGCAGTAGAGGAGAGCGTATCCCGCATCACACGGGATCCGTTGTAGTGTATCTGAGCTTTCTTTGGCAATGCGGTGCAAGGGGAATGGTTTGGTTGGTCCGGTGGTGATGGAGGAAGGAAGGAAGGGTTCAAAAACATATCGCCAATAATCTGTGCATTCCAAGCATCCATCCCGCACCCGCAGTCGAATATTCTGGTACCTGTTTTTACTGCCTATATATTATACCTTGACAAGACCCATGACATACGTAGATAGCAGTATCGCATCTCGAGTACTATACCAGTATCATAAACCGTCTCTCCGTAACCGACCAACAATAGTCTGTACACCACCACCACCACCACCACTGAATAGCACTCGATGCAACGCATCTAGCTACCATAGTAATACCTGTAGAGAGAGAGAGGGAGAAACGAAAGAAAGCCAGGGAAGCCCAAAAGGAAACCTCGAAGAAAAAAAAGAGAAGAGCTTCCCAGTGCCTAATTGAGTCTTGAGGCTTTTACATGAGATGAATACTATAGACCACGCGGTACCGCATGTAACTAATCCACAGCCGCGACCAGCTCACGCAGTGCCGTACCACGCAGTACAGAATAAGCCTCCAGGATAGGATACCGCACGATGACCAGATAATCGCCGACAGAGTTTCCGTTGAAGCATCGCAGCCTATATAACATGTATTTATGCAGCAACCATACTACGGTATGCAAATCACCGCGCATACCACATCAAAAAAAAAGTGTCGAGACCAGGCTAACCTACAATAGTTTAGCGCAACTCTACAGAAAAACAAGAAAAGAAAAGAAAAAACCTCAATCCACGGTAAAACCAAAAAAAAAGCCACAAGCCAAAAAGGTGAAAAGCAAACAAAAAACAAAAAAACAACTCATGCTTCTGGAACGGCGCTAGAAGGATTTATTTACTTTTTTTTTTTTTTTTGCTCTTTGGTGTGGTTGCTGCGAGGGGGGGGTTTTCTTAATTAATTATTTCTTTTTCTTCTTTTCTCTCGTGGGTGACATGGGATGGATGGATGACATGTCACGACCAGGCT
>Ga0307507_10008212_pt1 | contig 14595 bp, 10 predicted proteins | sample 7_EM_MG_FD_207223 | JGI IMG/M metagenome (GOLD analysis project Ga0307507, IMG submission 207223) | Populus trichocarpa ectomycorrhiza microbial communities from riparian zone in the Pacific Northwest, United States - 7_EM | ecosystem: Host-associated > Plants > Roots > Unclassified | place... | reverse complement strand
TAGGATACTTAAAGAACGCATTAATGGAATTAGAGTAGTAAAGATTAAGTTACCTTTAATTAAATAATTCTTAGGAGAGAAGTTAAAGCTTAAGGGATTTCTTACGCAAATGCACTTTAAGGTAGTACAGGAAGAAGTAAAGTTAGTAATATTGTTAGATTAAGTAGCCTATATAGGATTGTTTCTAATAGGGAGGGCACTTAAGTGGTTTAAGCCGTATTTTATGGAAATATAGGCTAATAGCATAATAACTACTAACCAGGATGTACGGTATATATTTACCAGTTAGAACGGGTTCGCAAAGCAACTAATACAAATATTTAGAGACCTAGAGGCTATAACTACAGCAGAATAAAAGCTTTAGAACTTAGTATAACGCACTTTAGTAATTAAGTATATAACATAGTTTTAAACACTAGCTATATAGGTTAAGTGGAATAATAGGGCGCTTATAGTATAGTATAAATAGGGACTTAAGGCTAAAGTCTAAAACGCAATTATCCTAATAGAAGATATAAATACTCTAAGAGAGTTAATAGATTAGTTAATAAAGATTAATAATAGAATCTATTAAAGGGAACAAGCTAAGAGAGGGCAAGACAGAGTTCCATAGTTATATAAGGCGCAGAGTACGCAACGATAGATATAAAGTTAAAAAATTATGGAATAGCATAGAGCTAATAGACCTAAGTGGTACTAAAGAAACCTAAAGGTAGGAAAAGAAACTATAGAAACCTAGAGGTTAAGGATTAAGTAATTAAAGGACCTAGGAGTAGAGGCTAAACCAGGGATCTTAGTAGTAGAAGATGTTTAGGCGGACTCTATAGCAAAAAAAATGGTTTAAAGATAGAGCTTGCATAAATTGCGGAAAATAGGGTTATTTCGCTAGAAACTATAGAGGTGGTTAAAGTAACTACACAGTAAAGGGAACTAGACTAGTAGATGGCACGTATATATAAAGGGATAACGGTACACTATAAGGAACAAAAGAGTGTTTAATTAATAGTTTTATATATTGTTACAACAACGTATACCAAATTTATAAGGACGCTAAGTACGGCGCAAGCTATTGGCTATAGGAGCCATTATTACCTAAGTTTAAAGAAACTAACAAACCAGCTTATAGATCGGATATTAAAGATAATAAATTTAATAAAAGCGAAGCATTTACCAACAATAAGGTAATAAAGGCAGCTTACTAGGAGTATACAGACCTTAAAGAAGTCAAAATAGAAGTAGAGACTAAGACTATCACAAAATAAGGTTTAGTAACGGGTATTATAACACTATTAGATACAATTTCCATCGCTTTACAAGACAATAGGAGTAACGTTTAGAAGAAACTAAGTAAGTAGATAACTACTAGTGCTAGCTTATTACTTAATAAAGGTAAAAGGCTACAGGCTTAAGATTCTTAAGAAGAGATAAAAGAAGCTTAAGATTTTTAAGATAAGATAAGACATACCTAAGGACCCACAACAGACGAAAACTAATAGGAAAGGGTAGTAACTTAGTTTAGTAATAAATAAATAAGTATAGGACATAAGTTTAAGAACTACAAGTTCAGAGAACAAATAAGAATATTAGCAATCCTAGGTAAACATAGTGTTTAGCCTAAAGATTAAATAGTTAATACTAGGATTAAAAAGCAAGACAACTATAAAGATCTAGCTATAAGACGCAGAAAACAAGAAACTATAGATAAGTTTAAAATAAGAATCATTATATAGTAGGAGCAAAAGCTAGACAAGAGGTTAGCTATGCTAGGTTATATAAGGGACAGAGCACCTATATAAAGAGTTACTAATAGGCCGAGTGCAGGGACACCTAGGGTAAAATAGTTAGATAAACTAGAATAAGAAGAGGATCTAGATATTCCAACTAGGTTTAAAGAAAGATATACTAAAGGATATTATAATATAGTAATAATAAGGTACTTTCTAATAGATAGACCATATACACTAAACTAGTTATATAGAAAGTGGTATAGGCAACGACACAACAATAAATAGGAAGACTTTTATATATGGCTAGATAAAAAAGTTGTCTAAAACCAACCTATTATAGAAAAATATATAAGTTACATTAAAGGAGTATTAATTATAATGTTAAGGAACCTAAAAGAAGGATTTAGGGACTAGAGAAGCAAGTAATAAATCTTAGTACCTATAGCAGAGATACCAGTAGTTAGGTTAACTAGGTATAAGTTTAAACTTAAGGATAAAGACAAACTAAGAGTTAACCTAAAATATATAGCGTATTATACACTATTGTGGATAGCTTATATGGATGATATATATAATATATATAGAGCACCTAAAGATAAGAACCAAAAGTACCCAGTAAGGATATATTAGGCACTAGAGGAAAAGCGGTTTAGAAATGCCAAGTATATATATAGTTAGCACCCAGTAGAAGTATAAGGTTAAGGAGACTTAACACTTTAACTAGGAAGATTCCTTACGGAAGAATATCTAGATGGATAATAGTGGTGGGAGTGTCTAGAGAACACTTATCTATGGTATATAGAGGAAAAGAAATAAACTAAGTATTAGCTAAAGATAGACCAAGTATAGGCAGGATTAAGCAGCCAACAGTTAGAAAAAGGGGAGGCGTATAGGACCAGAGGGAACCAATATTAGAGCCTTAAACCCTTAAAGGAATTTAAGGTTAATACCTAAATTTAAGAGCTAAATAGCAAGATTAGTAGTTTAAAGCGTTAGTAGATAGTGGAGTAACTAGAAACCATATATTACTAAAGACAGTAGAAAGAATAGGGTTACTATACAGATAGAAGAAACACCTATATCCACTTATAATAATTTTAGGAGATTAGATAGCCTATAGAGGAGGCATTATTAATCTCAAAACAGGACCTATTTAGATAACTATTAAAGGGAGACTAGTTAGAATGTCTTTTAATATCCTATTATTAGGACAGGACAAGGCAATACTAAGAATACCTTAGTTATAGGAGTACAATCTAAAGATTAATTGGGTTATAGGTCAAGTCAATATTAAGGATACTTAATAGCGTAAAGTGCGATAGCAAACCAAATTGGTATAGTACTAAGTTAGAGCAATATATAAAGAGACTAAGCGAGGCTTAAGTTATGTACTAAAGAGATACCATAAGTATAGTAAAAAGTTATAGTCACTAGAAAGTAAAAAGCTGTTAAAACATGTAGTATAGGACCATAAGATAGAATTAGAAGAGGGAATAAGTCCAAAGTTCTTTTTAATCTATAAGCTTACTAAAACCAAGTTAGTAGCACTTAAGGAGTTTATTTAGGAGAACTTATAAAAGGGATATATTAGACTATTATAGTTATTAGTAGGATATCCAGTATTATTTATCCTAAAGAAAAACGGAAAACTTAGGATGTATATAGACTATAGATAGTTAAACAGCATTACTAGGAAGGATAGGTATCCTTTACCCTTAATTAGTGAAATTTAAGATAGGATAGGTAATATAAAGATCTTTACAAAGATAGATCTAAGATGGGTGTATCATTAAATTAGAATTAAGGAAGATAATAAATAGAAAACAGCCTTTAGGTTAAAGGAAAGACTATATAAACTATTAGTTATATAATTTAGGTTTATAAATGCACTAGCAACGTTCCAAAAGCGAATTAATAGTGTGTTAGGAGAATACCTAGATAAATTTATTATAGTATACTTTAATTATATTATTATCTACTTAGAGAGTAAGGAAGAGCATAGAGAACACGTTAAATGGGTTTTAAAGAGACTATAAGAAGAACAGATGCTAGTAGTAATTAAAAAATACGAGTTCTTTACCCAAAAGACCAATTTTGTTGGATTTATTATTAAACTAGGCTAACTTAGTATAGATCTAAAGAAGATCGAGGCTATAGTAAATTGGCAGGAACTAGAGAACGTTATATAGTTAAAATCGTTCCTAGGGTTTTGCAATTATTATAGAAGGTTTATAGCGCAATGGTTACAGGATATTAAGCTATTTACGTAGTTAACAAAGAAAGAAGAACTGTGGGTATAGGAAAAGGAACAATAAGAACTATTTAAGAGAGTTAAAAAGTTGTTTACCTAGAAGCCAGTTCTTAAGATCTATTAACTAGGTCTAGAGATGGTTATAGAAATAAATATATTAGACTTTACACTAGGGACGTACTTTATATAAAAATATTAAGATGGATAGCACCTAGTAGTATACTACAGTTAAAAGATGATACTACTAGAGTTAAACTATAACATCTACAACAAGGAGTTATTAGGTATAGTTACAGCACTTAAGAAATAGAGAGCATTCTTATAAGGTATAGAGAAACTATTTATAGTTAAAATGGACTATAAGAACCTTACAGGATTCCTAATAATAAAGGAACTCAACCAAAGACAGGTTAAATAGGTAGAAATGCTTATAGAATATTATTTTGAAATTCAGTATACTAAGGGTACAGATAATGCATAAGCAGACGCTCTAAGTAAAAAGGCTAAACTATAAAGTAATAAAAAGCTATTAAAAGCTTTGTTATAAAAGAATTAAAATAGATTAATTAGGTATAATTATCCAAAGATTATAGTAACTAAGGAAAGTTAGATCTATAAATTACTAGAGAGTAATTAAACATAAAAGATCTAAGAAATATAGGCAGAGGATCTAGACTTAGAGTAATATAAAAATAGAGAAGTAATATATATGCCTAAGTTTGTCGCAGAAGAATTTATTAAGGAATTTTATAAGGGAATAATATAATAACATAACGGAGCTATAGGCTTAGTATTAAGACTTTAAAAGGAGTATATTATTTAAAAAATCTAGGGACTAGCAAGATAAGTTATAAAGGAATGTTTAGATTGCCAAAGGAACAAACTAATAAGGTATAAGCTATATAGAGGGCTATAACCTGTTAAAACACTAGGAAGACCATAGGAGGTTATATTATAGGACTTTATTATTAAGTTACCAAAGTTAAGAGATCCTATTATAGGATAAGATTATAACATAATTTTAATAATAGTAGATAAGCTAATAAAGTAGGGATACTTTATAGCATGCACTAAAGAGATATTAGTAGAAGATGTCGCTAAAATCTATATAAAGGAAGTGTTTATAAGACATAGAGCACTAGATAAGATTATATTAGATAGAGATCTAAAATTTATAGTAATATTTTAGGAAGTATTTCTAGTAGAATAAGGAGTTTGCGTAGTAATATCTACAGCGTATTATCCACAAACAGACAAATAAACGGAAAGACTAAACTAGACACTAGAGCAGTATCTAAGGCACTATATTAATTACACATAGAATAATTAGGTATTATTGTTACCAGTTATATAGTTTGCATACAATATAACACTATAAGAAGGAATAGGGATATTACTATTTAAGGCGAATTATGGATATAAGCTAAGAACGTCATTATCGCTATATTAAGCAAAAAAGATAAATAGCACAGCTAAACAAAGAATAGAGACGTTAATGAATCTTTATATAGACCTTAAAGAAATAGCTAAACTAGTATAAAAACGAATAAAAAGGTACTATAATGCTAAGAGATCTAAGGGACCAGATCTTAAGGAGGGGGATAAAGTGTAGCTACTATATAAAAATTTTAAGAGTTAATGACTAAGTAAGAAATTAGACTATATTAGACTAGGACCTTTTAAAGTTAAGTAAAGAATTTTATTGGTCACGTATAAGTTAAACCTACTAGCCAAAATAAAAATCTACCCTATACAGCATATTGCAATACTAGAGCTAGTATACGGGAATATTAAGCTACTAGTCTATAAAGCAGATACGTATAGAGGATAAGAGGAAGACAAATAGCAAGTTTTAAAGATTATTAGTTATAAGAATATAGATAACAAAACATAGTATAAAGTAAAGTAGATAGGCTATAGTAAGACTACTTAGGAACCACTAAGCAACCTAAAAAACGCTATAGGAAAGGTATGGGAGTATTAAAAGAAAGTAGGTTAGGTAATATTAATAAAGAAGGATCGCCAAAGAATAAGTTACCTAAGGGGGACCTAAGAGGAGCAATTGCTAAGCTACTTAAAGTTGTTTCCCTTATAGGAGGAGAGCCAATCCTTTTATTACCTAGCTTAGATAGACCCTATTAAACAAGTTTCCACTTCTTAGAATAAACCTTCTTATAAACCTTCTTAAGATGGGTTAACTGAGCGAACGCAACCTACTAAGACTTAAAGAAGTAATGTTAAGCCTTAAGGGCCCAAGCGGTTTCTTCAGCAAAACAATAGAGTTTAGCGTATACGGCGGCTAACTTAGACTTAAGTTTTGCAGTAGTAGATTAAACACAAGACCCTATAATAAGTTACTTAAAGAACTTAAAAACTATTAAGAGTTATAGAACGCGTATACTTAGTGTTAGAAATAGAGCAAACATTATAGGACAATTAAACGTTTGCTTTAGTACACTCTAAATAAGACAAGGGTTATTAAGACAAGGGACTCGCTATTGTAATATATACTAACCCCACTTTCACACAACGAGAATATAGAGACAACATTATCTTACTAAGTAATAGTATGGCAGCTATAGTGCAAGCACAGCACTGCGCTTATAAAGAAGAAGAAGCTTTAGGTATAATAAGTAAGGATATTAACTAGACTAATTAAATAGACATTACACCTCTAGTAGACGACTTAGAGATATTAGGGATCTTTAAGGACAAAGATAAAGAGGAGGGAGATAGTGTTATAGACGCTTTAAGTATAATATTACAACTACTTAGAGAGGAGTTATAGGAAGCTAGTTAGTTAATATAGGCATAGTCTAGGATAGATCCGGTGGAACTATATAACAAGGAATGGTAAGCGAGTTACATAATATTATACGCAGTATACGGAGTATACGTAGTATACGGCTATGTATAACACGTATAACACATACCTTATATACAAGAGAGGATTTTTTAGGCGTATAGTTGTGTATTTAAAGGACCTTAGTCCCTACTATAGATAGTTCTCTCCTTATAGTAAATCTTAGAATACAATTGGAGTTAATCTATTAGGCAACCACTCCACCAGTTATTATTACGTTGTTGTTTTTGTTCTTACCTACATACCCAGCCCAATAACAGAACCCACCGTAGTCTAAGCTACAAGGTTCCGTTACATTTAACACTACTATAGTAGAAGAAAAAGTGTATAAATAGTAGTACTATATAAAGTAGTAAAAATAGATAAGGCAGCCTAACGTCGCAACAGCGAGAGTTACTACCTCGCTACGCGAGGCGGCTGCGTTAATTCTAGTTTACCTACTACTCCCTTCTCTATTTACTCCCTTCTTCCATTCTCGTTTCCCCATCCAGGCCTTTGGTGGATAACTTTCTTTTAATGCTCGTATATACTCGCCCTACAGTTAGAAGGATGCTATCTAGAACCCCACAACTCACCCGTCGTTACTATCGTCGCTATTAGCAAATTCGCCCTCCCCATACTCATAGTCAAGGTCCGGATAGCCGTCAACGCCTTCAAGTGGTACAGTCTCACGATCAGGGGCTGTTAAGGCATCAGTTAACATATACTCTAACAGTTAAGCAAGGGGCTCCACTAACGGACGTCCCAACCCCGAGATATCTCGTAAGCCCGCAACTCTTCCCTGCTCATGGCAAAGAGTTCTCTAAACGATTTCAGCTTTATATTCTGCGCACTGCTATAATCTGGTAGCGTCTTTTGCAGTACGGAGGTCGAGGGCACTCGAGTCGTCGATGGGGCTGATGAGGACTTTTCGACGGCACGCTTCGCGGCCAAGGGCGGCGAGTTTTCAATGGTGGAAATTGAGGCCAAGCTCTGAGGGGAAGGACGTTTGGAGAAGGGTAAACCAGGAACGCGGCGGACGGTTGACTGCTGGCTGAGAGGACGCTTTCAAGGTGAGACTTGCTTCTGGTCTGTGGCAGGCCATTTCGGCATCCCGCTTCCTGGTTGACTGTTGGAGCATTGTGCAATTTTCAAGAAAAAGCTAAGCTGAGCTGGGGAGGACAAGAGGTGGAGAGGAAAGTAGTGAAAATGCTAAGGAAGAAGTTATGAGTCAAATCAGCGTGTGATCTAAGCCGCAGCCAGTATATGGCCCGTGCACGCGATCAAAGAACGTCAACTCCCTCACGTCAAGTAGAGAATAGATAACTTCATCAATTAATTACGTCATCATAATGGTTCGTAACTACATTTCTAATGATATAGATCTTGCACAGCTTACTATCCTCAATATTCATGTGAACTGGAAATCAGCAGCATGGCTGCATCAGTTATATCGTTTTGTCCGAGTGACACCGTCAGATAAGTCATAAAAACTCATGCATCTTACACGACGTTTTCGTGGGCAGTCACCGCATTCTCGTCGTACGTCTCACGTTCGTATAACTTCTCAGGCTCGACCTTCTGCCACAGGATGTACCGTTTGATGAAGTATGGGACCTGCCTTAGACCGTACGCAGCATGGATGTGCGTTGGAACGGAGAAAATCTGGTCAAGTTCCTCGAGTGTCTTGCCCTTCGTTTCGGGCATGAAAAACAAGACCAGCACAAAGCCGATCATATTCCATGCGGCATACCACCCGAATGCCCCTTGTGGCTTGAATGCCTTCAGCATACTCGGCCATGTGATCGAGAGAACGAAGTTGAAGAACCAGGTTGTCGCTGTAGCGAGTGACATGCCGATTGTACGCACATATAGCGGATATGCCTCAGCGGAGTACGTGAACGGAACAGGGCCTTCGCCAGGTGAGTAAACAACACCAAAGAGATATATTCCGAGGGCGATGCAGCCAACATGAGCTCTAGATGTCGTGGGAATGTAGAACGAGAAGCCAGTGAAGAGCAGGAAAATGCACATGAGCGGGAATGTTGTGAGGAGGAGGTTGCGCCGGCCAAAGGTATCAATGGTGTAAACGGCAGGAATAGCGAAAAGAAAATTGATTATTCCAAAGCCTAGTGATGCGACAAGGGCAGATTGCTCGCTAAAGCTGCTTTCGACGAAGATGGATGAACTGTAATAGGCGATGACATTGACACCACAGAACTGAATTATCCGTCAGTAATTATATAAATCGCAAGTTTAGGATAAAAAAACTGACCTGTTGCATGAACATAACAATTTCGGAAGCAAGCATAGCGCGACGATTCCGTGGGACAGTATACAGCTCTTTGATCTTGCTCTGGCCAACCTTCATGGTTTCCTCAGCCTTTAGAAGCTCGGCCATATAAAACAGATCTCTAGCAGCTTGAATTTTGTTGTACCGCAATCTGCACATTGCTTGGTAAGCGGAAGCGTGCCGTCCTTTGGACATGTACCATCTAGGGCTTTCAGGGCACAAGAACACAAAGAAGCAGACAATAACCGCCGGTAACATAGCAGAAGCCATCATAAGTCGCCAATTGAGACCGGTAATGTTGTGCTTATCCGGTACACCATAAAAGGCCAAATCGGAGGCATATCCGAACATGATTCCTCCGAAAAGTTAGCCCATGGGTCAGAATTACACATCACCTCTATCAAAGAAAACAATCTTACCAAAAGCCGTCCACATCTGCCATTGCATGACCAAAGCACCACGGATTTGCGGAGGCGTGCATTCTGCTGCATATATGGGCACGGTTGCAGACTTAGGTCCAATTCCAAAGCCGAGAGCAAATCTGGCGATGAACATGTGCCACCAAGTATTGACGAAGCCTTGCCAGAAGCAGGCAATTGCACTAAAAAGACAGGTGATGAAAATAGTACCCCGGCGTCCGAACCAATTGTTATAAGGAGTAGTGAGCCAGCAACCGATAAATGCGCAACAAAGGTAGGGAGCACCTGTAACAAGTCCGGTAAGCCAGGTAGATCGCTGATCGCCTTTATCGATGCCGAATTGTGGAAGGAAGAATAGCTGAGCACCGTTCACGACGGTCTCATCTGCGAGCGTGTAAGTTTTCTTCTTTTTTAAAGGGTCACAACAGCCATACCCATTCCCTGTACAGCAGCGCAGGTAGAGCAAAGCACGATTACGAGATACAGCAACTTTGGCTGTGACCATCTGTTGATGAACTCTTTTCGCAACACCTCGTGCTCTGCATCCGTCAGGCCATACTGCCTCATGTGATCAATTTTCTCGGGATCCCTAGCAAGCATGGCGCCCAGCTCGAGAGCGCGAACGTCTTCCTCCTCGGCCAAAGCATGTTCATAAGCGTAGTCGCGACCCATCTTTTTTAGCTCTGCATAGCTGTAGCCTTGGAGGGGGTTAGCGAGCTTCGCGTTGATATTTCGACGCGCACGCTCGGCTGCCGACAAAAGAGTAGATGGCCTATGACCTGTCGCATAAGAGGGTTGGCGGTCTTTGTTTTCTTCATACGTGATCTCGTCCGACGAGTTGTCACGCTTGTCCTTGGGGTCTGCTGCAGACATTTCGGCAAGCGAGTTTCGACACGTCATATATAAGAGCTTGAGTTCCGCTGAAGTGTTAAGTAGGCTTGGTTACAGTGCTGTTATATAATCTTGATTGAGTGTTCAGAAGCCCACGGGATTCTGCAAGTAGTGTTAATGGCTATTATGATTGCGTTGATAATTGGAAAGAATAGCTTACGGTTCGGCTATCGCAGGGCGCGTTGCCGACAACAGTCCAAGTTGACTTGGCGGTCAAATGAAGCAAGAAGAGATTTCCCTGGTGTAGTCTTAAGGAAGCGCTCAACAAGGGCTGAAGCAAAGAATAAAAACCTCCGTAAGGCGGGGAAACTGCGATTGATATGCGGTCGCGCCGCTGACGACTCAACCACCAGAGCCCGGGAAGCAGGGCTTGGAGCTTTGCCCATTCGGGGTTAGGCTGCTTATTCCCGCCCCAGAACACAGGTTAGGATCGAAATTGCTGCAGCGTGACGGATGACAAGGCATACCTGCGAAGACCCTAGTATGCCAAGAACGAATGTTTCCTTGCATTCGCGCCCCAAAACAGCGAATACAGATATAATTCGGAAATTTTGGTGCTTTCAATCCTTAAAACTAAGTACGAACATATTGGGCCTAAGTAACTTGATGATGTCAGACCAGGAAGGAATGTGTGCTGCCGGATGACCTGCAGCAGGCGGAAAGCCAAACGGCAAAGGCGCCGTGAGTTTCTTGAGTGAGGAGAGGACTGGGCAGGGGTGATTGGGCAGGGGTGATGGGCCGTTTGCCTTGCGGGGACTCCGCATCGCGAATAAGAGCTTTCCTTGAGGCTCTCCCGTGAGGCTCCACGCATGGCTGACGCTCACATCTGCTCGTTACGGGAGAGTTATGGATTGCGTAGAACTAATGGTGTAAAAGGTTTCGTAGCATTTTCCATCAAGGGCAAGTTCTATTGGATTTCATCCAGGTCATTTTCAACGGCACATTCGCATTTTTGATGCTTCATCGTAGCTCGCTCCCAGGGCATGGTGTCGAAACAAAGATCGGCAAGCAACCCGCTTTGACCGCATTAGCCCCAAGCCACCAACGTCAACCTTGACTCAACTGCAAGCATGCACAGCTTCCACTCTGGTATCGCATGTATCTGTTTCCTCCCTTATACCGATGCAGGGCTCTTTTAGAGTCCCATTTGTGGACCCTGTCGCTTTATATGGAGCGACTGCCGTTCACAGAACAGCGAGACGGGTTGCCTGCTGTTGGAGTTTTATCACCAAGCGCTTTGCCCTAGGTAAGTTGATGCCATCATCCTTCGCCGCCTTGTTGCATGCCTGCCTTCTGAAGGATTCAGCCTTGCATCGATGGCCACCTGGGCAGCCCACCTGGACAGCCCACCACGGCAGAGGCGCTTTTCAGGCAGACTGTGCCCTGGCATTTCCATCGATTGGCCCCGGCAAATCCCCGGACATTTCATCTGCCCAGAATCAACCGAGGTATTCTAAAATGCCGGCTAACGTTATCGGAAACTGCCAAGCTGCCGCAGCTTCCTCCGTTATATGATACGTGACTCACTTGCTCGAGTTACCGTCCTGCGGCCAGTCGTCTGACGGGGTGTAACTAACGCAGATGCTAAATCGCTTCTCAGAATACGCGGAATTATTTTCTCTAGTTCAGGCTCACCATTGTTCAAACTACTTGTTAATCATCTGTTAAACAGAGAACATCATCAATGACCTCTTATACAGCAAGTTCCAATGAATAAAAGGGCACAACACGTGCTCACCGGTTTAATTTAATTTTCCATGCTTGCTTAATATCGGAAAAAAAACCCGTATTTGCTAAATGTCTTCTCCAGGCTCCAGCAAATATCCTTGCATATAACGTCCTTGAAGCCTACGCCGTTCGAAATCTAATAAGAGCATACCGCGTCCACATCTTATCTATTCTCTCAATCATGGCTTCTACCAGCCCACTTACATCTTCTCTCTGCGAGCGTTGCCAGGACGAACCCTAGGGTCCCAAGGGCTGGCAGATTTCCGGGCGTGAAACCCAACTAGCCACCGGCAAGGCTAACTATATCAAATACGAAGTGTCCCAATAAAGGAGACTAGTATTTGTGTATTGGCGCGCTTTGCATTATGCAAGATTTCTCAGATGACCTCTCTTACGAGATTTCAATGATGCAAAAATACCCCCGCACCGCTACTGTTGTTGTGATTCAACCCCCAGAAGTAGTTTCAGTACAAGACAGATTTTTGGACCCATCTGACGACAAGAAGACTCACATACTTCAGAACCTCAGTGTGGAGCGCAGTCGATATCTAGAGATTACTTTTATTGCCGCTGATGGTCAGAGCCATGTTATTGTTCTCGAGTCCAACCCAAGTCTCTACCGCCCATGGGAAGAACCGCTGCATTCCAGGGGATGGGTTCTTCAAGAACAGTTACTTTGCCCCCGGGTTCTGATCTTCCCTTCAATCGGAGACATGATTTGGCAGTGTGACACGATCGAAACATTCAGCAGTAAAGTCTTATATTATCCTCTTGACCTCCAAGGACGTTCTCGATTGCTGCAATATTCCCGGCCAAAAAGTGTGTACGAAAAGATCCAGTATGACCGCCGAGGAAATCAAAATGTTTTGGTTGATGATCGTGCATGAGTACAGCAAACGGAACCTAAACGATCCTAACGACAAGTTCATCGCGATATCAGCATTAGCAAGCTATTCTCAGGACAGATATGCAGAGCATCTAGACATATACTGTGCACCATGTCGAAATTCTACACTGAGAAATATCTCAAATGCTCCAGCCTCCCACTAGGACAAATCACGGGCGGGAAGCTTACCATCCGCGGACCATTTATCGAACTACTGTGGGACACTAACAAGTTTCTTTGTGAGAGATCGTTCTCATCCTCAGGTCCTAAGGATCTGGGACCCAAGTTCGGCTCTGGACTACCCGACTGCTGCAAGCATGTCCCCATTGGTAAGAAACATGTTCTTTTCCTTCCGACAGACCACGAACAGACGCGTCCTCAAGGCATGATTTTACAACCTACAGACCCTGATGCACGTTCGTGTGCATTGGTTTTGGCCACACATTTCCAAAGCCAGGGAGCTTCTATAAGCAGCTCAAATTGCAAGCTATCATGATTCTGTGATTTCTGACAGACGAAGAAAGGATGATCCGAAACAAGCCAAAGATTTGAGGTAGCCCCACACAATCCATGTAGCAATCGAAATTTTGATTAGCCCACAACAATCAAAACCCAGTGTGTCCAACAGTCAGCTAGCTGCGAGCTTCAGCTTTTATAGCTGACTGACTGCGTCAATTGGACCGCTCGCTGTCCGCTGACTGCGAGGTAAGGTACGCTGACTGTCACGCTGTCAGCTAGCTGTCCCAATTAGGAAAGTTATATAGACTTTATGGTGTTTCATTGCGGATTTTTGGCAGCACCTCTCTATGTACAAATATTAACGTTGCCCGATTAAATCCAACCCCAATTTACCCAAGATAGTATTCAAATATAGCCAAATTCGTCCTACGCGCCCATAGAGGTTTAAAAAGGTAGAACAATTAGTGGTGACGTTAGTGACAAGGTCAGAAAGAAGGCATTGGTGAGGGCTCCGGAGGCTCTATTTCTATGTCAGATTTAATTAAATATAAAGCTCTATTGAATATATCTTACCAAGCTGGCTTTTCTGCCTCTATAGTTGGCTTATAGCCAGTAAGATTAATATCTAAACTTATTAACCAAGGTGTAGTTAAACCTCCATTAGAGTTAATACAGTTAATTAAACTGCTTAATAAAAGGCCTTTAATTAACTACTACTTTTAATATTAATCTGCTTTAATTGTGTTGGCTAATAGTTAATTACGCTTATCAGTAACAATCCTTTTAGCTTGGCTAAAGGCTTATTTATATATAGAGCTTATTACCAGTATAGAGAACATATTAAGGGCAATCTTAGCAAGTGTTAGATAAAGGATTTAACCAATTTTAAGCCACTAGTTAAGAGAATTAGGAACAACATCATTCCGCTTATTACTATTATTAGAGCGGATCTTAATAAGCTTAAGGCCTACATTATAGTAGCATTTAAGCTCACTAGCAAGCTTAATACGCTTTTAATTACGCTTTAAGAAAGTAAGGCTCTTATCTACAACTAAGGACTGTGTATATTTATTAGCTAAATTATTATTAGATTTATAAG
>Ga0307507_10008211_pt1 | contig 14596 bp, 14 predicted proteins | sample 7_EM_MG_FD_207223 | JGI IMG/M metagenome (GOLD analysis project Ga0307507, IMG submission 207223) | Populus trichocarpa ectomycorrhiza microbial communities from riparian zone in the Pacific Northwest, United States - 7_EM | ecosystem: Host-associated > Plants > Roots > Unclassified | place... | reverse complement strand
TGGACGAGCCCGCGTTCGTCAGCAGCACCGCGAACGCCAGGTCACCGGCGTATCCGACGAACCAGCCGTGCGAGTGCGTGCCGTCGCCGTACTGCGCGGTGCCGGTCTTGCCGCGGACGTCGGCCAGATCACGCAGCCCGGTCGCGGTCCCGGTGAGGACGACCACGCGCATCATGGCGCGCAGCGTGTCGAGCACCTCGGGTTTGAGCGGATCGCCGACGCCGGAAGCGGTCGAGGGCATCCCGCGCACCACGGTCGGCGTCGGCACGTGCCCGGCCTGGACGGCGGCCGCGACCAGCGCCATGCCGAAGGGGCTGGTCACCACCGTGCCCTGGCCGAAGCCGTTCTCGGCGCGCTGCACCACCGAGTCCGACGCGGGCACCGCGCCGGTGACGGTGGTCAGGCCGGGGATCACGAAGTCGGCGCCGATCCCCAGCGAGCGCGCGGTGTCGGTCAGCGCCGAGGACGGCAAATCGGCCGCGAGCCGTGCGAACGTCGTGTTGCAGGACTTCGCGAACGCCGTGGTCAGCGGGACGGTGCCGAGGTCGAACTTGCCCTCGTTCGGGATCACCCGGTTCTCGATGACCGTCGTGCCGGGGCAGCCGACCTGGCTGTCGGCGTGCACCGTGCCGGCGGACAGCGCGGCCGCGGCTGTGACGATCTTGAACGTCGAACCCGGCGGAAAGCGCCCGCCCAGGGCGAGCTGTCCCTCGTCGTCGGCCGCGTCGTTCTGGGCCACCGCGAGGACGTCGCCGGTCGACGGCTGGATCGCGACCAACGCGGCCGGTGACGTCACCGCGTCCAGCGCGGCTTCGGCGGCTTTCTGGACTTTCGAGCTGAGCGTGCTGGTGACCGCCGGGCCCGGCCGCGGCGGCTCCGCCCGCAGCTCGCTGACCTCGCCGCCGGCGGCGTCCTGGGTGACGATCCGCCAGCCCGACGCGCCGGCGATCTGCTGCTCGACCAGCGCGCGCACCGGCGGCAGGATCTGCCTGCCGAAGCCGCGCGCGACCGGCAGAAGCCGCTCCTGGCTGCTGAAGCGGACCCCGGGCAGGTCGTAGATCACCGGTTTGATCCGCTGGTAGTCGCCCGCGCGCAGGGTGATCACCGAATAGGCGGCGCCGGGTTTGGTCGCCTTCATCCCGTCCAGCACCGACCGGCTGGTGACCGAGGGCTCGAACCGGTGCAGCGCGTTGCCGAGCGAGCTGGCCACCGCGCCGGTGTTGCCCACCTTCTGCGGGTCGACGACCACGCCGACCACCGTCTGCGGGCGCATCAGCGGCACACCGTCGCGGTCGAGCACCGGCGCGATCTCCGGCGGGGACGCGAGCATCGCGAGGGTCTGCTGGACCGTCAGCTGCGGGTGGACGACGGTGGGCTGCCAGTGCACCTGCCAGCCGTCCTGGGCCGCGCGCAACACCGCGTCGGCGCTGTAGGTCCAGGTGCGGCCCTGCGCGAGGTGCCAGGTGAGCCGGTAGCTCGCCGTCACGGTGTCGCCGACGGGCTCCTTCACGGCCTCGTCGTCGACGTCGAGGGCCTCGGGTTCAAGCGCCCCGCGGACCTGGGTGAGGACCTTCTTGGCGGCGTCCGGGGCGTCGGTCAGCGCGGCCGCGGCGTCGATGTCGCCGGAGGAGAACCCGTCCAGGAAGGCCGAAAGGGCGTCCGCGGGACCGTCCCCGGAACAGGCGGTCAGGCATCCGGTGGCGAGCAGCACCGCGGCAAGTGCGCCACACCGTCGTCCAGCACCCATGGCCGGATACTTCCAGGTCAGCGAGGTCCACAAAGGACGCAACACCGCCACGAACGGGGGATGAGCTGAAGGACGCCTTCAGTGGATCCAATGCAGTGAAGGACGCCTTCAGTGGATCCAGCGCACTGAAGGCGTCCTTCAGCTCATCGCCTTCAGGACCGTGCCGACCACCCGGTCCACCGACGGGCGGGCGAGGTCTTCGAGGGCTTGGGCGGCGGGAAGCGGGATGTGCGGGGTGGTGATCCGGATCGGCGGACCGTCCAGCTCGCCGAAGATCTCCTCGGCGACGATCGACACGATCTCCGCGCCCCAGCCGCACAGCCGCGGGTTCTCCTCCACGGTGAACAGCCGCCCGGTCCGCGAGACCTCGCGCAGGATCGTCGCCGTGTCGAGCGGGACGAGGCTGCGGACGTCGACCACGGTCGCCCGCACCCCGCGCGACTCCAGCACGGAAGCCGCTTCCAGGGCCCGCGGCACCATAGCCGCCAGCGCGAGGATCGTGCAGTCGTCCCCGATGCGCAGCACGCGAGCCGTGCCCAGGGTGTCGACGATCTCGCCGTCGGGCACCTCGTCCTTGGTCGGGTAAAGACCCTTCGCCTCGAAGAAGATCACCGGGTCCGGGTCACGGACCGCCGCCGCCATCAGGCCCACGACGTCCACCGGAAAAGCAGGCGCCACCACCTTGAGGCCCGGCACCGCCATCGCCCAGTTCTCCACGGCCTGGCTGTGCTGGGCGCCGAACCGCAGTCCCCCGCCATTGGCCGTCTTGATCACCAAGGGAAAAGAGACCTGGCCGTTCGTCATGTACCGGCTCTTGGCGATCTCGTTGGCCACGATGTCCCAGCAGACCGCGAAGAAGTCGCTGAACATGATCTCCGCGACCGGCCGCAGCCCGGTCATCGCCGCGCCCATCGCGGCGCCGAGAATGGCCTGCTCGCTGATCGGGGTGTCCCGCACCCGCGCGGGCCCGAACTCCGCCAGCAGCCCGCCGGTCGTCTTGAACACGCCCCCGGCCGCGGCGACGTCCTCGCCGAGGAACACCACCGACGGGTCGCGCCGCATCTCCTGCGCCAGCCCGCGGGCGACGGCGTCGCGATAGCTCAATTGCGCCATGACGATCCCCCGTCCGCCCAGACGTCGGTGAGCAGCAGCTCCTCGCCCGGCGGCGCGCCCGCCTTCGCCTCTTCGGTGGCCCGGTCGACGGCCTCGCGGGCGCGCGCGTCGATGTGGTCGAGCACGTGCGAGTCGACGCCTGCCGACTCCAGCCGCTTCCGGTACGCCGGGAGCGGGTCGCGCGCGAGCCATTCGTCCACTTCGGACTGTGGCCGGTATTTCCCCGGGTCCGCGCGCGAATGCCCGCCGTGCCGGTAGGTGAGCGCCTCGATCAGCGACGGCCCGCCCCCGGCCCGAGCGAGCGTCAGCGCCGTGCGAGCCGCCGCGTGGACGACGTCGGCGTCGTTGCCGTCCACGACGATCGGCTTCAGCCCGTAGGCCGCGGCCCGGTCGGCGGCCGGACGCGGCACCGCGGTGACCGCGCGGATCGGGGTGTACTCCATGTACTGGTTGTTCTCGCAGACGAACACCACCGGCAGCCGCCACACCGAGGCCAGGTTGAGCGCCTCGTGGAACGCGCCGATGTTCGTCGCGCCGTCACCGAAGAAGCAGACCACGGCCTGGCCGCTGGCGCGCAACTGCGCCGACCACGCCGCCCCGGCCGCGATCGGCAGGTGCGCGCCGACGATCGCGTAGGAGCCCATCATCCCGTGCTCGACGTCGGTGAGGTGCATCGAGCCGCCGCGCCCGGCCATCAAGCCGTTGGCCCGCCCCAGCAGCTCCGCCATCACCCCGGTCATCGACGCGCCGCGCGCGAGGGTGTGCGCGTGCCCGCGATAGGTGGCGAAGGTGTAGTCGTCGGGCCGCATCGCGACCGCGAACCCGGCCGCGATCGCCTCCTGCCCGAGCGAAAGATGGCTGGTGCCCTTGACCAGGTTCTGCAGGAACAGGTCGTACGCGCGCTTCTCGAACAACCGGATCTCGGTCATCGTCCGGTACAGGTCCAGCCGGATGTCGCCCATGACATGCCCCTCAGCGTCTATTGATGAACCCGCGTCCGCGATCGCGTCGCCAGGGCGCACTTTGCCGATTCGCGCGCGTCGCGCACGTCAGCGCCCTGCCGCCCCGATAGCGGGGCCTGTCGGCCGAGGCGGGTTCGCTGTGGTTGGCTTCCGTAGGTCGTCGCATGCACTAACGCACTCTCAGTAAGGGTTGGTGACGAACAGCTCCTCGGCGGGGAACAACGTGAGCACCTTCGGCCCGTCGGCGGTGACCACGACCTCTTCTTCGATCCGCGCGGCGGAGATCCCGTCCTTGGCCGGGCAGAACGTCTCCAGCGCGAACACCATCCCCTCGACGAGTTCGAAGGGATGCTCCAGGGAGTTCAGGCGGCTGATGATCGGCCGCTCGTGCAGCGCCAGGCCGAGCCCGTGCCCGAACTGCAGCGCGAACGCGGACATCTCGTTCTCGAACCCGAACTCCTCCGCCCGCGGCCACGCACGGGCGATCTCGTCGGTGCCGACACCGGGGCGGATCAGGTTGATCGAGGCGTCTATCCACTCGCGACACTGCTTGTAGGCGTCGCGCTGCGCCGGCGTCGACCGGCCGACCGCGAAGGTGCGGTAGTAACAGGTCCGGTATCCGTTGAAGGACTGGATGATGTCGAAGTAGACCTGGTCGCCGGGCCGGATCAACCGGTCGGAGAAGTTGTGGGGATGCGGGTTGCAGCGCTCCCCCGACACCGCGTTGATCGCCTCGACGTCGTCGGAACCCATGTCGTACAACTGTTTCGTGGCCAGCGCGACGACCTCGTTCTCGCGGATACCAGGCTTCAAAACCTCCACGATGGACTGATAGACGCCGTCGACCATGGCCGCCGCGGTGGACAGCAGCGCCAGTTCGTCCGGCGACTTGATCTGCCGCGCGTCGAGCATCACCTGCTGGCCGTCCCGGACGTCCAGCCCGGCCCCCTGCAGCTCGAGGAGCATCGGCAGCTCGGCGATGTCGACGCCGATCGGCATATCGGCGACACCATCGGAACGCAGGACGTCCGCGATCTCGGCGACCGCCCGCGCGATCAGCCCCGCCTCGGGCGCGACCGAACCGCGCAGCCCGACCATGCCCGCCTTGCTGTGTCCCTCGGCCAGCCAGGGCGCGTACAGCTCGTGGTGCTTCGCGGCCGAGCCGAAGTCCCACAGGATCGGGTCGCCGCGCCGGGTCAGCAGCGCGTACCGGGCGACCTTGTCCCGCGCCCACTCCCCGATCATCGTCGAGGTGAGATAGCGGATGTTGTTGATGTCGAACACCAGCAGCGCGCCCAGCTCGCTGGCGTCGAGGGCGGCCCGTGCCCGGCCCAGCCGGTAGGCGCGAAGACGGTCGAAGTCCACTCGGGTTTCGAAGTCGACGCCCATCCGGCCGGGCGAGGGCACGGGCGCGGTCATGACGCCAGCCCGTCGTCCACTTCCACGTTCTCCCCGGTGAGCTCCAATCCGGCGGCCAGGGCCTCCACCTGCAGGAGCGCGGCGAAGTCCTGGTCGCCGTAGCCCGCGCCGATCGCGGCCTGGACGAGCTGCGCCGCGGCGGCGGCCAGGGGCATCGGCACCTCGAGCGCGCGGGCCTCGGCCAGCCCGAGGTCGAAGTCCTTGCGCAGCAACCTGGTCGTGAACGTCGGCTTGAAGTCGAGGTTGACCAGCGCTGGCGTTTTGTAGCGGGTGAAGGTCGAGCCGAGCACGCTGGAGTTGAGGAACGCCAGGAAGGCCTGCCGCGAGACGCCGCCCTTCTCCGCCAGCACGGTGATCTCGGCCAGGGATTGACTGAGCACGCCCAGAAGCAGGTTGTGCGCCAGCTTCACCAGCCGCGCGCCCTCGCCTTCGCCGACGTAGGTGACGCCGATGCCGAGGACGTCCAGCAGCGGCTTCACCTGCTCGAAGGTCTCCTCGGGCCCGGAGGCCACAATGGACAGCTTGCCCGCCTTGACCACCTTGGCATTGCCGCTGACCGGCGCCGCGATCAGCTTGGTGCCGAGCTTCTCGGCGGCCTTGCGGACCTCGGCGGAGACCTCGGCCGACACCGTCGAGCAGTCGACGATGACCTGCGGGTAGTGCCCTTTCGTGCTCAGCAGCCCGTCCGGGCCGAGGACGACGTCGCGGAAGTCCTCGGACGCGGCCACGGTGGTGAACACGACGTCGCGGCCGGCCAGCTCGCCCGGCCGGTCGACGATGGTGGCACCGAGTTCGGCCAGCGGTTCCGCCTTGGCCCGGGTGCGGTTGTACACCGCGACGTCGTGCCCGGCGGCCAGCAGCCGGGCGGCCAGCGCGTACCCCATCCGCCCGGTCCCGATCCAGCCGAGACTCAGACCTGTAGCAGCCATGGGAATTCCTCTACCTCGGCGGGCCGCCCCGCGGTGATCAACCGGCTCCCCCGCCGTGCCGCCACGGCCCGGACCTCTTCGGACACCTCGGCCGACACCGCGGAGCAGTCCACAATGGCCAGTGGCGCGCTGCCGCTGCCGGTGAGCAGCCCGTAGGTGCCGAGCATGACGGTGCGGAAGTCTTCGGAGGTGGTCATCGTGGTGAACACGATGTCCTGGTCCGCCAGGGCCACCGCGCGGTCGGCGACCCGCGCGCCGAGCTCGAGCAGTGCCTCGACGTGGACCCAGGTGCGGTTGTACACGGCGACCTCGTGGCCGTTGCGCAACAGCCGTGAGGCGAGCAGAAATCCCGTCCGTCCGGTGCCGATCCAGCCGAAACTCAGTCCGGTCATGGCACTTCCCCTTCGGTAGCGATGGACTTCGGCGCGGCGGCGCCCAGATAGAGCCGGGCGACTTCAGCGCTTTCGAGCAGCTCGGCCCCGGTGCCGGTGAGCGCGACCCGCCCGCCGTCGAGCACCGCGGCGTGGTCGGCCACGGCCAGCCCGGAGCGGGCGTTCTGCTCGACCAGCAGGACCGTCCGCCCGCCCTGGGCGAGCTCGGTGATACTCGTGAAGACGGCCTTGCGTGCCTTGGGCGACAGGCCGATGGAGGGTTCGTCGAGGAGGACCAGCCGGGGGTCGAGCATCAGCGATCGCGCCAGCTCGACCTGTTTCTGCTCCCCGCCGGACAGCGCGCCCGCCGGGGTCTTCCGGCGCTGCGCCACGATGGGGAAGCGTTCGGCGACCTCTTCCAGGCGTCGCCGGATCAAACCCTTGTCGCGCACCAGGTACGCGCCCATGCGGACGTTCTGCCACACCGACATGGCCGGGAACAGGCTGCGTTCCTGCAGCACGTGCACGATCCCGCGGTCCAGCCGCTGCCGCGGCGTGAGCGGGGAGATGTCCTCGCCGGCGAACAGGACCCGGCCCTTCGCCGGGTGCAGCAGCCCGCTGACCGTCTTGAGCACGGTCGACTTCCCCGCCCCGTTCGGCCCGATCAGGCAGACGATCTGTCCGGAGTGGACGGTCAGGTCGACGCCGCGCAGGATCATCCCGGCGCCGTAGCCCGCGGTGACCCGTTCCAGGGTGAGCAAGGAGCGCGGGCGTTCGGCTTCGACCGCTTCCGCTTCGTCCCGTGCCGCTTCACGTGCTTCGGCAGTCGTCGCCTCGGCCTGGCGCGTCGGATGTTCTCCGGTCATGGCGTGCACCCCGGTCGACGTCGTGGACAGGCGGACGGTCATGTCAGGCACCCAGGTACGCGTCGAGGACCAGGGGGTCCTGCTGGACGTCGGCGGGCAGCCCGGCCATGATCGGCGCGCCGCGGTCGAGCACGACCACCGGGCTGCAGAGCCGCATCACCAGCGCCATGTCGTGTTCGACGATGAGGAACGTGGTGCCCGCCGCGTGCCGGGCCCGGATGTGGTGCTCCATCGTCTCGATCATCACCGGGTTCACCCCGGCCGTCGGCTCGTCGAGCAGCACCAGCTTCGGGCGGCTCATCAGCACCGCCGCGAACTCCAGCAGTTTCCGCTGGCCGTAGGACAGCTTCGCCGCGGTCATCCCGGCGAGCTCGGCCAGCCCGAACTCGGTCAGCAGCTTGCGCGCCGTCCGCTTGTCCGCCGCGGACACCCGGGCGCCGACCAGGTCGCGCCAGCCGTGTCCGGCCGCGACGACCAGGTTCTCGGTCACCGTCAGCTCCGGGAAGATCCGCGCCTGCTGGAAGGTGCGGCACAGGCCGTGGCGGTAGAGCCGCGCCGGATGCGGGCGGCGGACCTCGGAGCCGTCGAAGAAGATCCGGCCGGAGTCGGCGGGCAGGTAGCCGGTGATCAGGTTGAACACGGTGGTCTTGCCCGAGCCGTTCGGCCCGATGAGCCCGGTGATCGAGCCCTTCTCCACGGTGAAGGAGCAGTCGTCGACGGCGGTGACCCCGCCGAAGCTCTTGGTCAGCCCCTGTACCTCCAGGAGAGTCGTCATCGTGCCCGCCTCAGCGTGGGCAGGATGCCGCGGGGCAGCAGCACCATGATGATCAGGAACACCGCGGCGTAGCCGAGCAGGTAGAGCTGGCTGGCACCGAGCCGGTAGGCCAGGAACTGCTGGGCGGGCACCAGGATCGCGGCACCCAGCACCGGCCCCCACAGCGTCGCGCGGCCGCCGAGGAAGCACATCAGCACCATGCCGATGGTCACCAGCGGATCGATCGCGAACTGCGGGTAGATGAACCCGACGTAGTACGCCCAGACCCCGCCGATCATGGCGGTGATCCCGGCGCTGACGGCGAACACCAGCAGCTTCACGCCGGTCACGTGCACGCCGACGCCGTGCGCCTTGTCCTCGTCGGAGCGCACGGCGGCCAGCGACAACCCGGCCTTCGAGTCCCGGATCGCGACCGAGAGCAGCATCGCCAGCGCCAGCAGCGCGAGCATGGCGTAGTAGAACGGCCGGTCGTAGGTCTCGACCGGGAACGGCGCGGGCGCGATGCTGCGGCCCTGCGCGCCGCCGGTGACCGAGCGGAGGTTGAACGCCAGCGTCTGCGCGATGAACAGCAGCGTGATCGTCACGATGGCGAAGACGTCCGCGCGGGTACGCATGGCGATCCAGGCGACCGGCAGGACGGCGACCGCGACGACGAGCCCGATGATCGGCAGCGTCCGGAACGGCGCGTAGCCGTCGCCGACGTCGTTCTCGAAGATGATCGCGACGGCGTAGGCCCCGAAGCCGAAGAAGGCGGCGTGGCCGAGCGAGGGATACCCGGCGTACCCGCCGACGAGGTTCCACGCGCTGGCGAGCCCTGCGTACATCACCGTGAAGATCAGCAGGTTGAGGACCCACTGGGGTCCGACGAGCAGCGGAACCACGCACAACGCGCCGAAAAAGGCAGCGCCGCGGACCGCCCCGGCGGGTGTCACAGCGCGCCCCGTGCCCGCGCGCCGAACAGGCCGCGCGGCCTGATCAGCAGCACCGCCAGCAGGACCACGAAGAAGGTGAAGTCGGACCAGATCGGCGAGGCGAGCGCGGCCACGATCGACGAGCCGACGCCCATGATCATCGCGGCCACCACGGCCCCGCCGACGCTGCCCATCCCGCCGAGCACCACGATCGTCAGCAGCCTGCTGATCAGGTCGTAGTGGCTGCCCGGGTTGAACGGGTAGAGCAGGCCGTAGACCGAGCCCGCGGCCGCGGCGGTGGCCGCGCCGAGGCCGAAGCCCAGCGCGGCCACACGCTCCGAGGACACCCCGAGCAGCCGGGCAGAAGTCGGGTTCTGCACCGTCGCGCGGATCGCCATACCGAGCCGCGTGCGCTCGAGGATCAGGTAGAGCGCGGCGAGCATCACGGCCGACAGCCCGAAGGCGTACAGCCGGACCTCGCTGATCTGCAGGCCCGCGACGGTCCAGCTCCGGTTCTCGTAGCCGGGCTGGACCGAGCGGTAGGTCGTCTCGTACGCCAGCGCGAGCACGCCCTCGACGCCGAGCGCGACGGCGAAGGTGACGAGCAGCGAGAGCTGCCCGACGTCCTCGTGCTTGAGCGGGCGCAGCACCAGCCAGTGCACCGCGACGCCGAGACCGAACATGGCCGGGGTGGTGATGAGGATGGCCAGGAACGGATCGACGCCGAAGCCGGTGAAGAGACTGAACGTCAGGTATGCGGACAGGACGACGAACGCGCCCTGCGCCAGGTTGACCACCTTCATCACGCCGAAGATCAGCGTTTGGCCGCTGGCCATCAGCGCGTACACGCCGCCGGTCAGCACCCCGAGGATGATCGCCTGTGCAGCGAGCTGCATCAGCCCGCCCACTGGGGTTTCGGCGTGAGCGGCGGGTGCTGCGCGGTGTCGGGCGGGTAGACCGTCCGCAGCCGGCCGTCGATCCACTGCACCAGCAGGTACGACCCGTTCGGCGCGCCGTCGGCGTTCCAGCTGAGGTTGCCGACCAGGGTCGGCCAGGTGCCGCTGTGCAGGGTCTGGATGATCGTGGCGTTGTCGGCCTTGCCGGTCTTGGCCGCCACCAGCTCCACCAGCGTGCCGGACGCGAAGGCCTCGGCGGAGGTGTTGTCGATGGCGTTGCCGTTGCCGCCGTACTTCGCGGCGTACGCGGCGATGAACTCCTTCGTCCCCGCGATCGGGGAGTCGGGGTACCAGTCGCCGCTGGAGAAGATGCCCGCGGTGTTGGCGTAGCCGACCTTGTCCGGGAAGTCGGCCGGCGAGCTGGCGCCGTTCGACATGAACAGCCACTTGGGGTTGAACTTCTGCTGGATCATCGCCTTGACCTCGGCGTACGAGTCCTCGATCTGGGTGCCCGCGACGACGACGTCCGGTTTGGCGGCGGCCACCTTGGTCACGATCGGGCCCATGTCGGCGGTCTCGGCCGCGTACGTCTCGTCGTAGACGGTCCTGATCCCGGCGGCCTCGAAGCGCTGCTTGACGTTGTCCGCGATCGGGGCGGCGAACGGGTCGTCCAGCTTCGGGTAGGCGGCGGTCTTGGGCCGCTGGTCGGCGGGCAGCGAAAGGATGTAATCGGCGAAGACGTCGCCGCCCTTGACCACCGGCGCCGGCTGGACGAAGAAGATGTTGTCGAGGTGCTGGTCGAAGACCTTGGGACCACCGCCGGCCGGCTCGATGAACGCGTAGCCGTAGCGCTTGGCCACGCGCGAGGCGGGGATGGTCAGCAGGCTGGAGAACGGGCCGAAGACGAGATCGACCTTGTCCCCGGTGATCAGGTTCTGGTAGTTCGTGACGACCTGGTCCGGACTGGAGGTGTCATCGACGATCTTGAGCTCGACCTGCCGGCCGAGCACGCCCCCGCGCTTGTTGACCTCGGTCGCCCAGAGGTCGTAGCCGCGCTGCGCGGCTTTCCCCGGGTCGGCGAAGTCGCCGGTCAGCGACAGCGAGATGCCGATCTTCAGCGGGGTGGAGTCGGAGCTGGGCGAGCTGCCCGGTGAGCTGGCGCAGCCAGATAGTGTGACACCGGCGACCAGAAGAGCAGCGGCGGCTGTACCACGACGGTTGCGCAAACGTTTGTCCCAACACTTGTGGCTCTGGAGCTTGGCCATTGCTCCTGGGTCTCCCTATGTGCAAGATGCGTACGGCAATCGATTGTCATACCATGCTCGTGACTCCGGTCACTGTCAAGCGCCGTCCGGCGCCTTCCCGGTGAGCGGGTGACACGAAGTTAAGGTGGGCCATGGCGGACGCGGTGAAGCTGAGCGATGTGGCGGCCGCCGCCGGTGTGCATCCCGGCACGGCGTCGAAGGCGCTGAATCCGGCGACCCGGCATCTGGTCAGCGAAAGCACCGGCCGCCGGGTGCTCGAATCCGCCAAGCGGCTCGGCTACACGGCCAACCCGGTGGCGCGCGGGCTGCGGACGCGCAAGTCGTTCATCGTCGGCGTGATCGTGCCCGACCTGACCAACCCGCTGTTCCCGCCGATGGCCCGGGGCATCGAAGAGGTGCTGACCACCGAGGGCTACACGGCGCTGCTGGCCAACACCGACGCCGACGACGACCGTGAGCGCGCCATCTTCGCGACCATGCGGGCCCGGCAGGTCGACGGCTTCATCTTCGCCACCGCGCACCGCGAACAGTCGATGCTGTCGGAGGCCAGCGCCAACGGCGTGCCGCTGGTGCTGGTCAACCGCCAGGTCGACGACCCCGGCATCCCGTTCGTCCGCAGCGACGACGCGGCGGGCATCCGCATCGCCGTCCGGCACCTGGCCGAGCTGGGCCACCGGCGGATCGCCTACCTCGCCGGGCCGCTGGACACCTCGACCGGCTGGATCCGGCGCCAGGCCTTCGAGCAGGCGATGGCGGAGTTCTCCCTGACCCACCCGCCGGAGCTGTTCCGGATCGCCACGAGCTATTCGGTGGACGCGGGCCGGACCAGCGCCCGCGACCTCCTCTCCGCGAACGCGCCGTTCACCGGGCTGGTGGCCGGAAACGACCTGATCGCCCTGGGCGCCATCATCGCGCTGGGCGAGGCCGGGCTGCGCTGCCCGCAGGACGTCTCGGTCGTCGGCTACAACGACATCGCGTTCATGGACCGGATCACCCCGCCGCTGACCACGATCTGCATCCCGAAGCACGACCTGGGCGTGCACGCCGCGCGCCTGCTGCTGGAGCGCCTGCGCGCCCCGGACGCCCCGCTGCATTCGGTGGTGCTGCCGGTGAAGCTGGTCGTCCGCGGCTCGACCGGCCCCCGCCTGTCTTAGTGGTCAGTGCTGCCGTCGGGCCTCGCAGGCGCGGGCGAGGCCCGGCGGCCTCAGAACAGGACGGTTGCGTATTGGCCGACCTGCTGGAAGCCGATCTTGCGGTAGGCCGCGAGCGCCGGGGCGTTGTAGCCGTTGACGTAGAGGCTCGCCGTCCGGCCCAGGCCGCGCACGAGCCGGCTGGCGACCGCGGCGGTGCCGGCGGTGCCGAGGCCGCTGCCCCGGCGTTCCGGATGGACCCAGACGCCCTGGATCTGCCCGACCGTCGCGGACATCGCGCCGATCTCGGCCTTGAAGAGCACCTCGCCGCCCTCGAACCGGGCGAACGCGCGCCCGGCCGCGATCAGCTCGGTGACGCGGGCGCGGTAGCTGGCGCCGCCGTCGCCGCTGCGCGGGTCGACGCCGACCTCCTCGATGAACATCGCCACGGCCGCGGGCAGGTACCGCTCGATCTCGTCCGGGCGGACCGGGCGGACGAGCGGGTCCGCGGTCACCAGCGGCGGGCCGTCGAGCGCCATCAGCGGCTGGTCGTGGCGCACCTCGCGGGCCGGGCCCCATTCGCCGGACAGCTCTTCCCACAGCCCGATGACCTGCTCGGCGGGCCCGACCAGCGAGGAGCACGTCCGCTGGCGGCGCAGGGCGCGGTCGGCGAACGAGCGCAACGCGGGAGCGTTCCCGCGCAGGGGGATGAGATTCGGGCCGGCGAAGCACAGCCCTTGGAGCCGTCCGGCGCGCACCGGACGGGAGTCGGCGGCCCAGAGCTCACCACCGAGCCGCCACGGGTCGAGACCGGCAGCCTCGACCCGGGCGCTGACCATGCAGCTGCCCACCGGGTCTGCGGCGAGCGCGGCACGGACCGCCGGATAGTCCCGATCATCGAGCAGCCGTGCACCTGCAAGCCGCAACACGTCGTCTAGCGTGCCAGATTCGGCGCGTGAACGGAACGCGAGCCTTCAGACACGCTGAGATGAACCTGCGAAAGACTCGTGAGTGGCGATGCCGGTTAGAGCCGATCTGCATGTGAGTACCTACGGTCTGAAGGGTGCCCATGCTCTGGTCCGGTGTGCTGAAGGGGACTTTCCTCTCGTGAGGTGAGAGGAAGGTCCCCTTCATGACGTGTGTCGCCGGGGCTCTGGGGCGGGTGTGGCTGTTGGGACGGGTGGGGTGGCTCGCGGTGGGGTCGTGAGTGTTTAGGAGTGTTAGAACACCTCTAGCCACTCACGACGGTTGCGCGTGGGGTAGGTGGGGTTGCTGAGGCGGTGCATGGTCCGGCAGCCCAGCCCGAACTCGGCGAGGCCCACGACGTGCCCGCTCAGCTCGGCCGCGGTGACGCCGAGCAGCGTGCGCACGCCGAGCGGGTCCAGCTCCAGGTGCACGCCGCACTGCGTCCGGTCCTGGCGGATCAGCACCGGTTCGGTGTGCAGCCCGCCGACCAGCCCCTGCAGGCTCTCGCCGGGCATCCGGACCGGCTCCTCGAGGCTGATGACCAGCGTCACGTGGCGCGAGGGCAGCCCGCGATGCACCTGGAGGGTGACGTCGTCCTGCGCGTACCCGATGTAGCGCGTGACCAGCGGCCGCACCACCGGGTGCGGCGCGCGGAAGGCCCAGCGCACGCTCATGAACGCAGCGTAAACGTCACCACCGACAAGACCGGTTCTCTGCTACCAACGACAGTGCGTCCCCACCGCGAGAGGAACTGTCATGACCATCCAAGAGCAGGCGCAGCAGCTCGAACTGCTCGCCGACCAGGTGCCCACCGGGATCGCGCTGGCGACCAAGAGCGATCTCGAGGACCTGCAGGCGCAGGTGCTGGGCCTGCTCGGGGAGACGTCGAGCGCCACCGCGATCCAGGGTTCGATCCAGCTCGCCTCGCAGCAGATCGACGACCTCGCCGCCGCGCTGGAGAACGTCCGCCTCCAGATCCGCGATGCCGCCCAGCACCATCTCCAGGGCTAAGTCCGTGAATGGCACATTGAGGGCCTTTACGACCCTCAATGTGCCATTCACGGACTTGGGACTCAGCCGGCGGTGACGACCGGGGCGCCCTCGCCGAGGGATTCGCCCGCCTCTTCGGCGATCCGCATGGCCTCTTCGATCAGGGTCTCGACGATGGCGTGCTCGGGCACGGTCTTGATGACCTCGCCCTTGACGAAAATCTGGCCCTTGCCGTTGCCGGACGCGACACCGAGGT
>Ga0307507_10008210_pt1 | contig 14596 bp, 2 predicted proteins | sample 7_EM_MG_FD_207223 | JGI IMG/M metagenome (GOLD analysis project Ga0307507, IMG submission 207223) | Populus trichocarpa ectomycorrhiza microbial communities from riparian zone in the Pacific Northwest, United States - 7_EM | ecosystem: Host-associated > Plants > Roots > Unclassified | place... | reverse complement strand
TTCCTCCTTACTCTCTAAGTAGATAATAATGTCGTTGAGGTATACTATAATAAATTTATCTAGGTGTTCTCCTAATATACTATTAATTCGCTTCTAGAACGTTGCTAGTATATTTATAAGTTTGAATTGTATAACTAATGGCTTATATAGTCCTTTCTTTAACCTAAAGGCTGCCTTTTATTTGTTGCCTTCCTTGATCCTAATCTGATAGTATACCTATCTTAGATCTATCTTTATAAAGATCTTTACGTTGCCTATCCTATCTTAGATTTCGCTAATTAAGGGTAAAGGATATCTATCCTTCCTAGTAATGCTGTTTAACTGTTTGTAGTCTATATATATCCTAAGTTTTCCGTTTTTCTTTGGGATAAATAGTACTAGATATCCTGCTAATAACTATAACGGTCTAATATATCCCTTGTATAAGTTCTCCTGGATAAACTCCTTAAGCGCTACTGACTCTGTTTTAGTAAGCTTATAGATTAGAAAGAACTTTAGACTTATTTCTTCTTCTAATTCTATTTTATGGTTCTATACTGTATGCTCTAATAGCTTTTTACTTTCTGGTGACTATAACTTTTTACTATACTTATGGTATCTCTTTGGTATATAACTTAAGCTTCGCTTAGTCTCTTTATATATTGCTCCAACTTGGTACTATACCAATTTGGTTTATTGTCGCACTTTATACTATTAAGTATTCTTAATATTGACCTGACCTATAACCTAATTAATCTTTAGATTGTACTTTTATAACTAAGGTATTCCTAGTATTGCCTTATCCTATCCTAATGGTAGGATATTAAAAGACATTCTAACTAGTCTCCCTTTAATAGTTATCTAAATAGGTCCTGTTTTGAGATTAATAATGCCTCCTTTATAGACTATCTGATCTCCTGAAATTGTTATAAGTAGATATGGGTGTTTTTTTTGTTTATATAGTAACCCTATTCTTTCTACTACCTTTAGTGATATATGGTTTCTAGTTACTCTACTATCTACTAACGCTTTAAACTGCTGATCTTGCTATTTAACTTGTAAATTTAGGTATTGTCCTTAAATTCCTTTAAGGGTCTAAGGCTTTAATACTAGTTCCCTTTAGTTTTATACGCCTCCCCTTTTCCTAACTATTGGCTGCTAGATCCTGCCTATACTTAGTCTAACTTAGGCTAATACTTAGTTTATTTCTTTTCCTCTATATACTATGGATAAGTGTTCTTTAGGTACTCCTATTACTGTTATCTGTTTAGGTATTTTTCTGTAAGGAATCTTCCTGGTTAAAGTGTTAAGTCCCTTTAACCTTGCACTTCTACTAGGTGCTATTTATATATATACTTAACATTTCTAAACTGCTTTTCCTCTGGTGCCTAATATATCCTTACTAGGTACTTCTAGTTCTTATCTTTAGGTGCCCTATATATGTTATATATATTATCCATATAAGCTATCCACAATAGTATATAATGCGCTATATGTTTTGGGTTAACTCTTAGTTTGTCTTTATCCTTAAATTTAAATCTATACCTAGTTAACCTAACCACTAGTATCTCTGCTGCGGGTATTAAGACTTATTGCTTATTTTTCTAGTCCCTAGATCCTTCCTTTAGGTTTCTTAATATTATAATTAATGCTCCTTTAATATAACTTATGCGTTTTTCCGTAATGGGTTGGTTTTAGACAACTTTTTTATCTAGCTATATATAAAAGTCTTCCTATTTATTACTGTATTGTTGCCTATACTACTTTCTGTATAACTGGTTTAGTGTATATGGTTTATCTATTAGAAAGTACCTTGTTATCGCTATATTATAATATCCTTTGGTATGCCTTTCTTTAAACCTGGTTGGAATATCTAGGTCCTCTTCTTGTTCTAGTTTATCTAACTATTTTGCCCTAAGTGTCCCTGCACTTGGCCTATTAGTAACTCTTTATGTAGGTGCTCTATCCCTTATATAACCTAGTATAGCTGACCTCTTGTCTAGCTTTTACTCTTGCTATGCGATAATTCTTGTCCTGAATTTATCTATAGTTTCTTATTTTCTGCGTCTTGTAGCTAGATCTTTATAGTCGTCTTACTTTTTAATCCTAGTATTAACTGTTTAATCTTTAGGCTAAACACTATATTTACCTAGGATTGCTAACGTTCTTATTTATTTCCCAAACTTATAGTTTATAAACTTACGTCCTATACTTATTCGTTTATTACTAAACTAAGTTACTACCCTTCCCTATTAGTTTTTGTCTGTTGTGGGTCCTTAGGTATATTTTATCTTATCTTAAAAATCTTAAGCTTCTTTTATTTCTGCTTAAAAATCTTGAGCCTGTGGCCTTTTGCCTTTATTAAGTAATAAGCTAGCACTAGTAGTTATCTACTTACTTAGTTTCTTCTAAATATTACTCCTATCTTCTTGTAAAGCGATGGAAATTATATTTAATGGTGTTATAATATCCGTTACTAAACCCTATTCTGTAATGGTCTTAGTTTCTGCTTCTATTTTAACTTCTCTGAGGTCTGTATGCTTTTAGTAAGCTACCTTTATTACCTTATTATTAGTAAATGCTTTACCTTTGTTAAATTTATTGTCTTTAATGTCCGATTTATAAGCTAGTTCGTTGGTTCCTCTAAACTTAAATAATAATAGCTCCTATAGCTAATAGCTTGCGCTATATTTAGCGTCCTTATAAATTCGGTATGCGTTATTATAATAATACGCAAAACTATTAATTAAACACTCTTTTGTTCCTTATAGTGCACTATCGTCCCTCTGTATGTACGTGCCGTCTACTAGCCTAGTTCCCTTTACTATATAGTTACTCTAACCACCTCTATAGTCTCTAGCGAAATGACCTTGTTTTCCGCAATTTATATAAGCCCTATCTTTAAACTATTTTTTTTACTATAGAGTCTGCCTAAACGTCTTCTACTGCTAAGATCCCTAGTTTAGCCTCTGCTTTTAGGTCCTTTAATTACCTAATTCTTAACCTCTAGGTTTCTATGGTTTCTTTTCCCACCTTTAGGTTTCTTTGGTACTGCTTAGGTCTATTAGCTCTGCGCTATTCTATAGTTTTTAACTCTATGTCTGTTGTTGCGTACTCTGCGCCTTATATAACTATAGAACTCTGTCTTACCCTCTCTTAGCTTGTTCCCTTTAATAGATCCTATTATTAATCTTTATTAACTAATCTATTAACTCTCTTAGAGTATCCACATCTTCTATTAGGATAATTGCGTCTTGGACTTTAGCCTTAAGTCCCTATTTATACTGTGCTATAAGCGCCCTGTTATTCCACTCAACCTATATGGCTAGTGTTTGAAACTATGTTGTATACTTAATTACTAAAGTATGTTATACTAAGTTCTAAAGCTTTTATTCCGCTGTAGTTGTGGCCTCTGGGTCTTTAAATATCTGCGTTAGTTGCTCTATAAACCCGTTTTAACTGGTAAATATATACCATACGTCCTAGTTAGTAGTTGTTATGCCATTAGCCTGTATTTCCGTAAGATATAGTTTAAACCACTTAAGTGCCCTCCCTATTAGGAATAATCCTGTATAGGCTACTTAATCTAATAATGTTGCTAACTTCGCTCCTTTTTGTATAACCTTAAAGTGCATCTGCGTAAGAAATCCCTTGAGCTTTAACTTCTCTCCTAAGAATCGTTTAATTAAAGGTAGTTTAATTTTCGCTACTTTAATTCCATTAATGCGTTCTTTAAGTATCCTATTATTATCTTATAAGTAATTAACTATTTCCTATAACTAACCTCGCGTAACCACTTGAGAATCCATATTATCTATACTGGTATCTCCTGGCCCTAAGGTTGTGGCTGCCGTCGATATTATTATAACTAGTGCTTTGGGTGGCATGTTATTCGATCTTGTTTAATACCATAACCTTAGTAGTGAATATGTAACAGAACCTTATAGTAGGAACTATAGTGGGTCCTATTATTGGGCTAGGTATATAGGTAAGAATAAATTAACAATGTAATAATAACTGGTGGAGTAGTTGCCTAATAGATTAACTCTAATTATATTCTAAGATTTACTACAAGGAGAGAACTATCTATAGTAAGGACTAAGGTCCTTTAAATATATAACCATACTCCTAAGAAATCCTCTCTTGTACGTAAGGTACGTGTTATACGTATTATACATAGGCGTACACTGCGTATACTTCGTATACTGCGTATAACATTATATGACTCGCTTACCATTCCTCGTTACATGGTTCCACCGGATCTATCCTAAACCGTGCCTGTATTAACTAACTAGCTTCCTGCAACTCTTCCCCAAGTAGTTGCAACATTGTACTTAAAGCGTCTGTAACACTTTACTAAAATATTAGAATATATAGTGCATATACAGAGCGTATATATTTACCGTAGCACTGCGGCAAGCACGCATAACTTTTAACTGGTAAAGTTATTATCTTAAAAGTAACTACTTTTACTAATTCTAGTATGCTTTTGTGTATATGCCCACTACTTATAAGGGACCTTTAACTTTTCCTTTATAAGCCCGGCTAGTATCCATATTTTCTTCTTATTGTTTATCTAAGACGTAAGCTCTGGATGCAGTGTGTATATACTTTGCATACACGCGATTAGTGTCTATTCTGTCTCCGCTTTCTATATCTGCTCTATAATATATCTTGCTTTATAAGTTGGAAAGCGTTTAGTAAAGTTCTGTTTAATGTATACTAGGCAGAATATAAGCATATACTAAAGGTGTTCATCCTATTTACGGGATAGGTTAAGTATATATAGGTAGTCCCTAAAGCCTATATGTTATAAGCATATGCTAGGCGTATACAAAGCATATACTAAATATATACTTACCGCCAGCTTGTTTCTTACACATATTAACAGTAGCTATATAAAGTCCGGTTCCGTAAATATGTGTAAATTGTATAGATGATTGAGCAGTATTACCTAAAACCTTAAACACTAGCTTAAACGTCTTTGCGTACATAGCACGTGTTTCTAGGTTAAGAAAGGCATATACCTATACCTTGATTCCTATTATTGGTATTAGCGTATATATAGCATATGCATAGCATAGGGCATGCATATGTTTGGAATTCTTATCCCATCCTGCAATTAAGAATAGATTTATTTTGCCTTAAACCATCTTAAATAATAGGTCCATTTCTATATATGTTACGCGTTGGAATGCCTTAGCTTGCGCGTATATACAATATATAATAAGGAAATGCTCGTCGTTAAAGTTATAAATTGCCTGAATCCATTGCTTAGTGTTCTCTTTATATTAATTAATAGAGAACTCGCGTAGTATACCTACTCTACTTAGTCTCTATACATGCTTAGTATATATCTAACCTATACTCACCTATATATGCCATCCCCTCTGGGAATTATACCATCCTCTCCTTTCTAATTAGAGCAGTAATTCGATCCTTAATATTAAGACTACTATATACTGCATATAGTGTCTGCGCCCTATACTTCCTATATAAAATATAGTACTGCGGTAATAGGATGAATCGACCTATATAATAGTAAGTGTTTTATTTGCATATACTATGCATATACGGGGTATACGTATAGTAAGGCTTAGGACTTCCACCTACCTTATTGCCTTAACTACGTTATTAGCAAGGTCGATTAATAGCTTTATTAGGTACAGTAGATGATATATATAAGAATTCCGTGTAATAAGGCAAATGTAAGAATATTGTGTTATATTAACAGGAATATAACAATCTAACTGTGCACTGCATGCGCGGCCTACTACCCTACCTTGGCCTTGCGGGTGGTCAAATCCTATATATGCTCAGCATATGCATAGTATATGTATATTACGTACCACAATATTTTTACTTTGATGTTACATATCCAATATAGGTACATTCTTATTTAATTTCCTGAACTCCATGTTTAATAAGTAGATAAAGGTATTAAATATCTACCCGGGCAGTTGTTGGTAATAAAGGCCAGGCAGTATGCCATGCTTTAGTATCACTGCTGCTGGAACAACCGATAAACTCTACCTGCATATAATAAGCATATGTTGTGCATACGCTGGCCATATGCGTACTCCATGCCGAAAAAAACATTATTAGTCTGCTTTTACTATATACACGTTCTTGTGTACTAGGGTAGATATACTGCCGCCATAATTGTAGAATACTGTGGTAGTAGCTGTATATTATAAGCATATGCCTAATATATATAGACGACGCTTACTTCTCTGTGCTTTACTTAAGCTTTTCATTAATCTCTACTGCCTGGTATAGACAACTACTACGCTTTTAGAGGTCGTTAATTGATTTAAGCTTAACCTAATTATATGCCGAGTATATGCGGAGTATATCCTCATAGGCATACTCGCAGTGTTTAATACCGCTGCATTTAAATGCTTAATAAAATGCTTTTCTACTCTCCTAATTATTGGTTTCTCTAAGGAGTTGTAGTTATATAATCTTAGCGTTACCAGTTTAATGGAATGAAAATTAAATCTACTAGAGGTATAAATACGGCATATGCCTAGCATGTACATGGCTTACCTTTAACATATACTGCTTAATAACATTGCGTACTATCTGCATCTATAGATAGTAAAGGTATTGCTATCAGATAATTTAGATAGAGCTGCTTATTGATAAAATGGGTTAATAGATTGATGATCTTGAGGATTGTCTTGAGTGACGTGTCCTTGTCTTAGGGCCCTAGGGCTGCGAGCTACGAAGAGATTTTACAGTGTACGTAACCCGTGCACGTGACCCACGCCTTTAGAGAATATAGATTATCTAACACACCCCCTTAGCTTTAAGCTCTTTAAGGTCAAAGCTAGCCACCTTCTTGTGTCCGTTAATAAGTTAATTAAACCGTAATCTCATCTAAATCCTTTTGTCTTGCTCTAATACTGTCCCTTAGGTCCTCTAGTTGCTTCTCCTTATCTAGCTACTCCTTAATATCTACCATCCCGATTATATTAACAAAGCTTTAAAACCTCTGCTTGGGCAGGGCCTTTGTAAGTCCATTAGCGATTATCTCCTTTATCGCTGTCCATTAAAATCATACTCGTCTCTTTGCGTATTCCTGACGTAGCCAGTGTTAATAAATGTCAACGTGTCGGAGCTTCGTGATCAGCTTTGCCGTGTCTTCCGTGATTAGTTGGGGCGTCTGTGTGTTGTCGCATTTAATAATCAAGGGCTCGTTTAGTTGCTTTAAATATCCTACTGGTAAAAATAGCTTCTTTCGCTGTCTGAGATAGGGCTAACAACTCGGCTTCTATGCTTGACGTAGTCACCGTATCCTGCTTATTTGCTCTCCATACAATTAGTCCTCTAAATAGCTTTATAATGTATCCTTGCGAGCTCTTTCTATCAACGGAATTATCCGCGAATAATGCATCGCTAGCATAGATAAATGATTGCGCTTTACCTCTACCGTCTCTTCCGTCGTCTCGTCCTTTATCGCGTATTCCTTTGTATCTCCCTCTACCGTTCGTTCCTTCCTTATCTCCTCTATAGTAGATTGCTCTGCTCTTTGTGCTATATAGGTACTGGTCTCTAATATAGTATCATAGAAGCTGCTTCTCTTGGTAGGGATATTGGACGGACTAGTAGGTCTATATTAGGGACGGACGCGTTAGACAGATCGATTGGTAATCGGTAGGGAGGAGTTTAGATTCTGCTATAGGAGTATCTAGAAGACGCCCTTTTAAGATCTATCTTATACTAGTTAGCTATCTTCTTAATATAGGCTTCCTGGGATAGCTATAGGAGCCTCTGGCTATAATTATATAGCATATAAATTCCTAGGAACTATTTTAGCTCGCTAAGGATACTTATCTAGTATTCCTTACATAGCTCCTTAATTGCTTCTTAAGCTTTCTTCTTATCTATCTTTTGGTAGTAGAAGACAATATCGTTGACATAAAAGAAGACGACTATTCTACCTTTTAGCATAACACACGGCTCCTAAGGTACCTCTTTAAAGCCCAATTCGTTTAATAAGCTTATAAGATTCTTCTGCTATAATAATAGTGATTATTGTAGTCCGTATAAGGCTTTTCTTAAGTGCAGTACTTTGTCTGTCTTTCCTTTATTAAACCCTAGCAGTAGCTTTATATAGATAACCTTATTAAGATCGCGATAGATAAACGCATTAACTATATCTATCTATATTGTCTCTAGGTTGAATTTTACAGTGATCGCCATAAGGGTTTAGAAGGTTATACTAGCTAATATAGTAGCTCTCGTTAGTAGGTCTCCTAGGGCCTGTTAATTTCCGTATACTACTAAGCGTGCCTTACATTTTTAGAGAAATCCATGCTTATCCATCTTATAGACGAACACCCACATTAAGCTAAGAATCTGCTGTCCCTTTATATACTTCTTTTCTGTTTCTTAAAATGACCTTATTTAATAATGGGATTGGAGGTAGGCTCGTTAAGCTTCTTAGAACTAATCTTAAAGAGGATACATATTAAGGTTGCGGATTAACTAAGATAGCAAAGGTAAGTTCTTCCTATATAATCTAACATTACGTGTTCTGCCTAATTTTAGCTTGCTATTATTAAGTTAACTATTAAGGTTAAACTTTCTTTCTGCTAAGAAGGCGCCTTAATAGGCTGACTTAATCCTTTTAGTAATATAGTCTTCAAACCTATTATTGCAGGCTTCCTTAAATGAGTCTTTAACCGAGTTGTTAAACACCCCTTAAGTATAAAACCCGTCTCCTACTCGGCTAACAATGTCCTAATTAGTACCTTATATATCTAACTTTGTAGGATACTCAATATAAAAGGCACATGGAGATTCTTCGTCTTCTTCTATTGGAGGTGGCATATAATATGCATCTTTAAGAGCTCTTGCAAGGTTAAGATCTACTAACTCATTAAAGGCTTAAACTAGCTCATTGTTAATATCTTCCTCTTAAATTAACAGTTTAAACACTTTATTATTGTCTTCTAGGAGAACCTCGTTCTTAGTTAAGGTATTAGGGAGTTAAATCTTCTTAATCAGCGTATCTAATTCGGCGTGTAGATTCTTTAAGATGTCTGTTCGCTTGCTGTTAAAGAACATCTTTTTGTTAAAGATAATATCCCTTATAGAGATGACGATACCTTTATATAGGATCCAGATCCTATAGATATTGGTAGAGTTATAGCTAATAAGGTAGCCGATATAGGCTCGCGGATCTAGCTTGCTTAGTCTTTTCTTCTTTAGCTAGGCATCCAACATTATTATATACGCCCTACAGCCGTAGGCTTTTAGGTGCGCTAATTATGGTTTTCTTAATCTCCTATTCGCTAGGTAGGTATGGAACCTCTTATATAGCGATTTCCATCCATTGCTTTCTTATGGCGTTTAATCTTAAAGGTAGACTGTATAGTTAACAATCTTGTTCTATAAATTATGCAGTAGATTAGTAGTAATTTTTATTACTCGTGCTCTCTTAATAATTACACCCCCTAAGCATTTGGCGGTACTGTTCTAAGCTTAGGTATATAGCGCCAAAGGCTTAAATATAATCCCTTAAGTCCGTAGCTATTTAAGGGTTCTCCTTTTCCCTAGCTCGTTGTCTAATCTAATAGTATTAACTTTAAGGTTATACCTCAGACAAATCTATTAGATGAAATCTTTAAGCACTTATAGTATCTCCTTCTCTTTGCTGTGCGTTATTATAAAATATAGAAAGGATCTTCCTAAGAAGGTGTTATGGATAAGCATAACTTATATAAATCTAGTATACGCTTCCTTAAGGTTAGTCTAGTCAATATAGAGGTCAAGACAAGATTTATTAATATTCTATTCTAAGAACCTTCTTAAGACCTAATGCTTGATTTTAGCAAGACTATAATGTTAATATTCCGTTGTCTTTGGGCCTTAAAGCTTAACTTCTAAGGCGTTAAGACCTAGATGGTAAAGGCTTATAGGTCCTAGATAACCTAGACGCAGATGCCATAGATATGCATTACCTTTTAAATCTAGACAAGCGTCTCTTAATAATACTCTGCGCTTTTGTTGGCGGCATAGTAGTTAGCTTATATTAAACGCTAATAGACTTCCTAGTTGGATATATTTGATAGTCTATTGTCTATAACGTTCTTCCATTTAATATAGGATTGTATTATCCTTCTAAACCAAAAGATTGTTATCTCCTTTATTGTCCCAGTAGTACCTTTGTTTTTAAAGTAGACGGAACGACACTAGATTTATATTAAAGTCCGTATAAAAGGCAACGTCCTTAAGACGTAGGATTCCCTTACTCTTGTTTGGTTTTATAACCTAGATAGTGATATTGCTATAACCTAGTATAGGCACTTCTAAGCTGCCGGTAATAATATATTTATATCTTAGAGCTTTCCTAAAATTATAAAAATAAGAAAGGTTATTAAAGATGTGGAGAGTGGTTCCTAAGTCAAGAATAGTTAATAGCTTTAGTAGATGGAGTTGACCTATATAATACAATTCCAGGAATATTGTATTAGCTTCTCCTATAATTTTAACTATCTCCTTACTCTTGTCCTGTTATTATTAAGCTTTATCTTCTAATTACTTAAGTTGTTCCACTTAGGCAGCTAGATCCTTATTATGCTCTACCTTTATAAGCACCCTTTTTATATGTATACCTACGGCTTTAAATCCCTTAGGCCTTTTGCTCTTAAATAGATACCAACAGTTAGGAAGGGTATGTCCCCTTATATTACATGCTAGGCATTTAAGGTTCTTTAACCTTTTAGAAGATGTCTCTTTAGTTAAATTTATACCTGCCCTTTTTCGGCTGCAAGATAAGCTATTCCCTTTTCCTTTTTAGACTTTAGCAGTAATAGAAATACCCTCTTTAGGCTCTCCTGCGAAGTCTACGTTAAATGCACTCCCTCTTGCCATTATAGGTATGGCTTTAGAAAGGTTTTGGAATGCTTCTTATAGCTCTATTACTACTTTACAATATTCTAATAAGGGAGCCTTTTTAGTATTATTTACCTGCTTTGTATATAGAACAAAATAGGTTTTACTTATAGGTTGTATTATATTTATAAGGTCCATTAGCTAGATTCCATTAATTATCTATAGAAAATTATGCTTCTCTGCCATCTTTATTGCATACTCCCATTAATTAAGCCACTGGGTAATTTTTGCCTGCTTAAGTCCCTTAAGTGATTCTGTGTATTATAATTATACCTTCCTTATTATAAAGTTCTTTAAGGGCTTAGTGTCTTCTTTTAAACGAATTAGCCATTCTTTAACTGTAAGAGAAGGGTCAAGCAGTAGCTTCTTCTAAATTAATACTGTGGATATGATTTAGGTGCGGATCTATTAAAGATAATCTTCCTGTCTAAGGAAATACTTTATGTCCTGGTTGTAGTACCTTCTACTATTCTTATACGCTTTCTATTAATTTGTTAAGAGCTATATATATAAGGTTGCATTCTTATTAAAATCTGTAACCTCTAAATAGGCTGGTTCTTATAGTAGAGCTTATTAAGGTGCTGTATTATCTAGGTTAATATAGGCCCAAATTTATTTGTCTATAAGGGCTTATAGTTGCTAGATCTATTGCTCCCAGTCTTTTGGTTTATTAAGGATAATTATAGTTAACAAACTTAACGTTGGTGGAGTCATTTTAACTAATAGGCAGGTAGGGAATTAAGATGGTATTTTGTTATTAGGATCGTCCTTATTGTCAGGATTGTCCTTATTATTAAGGTCGTCCTGTAACGATTAAGGTAGGATTTCTATCAGAGTCTGCGTCTTAACAATAAGGTAGAATTTCTTTAAATGATTGAGTAATAGCTAAATAGCTTCTTAAGTCGGCGGACCAGGCTTATAACTGTTAGATAATTTAGATAGAGCTGCTTATTAATAAAATGGGTTAATAGATTGATGATCTTAAGGATTATCTTAAGTGATGTGTCCTTGTCTTGGGGCCCTAGGGCTGCGAGCTATAAAGAGATTTTATAGTGCACGTGACCCATATATGTGACCTACGCCTTTAGAGAATACAGATTATCTGACAGTTGCTTTATAAACAAAGTATGTAATTCCTTCTTTTCTGGTCGCTGGATATTCTAGCATTATAATATGGTCTATTACCTCTTAGACAACAACTTAATGCTTACCGTTAGAGCTAATAAGTGCTCTATAGTCTTGGAGTGTGCTCTGGCTATTTTAAGCATATACATAGCCTATGCATGGTGTTGTATATAGTCTTACCTTAGAGAGACCTATATGAAATGGAAGCCGCTATTACATACTATCTTAACCCTTACCCCCCTTAGCTTCCTCATCTTTAATTCTCTCTCTGTTAATTATATTATCTTAAGAACTATTATCTCCGTGTTCAATGTTAGGTACGCTCTGAAGTACCTGCGTATACTTAGTATATGCGTAGTATATAGTAGTGCAAACTTACTGGTAAGCCGTTTAGCCACGCTGCTATACTCTCGTTTACTTTAGTATTGTTTTCAGTTGTCATTAATATAGCGAGGCGCATATAAATGCGCGTCTATGTACGTGTGTGTGTATGTGTATATTTGTATATCTGTGTGTCTGCGTGTCTGCGTGTCTGCGTGTCTGCATGTCTGCGTATCTGCGTGCGTATGCGTAGCATATGCCCTAGGTATTTGGTTTGTGCGGTCGCTTAAGTTAAATGTGGCTACCGATGCGCGTTCTGTATGGGTAAAAGTGTGACCCCGCCGACCTTTTACCGGTGGTTCCATTGGTGACCCCGTTTAACTTTCGCCGACCCTATTGGTGACCTTGTTCAACTTTTCCATGACCTTGGTTAGCTGCACCCCGCTTAAAGTTATATACAATTCTCTGGTTACATAATGGCAATTTGCGGCAATCTGTAACAATGTGCTAGCGCCGTAACAGTTACCACTAGGGGTATTATACTACGCGCTATTTCTAGGCTCTTTACGGCCGTAATAAGTTACTATAAGTTGCTAGCTGGCAACTTATACCGTATATTCCTATAGCAGCGCTTATAGTAACCTATATAACTTAGGCATACTATATAATAAGCCTTGGCAGTTAGCTATATATATTTAATTATATTGGTCCTAGTAACCCCTGCTTCTTCTCCTTAATTTAGTATTATAAAGACAGCAATTATTTAAGGCTTAGTTCAGAGCTGTTTATCTAAGTTATTATAATTTATATTAGCTATTATACTAATAAATGCTAGCAATTAAACTATATGCTGCTATTACCTTTTACTAAACCCACTGGAAACTTTTAAACTAGTAGGGTGCCTATAACCTTTGACAAGACTTTCTATAAGAGGCCAATTAGGAGGACCTAATTAGGTAGTAAAAAATACTGGTTCCCTTTTGGGAGCTTTATAAATAAGAGGAAGGTTAAGTATAGAGAGTTAGTTAAGAGAGGCAATATGGCGCACTATAGAGAGTTTTCTATGGTATAAACTTTATATATAATATTCTTAAGAAGGCGCAGAAGGAGATTAATAAGTTTAATACCGATTTTAAACGAACTAAGCACTATAATACTGGTATTAACACGGCCTGGCTAAAGCTTAAGAAGTACTTTAAGCTAATAGATTTCTTACCTCTTTATGTTATAGCTATTGTCCTTCACCCTATATAGCGATTTAAGTACTTTAAGGATAAGTGGGCAGAGCATCTAAGTTGGGTTAAGACCGCAAGGAAGGCATTTAAAGACCTTTTCCTAAGTTATTATAAAAAGGTTCCTAATATTAATTCCGCCTTTAACTTTAAGAATTAGCTAAATAATATAAAATCTTCCTACCTTGTATATGACGAATTCTTAGTTAATTACCTATTATAGAAGTATTATAAGCAAAAGAAGAAGGATATAGATAGTCTAGAGCTTAATACCTATTTAAGGTCTTTTAATTACCGGCTTCTATTAATTAAGGACCCGCTTATATAGTGGAAGGAGCATTAAACTAACTTTCCTATCCTTATACGTATGGCATTTAACATATTCTTAATACCAGTAATAAGTAGTAAGGTAGAACGCGTGTTCTTAGCAGCTAAAAGGCTTATTATAAATAAGCGAAATTACTTAGGAGTAGAGGTTATAGAGGCTAGTAAGTGTTAGAGACACTAGCTAAAGGTAGATCTTATAAATTAAAGCAAATTAAAGCAAATTCTTGCAATTAATAAGCTTAATATCTTACCTTTTATTCTTTCTGCCACTATATTGCGGCATGTTGCTAGGACAACCCCGTAGCCAAATAATTGATTGGAAGTTTAATTAAATCAGCCGTTAATCAGGCTAGCTTCAATTAAATACGGCCCGTGCGTCAATCAATCAAATATCCCGCCAATCAATCAGGATATTTGATTGTTGGCAGCACTGGCAGAGCTTCGCGCAGAGCCTCGTGCAGAGCCTCGTGCAGAGCCTTTGTACGTAGAGCTTCGTGTAGAGCTTCGTGTAGAGCCTCGTGCAAAGCTTCGTGCAGAGCTTCGTGCAGAGCTTCGTGCAGAGCTTCGTGTAGAGCTTCGTGTAGAGCTTCGTGTATGTAGAGCCTCGTGCAGAGCCCCAGTAGTGTTGCTTGAGGGGTGTGCATAGGGTGTTGCTTTGGGGGGGTATCCTGCCAGGAACCTGACAGGACGATCAGGAAATACTAGTT
>Ga0307507_10008209_pt1 | contig 14603 bp, 5 predicted proteins | sample 7_EM_MG_FD_207223 | JGI IMG/M metagenome (GOLD analysis project Ga0307507, IMG submission 207223) | Populus trichocarpa ectomycorrhiza microbial communities from riparian zone in the Pacific Northwest, United States - 7_EM | ecosystem: Host-associated > Plants > Roots > Unclassified | place... | reverse complement strand
GAAATTAATTACATTTTTGGAGATGCCATCAAACCAGATGGAGCTATAGGAAAGTAGGGGGGGGACTAAGGTAGAAGAAGATGACTGCTTCGGCATATGAGGAAGTGAAGGTATAGAGAAGATGATGCTGCTAAGGTAGAAGAAAGCATAATAATCCTTCACACAAAGAGCTCAATTCTGTGTTTATAACATTGAGCCCTTGGCAAGAGGTAGAATAAATTGTCTTTAGACCACCAATTTGTTAGGTGATACCGTGATAGGTCTAAGAAGATATGATGGATCTCTACCAGTAACATTGCTGGATAGAGTATACGCTATGGTGCGGGTCGGTTTAAATTTTTTCCGGTATAAAAAAATAATACTAAGATGATATTAGTGTTACTAAAAAGGTAGAAATAATTTGATCTTCGGGTAATTAACTTGATTAATTTTAATAAGCTTGGTTAATCTAAATAACTTGAATAATAAAATATAATGAAAATAAAAAAAAATTGATAGAAAAAAGTAATAATATAAAAAAATCATTGCTTGAAGAGTAAGTGTGCTTCTTATACATTAATACGTGTCACGCACGACCTGATAATTTTTTTTAATATTTTTTAATATTTATTAAAATATAAAATTGTACCTGTAGTTAATTATCAAAAAAATCAAAAGAAAAAAAAAGGTCCTTGACGCAACCCTAAAGAAGATTTGAGTTTAAGAGTAATTTGATAATTTTATTTTTTAAATTAAAATAAGATTATGAAAAACCCTAGTGGCAAGTTAATTGAATTTTTCTTTCTAGGACCATTTATTAGATTTACCGTCCAATAAGAATATGAGGTGGTTGAGATGGCCCTTCATTATTTTGATAATGACAAATTAATCCAAAAAAAAATATATTACTGCTAAGCCAAGCACGTGGTCTTGTTTTAGAATGATAAAATGGTGATTTCATCACGCGAATCCATTAGCGCGTGCGTGATAAATCTCTGATCGTTTCTAGCTTTTGTTTGAATAAATATTTAGCGAATATACTATTCATCCACGGATCAGTAATGCAAGTCAATAAAATGAAATGGATCTGATAAATACAATATTATATATATAGTTGGAAACTAAACTATTTTTATGGAGGGGATATTAGCCAGTCAACAAGAGAGATTTTGGTCTCGTTTGCATGTTAACATTGAATATAAAATTCGCCGAGCTTTTGAGATCTTCAGGTGTGTTTAATATTGTATTTTTTAAAATGTTTAAAAAAATTGAATTTTTTATATATTTTTACTTTAAATTAATATTTTTTGATGTTTTCAAATCATTTTGACAGGGTAATGCAAAAAATAATTTTTAAAAAATAAAAAATATATATTATTTTAATATATTTTAAAATAAAAATATATTAAAAAACAATTGTTGTTATATTTTCAAACATACCATTCAAGCATACCATTCAAGTGTTTGAAGCTAATAATATAGCACTAAACTTATAATAATTACAACAACAAAAAATTCTCTTCTCCATGAACAACTCATCAAGTATATTTTTTTTTTCATGAGAATATTTTATATATATAAAGAAAATATAAAGTTTTTTTCTTTTCTTTTCAGAGAAGAGCCGTGATACAGAATTGGACCTTCCTTTATTGATCAAGGAAAGTCCCTTGGGAGTTGAGACACAAGAAAAAAGTGCCCTTTTTTCGTTTGTTGAAGGACAGCACAGCACAGTTTGGATCTTTTAAGCAGAAGTTTTAAACCTGGTTAATTGATTCCTTCAGTACAAGACTCGAGCTATAAATTAGTAGTGTGGTAGCGGTTATTTTTTAAATAATTTTTCATGCTAAAATATACATAAATAATTTTTTTTATTTTTTAAAAATTATTTTTGACATTAGCACGTCAAAACGATTCAAAATATACAAATTATATTAAATTTTAATAAAAAAAATTAAATTTTTTAAGAACGCGGTTTGCCAAACCGTATCTTAACAAAATTACTAGATTTTGATTGGATGAACAAGTTGATCCTAAATTTTTTATACATAAACAAATCAATATTATTTTTATTAAAAAAAAATAGATTATAACATAAGATCATCAAAGTAACTTGAGTTTCTAAACAGGTTATTCAAATTTTTTATTTTTTTAAATTCAGTTTAATTTCTATCCCAGATTACGGATTAACCTATCGGCCGAGCCGGTTTCTAGAACTACACTTTTAAAATGTCCTTAAGCCTAAGAGCCCAAACCGACCTAAACACGCACCAAACAGTGTCGTTTTATTCCGTCAAAATAAATCCATCTTCCTCTGGCAAATATAAATCACTGTCCTAAAGAACAGAGAAAAAGAAACTATTCTTTGTGTGTTTATTCTGTAAGCAACCCTCCTTCTTGCCTGCCAAATACCAAAGCAGTACCAAAAAAGAAAAAGAAAAAATGGCTGCAGAGTCAGCTACTGTAATTCCAAGAGGCCAAGTAAGTATTTTTTTTGTTCTCTTTGTTTGATTTTCGAGAAAATTCAAGGCATTTCTTGGAATCTGGGAACTGGGTTTATTGAGATTCGTTGATATGGGAATTAAAGTTTGAATCTTTTTGTGAATGAATCAGGTTGATTTATTGGACTTTATTGATTTTTCTGGAGTTGAATGTCTTAACCAAAGCCCAAGCCACTCCCTTTCCAATGCGATCAAGCAGGTAATTTTACTTTTTTGTTTCTTCTTTTAAACAAAATTTGAATGCAACTTCTTTAATTATTTTATTAATTATTATGCCGTGATAGAATTAACCTTTTATGTTCTTAGAGTCTTGGTATTGCATGCAAGCATTTAGGGATTGTGTAGTTAGTAACTATCCTCTTCTTGTATGCTAATTTAGTTGAAGTAATGTAAAGAGAATTAGATTTGAATTTAAAAAGAAAAATTATTGGAAACCCATATGGTAGCTCTATGAAGTTTTCTTGAGTGCTCCTTTTGTCTTTAAGTGTTTGGGTTTCATGCAATCAAAGTATGGGGTCTAATAAGTGTTGTTATTGTTATGTTAGGCTTTGCTAAAAAAAAAATTCTTGTTACGAAAAACTGGCCCTTCTGTTTCTTTCAACATGATGTTGATTGAATTATAATTTTTGTACTTTTTTGAATTTTAGGGTTATAGAGAAGATGATGGTTTGAATCTAGAGAGCGATGCAGATGAGCAGTTATTGATCTATGTACCTTTCAATCAAGTTGTTAAACTGCATTCTATTGCCATCAAAGGACCTGAAGAAGAAGGTATTTGTTGTTCTAATCTAAACTTTTCTTCTGAAGTGCATTTCTCTAATGTTTCACCTGCAAACTATGTTTTGCATTGCATTAAAACAGTCCCTATGAAACGGATTGGATGTGCTTGTCTATCATTCTAATGTGAAGGTTTGTTTCTCCAGGTCCAAAGACGGTAAAACTTTTCTCAAACAAGGAGCATATGGGATTTAGGTATTGTTAGTAATGATTAACTGATTTAAGTTTTGAAAGAAATTGCAATATTTCTTATCTTACAATTATTGCATGGTTTGATTATGGCAGTAATGTTAATGACTACCCTCCAAGTGACACTATAGTTTTATCGCCAGATACTCTCAAGGTGGAAATTATTTTCTTGTCCTGCTACTACGAAGTTGATGTTCACGATAAGGAAATAATTGCAGAGAAATATGTTGATATAATCTCTTACATTACCATTATGCTTGGTTTATGCTTTTGCAGGGAAAACCTGTGGTCTTAAAATATGTAAAGTTTCAGAATGTTCGCAGGTATGCTAAAAGTTTTTGCATTTACACACTTGTTTTCTTTCTTGTCATGAAATGTTGCAGCAGTAAATCTTACTTATAAATTTTGATCAGCTTGACAATATTTATCGAGGATAATCAATCAGATTCTGAGATCACGAAAGTTCACAAGATTGCTTTGTTTGGAACAACGTAAGTTTCTATCTCTACATCTGTGATGTACCTCTGTCAGCAACTAACTTAATCTCTTATCTAGTGAATTAGGCATTACCATATTCTTTGCCTTGTATCTTGGATACATCAGAAGCACCATTCTTACACTGATTGTTGACTGCACAGCATACACCTCTGTCTATCTTACATTTTGTGAAACCATGACGTTAATATAATCTAGTGGCTAGAAGAACTGCCAAAATAGTGAAATTTGAAATTAAAATGTTATGCTCAAATAACACGATTTATCTTTATGTGTTTCTTTTAATTTGATTCAATTGATAGGCTGTGGATTCATATTTTCTAGATGTTTGGTGAAGTTTTGTTTTGCATTATACCTTATGCACTTCAAACACATTTAGAGAACAGAGGGTCATGTCATTTTCTCCTGCTTGATATTTTCTGCTCTGTAGAATGATTTTTTTATGAACTGAGAGTTACTTAGAGTTTAGATGACCATTATCATCTTAGTTATTTCTTCTTAATTTGGAGCTACTTCTGAGTATATTGTCTGGGTGTTAAGTTGTTCAAATGCTATCAGTCACGTGCACTGGACATGCTATTCCTTTTGCTTTCATAGCTAGGTCTTGACTGTCAAACAAGCAAATGAGAAGGGTGCATGTCTTCTTTCACCAGCTATTTCTTATGAAATGCCTCATGCCATGGAATGATGTGCTTAGCAACGAAGGAAAGAAACACTTTGGTTGTTTACTTGTGAATAATTTTCCAGATCTCTAGAAACATGCTTGAAGAAACATCAAACTAGAGAGAACATATTTACTAATCATTGTTTTATAGGAACACGTGCTCCTTATTTTTTCAATTTTATAAAAAACTGGAATAAAAATCTTCATTTTCAAATTCTCTACTTGAGACAACAAGAACCCTTGTTTGGTTTTGTTGTTATTTAATCTCTATCAAATTTTAAAAATCGATCCCAACAATCCCCTTGAAGTATTGGTTAGTAAACATCTTGTTGGATGAATAATTTTAGAATAAAGATGAAAAGTGATAGCAAAAATTTAAAACTCTTTCTAAAGTAAACACAACCTTTAAATTTCACTTTATTCAGCATTGATCCATCCAACCCCAGATGTTTCCCCTTGTTTTAAATGTTACATGCTCTAGTCTCCCGCATTAATTTTGCGAGCCTTGTTTTTGTAACAGGGTGGAAACAACAGACATGAAAAGCCTGAAGAAGATTGAGGATCACTAATCCCAGATGTGAGGGGAAAGGAATGAAGTTGCTCTGAAGTATTGCTATTATCTCTGAACTTTATTTTTCCATTGTTTATCCCATTGACAATTCAAGAATTATCTGCAAGAATGCATCAAATGTTATGTTCCGGAAAGGGCCATGTTGAATCAACGTTGTGATACTTGTCTTCTTAAGCTGTTTCTCTCTAGCCTTTTCCTGCTTTAGTAAAGCAGCTCCTTTGATTCTGGATATGTTTGCCGAGTGATTTCTACTTGTTGATAATTTTGTCTCCATCATTTCAAGGCGAACATTGCTATGAACTTGCAATTACATCCCGTATGCTGGTCGACTAGTGCTTCCTTGTGCCAAGCAAGCATTGCCTGGTTGCTTGGCACACCAGTATCAAGGATCCATGGGAACTTCCATTGATTCAATGCAACCAGACGTTCCTCAGAGTTACTCGCAAGTAATCGGATTAAATTGCAGCTTGGCTCGTGGGTACGAGAGCCGGCCTAGCCTGGCATGTTACACACAAACGAGTCATGTGGCTCGCCCCCCATTGTACATGAACATTAGTGGAAAAAAAAACTAATTAAATCAAGGAAACTGAAAAAAAAAATGTTAAAAAAAAAACCGTCAAAAAAATCAATTAAATTAATTAAAATTTTTAAAAAACCAACTAGTTAGATTTTGATTTTATAAGCCTAAAACCAAAAAAATCAAACATAATCCAAACCGGAAAAACTGAGCCAATCGGGAAAAAAACTAAGTCAAACCGGGCTAAATCCAAAAACCAAACCGGTTTGAACCGGTTTTTTTCCAAAATAACCGAACCAAAACCGGTTGGTTTGAATCGGTTTTGATTTTTTAATTTTAAAAAAACCAGTTTGATTATTTTTTTTGAAAAAAAAACCGAACCGAATCTGACCGAAAATAATCACCCCCACATACTACATATTCAAACATGCCTGATTCGGTATGTTTGGGCAAGACAAAGAAATTTGCTGAAATGGAACCACCAACACTGCCCAGAAATTGGGCGATTATGAATACAGATTGACTAAATACGGTGTACCCATATGGCAAAGCATTGTGTGATTGCTTGCCTCCATGGACAAATATTTACTACCAAGTAGTTATACAATAGCATCAAAGTCTGGAACAGTGCGTCAGCAACCAATGTGTGGGTGACCATTCCTCTCTTATAAAACTTAATTGCTGCTTGCATACAGATCTATGCTACCCAATTGTAGGCGTGAATTTGATTGAACGTCTCTGGCAGCCAGAAATTGGAATCTGTCATGTTATAACTTGTTAGATCAACGATCACGGGGAACTAAAATGTGGAGTGCATGTGAATTGGTTTGGATCGACAGGATTTACCTGAAAGTGTTGCATGGGACACTATCTGAATTAATCTTAAATGATTTACGCTGAAAACGATTTTTGAACATCTGAGAAGTTCGTTTATCCAGAATACGCCAGCTAGAACCACCATCATCACTACCCTCGACAACCCTGTTAAGAAAACAACCAGAAATCATGAAAGCGAATAACATTTAAATTTGCGACAAACATGTAGTTGTGAGAACTATAAAATAAATGCAGAGAGAAATCATTCACATGGCGCCAGATGGCTGTTAATAGAATATTACCAGTCCATAGGGTCTCTCTCTGGGGCATCATTAGCTGACATTATATCATATGCCACTAGTTTGTGCATCTGGTTGTCTGATAGTTTATAAACAATCCAGCAACCTACGAGAGGCATTGTTAAAATACATGAGATATGTTCAACAGGATCATCTACATTAATCCAACATTTGTTTCATGCCAAGTACAAAGAAACAACTGAGAAATGCAAGAAAATTTAACTTGGGCATCTATATTCCAAGCTTGATTTTTCAGATGTGTTCAACAGACCAAATCTGCAATCATGGTTACTCGGGCTTAAAGTCTATGATCGCCAACAAAACACATGCCATTTTCATATTTTTTCAATTCAACAAGACAACACCAAGCACAGTACATTGAGAGCACAGAATGGAAGGATCTGTATCAAACATTAATAGTTCAACATCACAAGATTTTCTAATATGATGTACATTACCTCTCGCTCCATCTGGTTCTTCCTTAATAGTTCAACATCACAAGATTTTCTAATATGATGTACATTACCTCTCGCTCCACCTGGTTCTTCCTTAATAGTTCAACATCACAAGATTTTCTAATATGATGTACATTACCTCTCGCTCCATCTGGTTCTACCCATTTAGACGTGCGAAGTCCATCAAATGCTGATGTGGCCTGAAATTGTGTTAAAAGTGGAATGATAAAGGGACTTTTGGGAGAATTCCTACATATGAGCAAAAAAGTAAACTGATGTATGACAATTAGAGAAACCGGATACTACTCACAATTCCAAAAGGAAGTTCCTCGCCACTTGCAAGAACAGAACCTGAATGGATCCTATTCAACTTTATTAGTGGCCAGGAAAGAGAAACTTTGCTTATGTTGTCAAAGTTGTTAAGAACATTGATCAAATCATCCAATGCATCCAGCACAACAGGCAGTCCTAAAGAGGTGATGACAGGGTCAGCAGCCAAACAGATGTCCACTTTTCCATCAGTGTCAATCTCGCTCTTCAATGACAGAGCATTTATTAACTCGTCAAAATATGGCAGCAAATGAAGTATAAAAGGGTTTATGGAAGTTCGCCTGGTTTTATAGGACGAATTCCCAAGTTCCACCAAAATTCCTTTGAATATCTTCAGTATTTCAACAATTCTTGATTTGGGAAGAGAGTGGTCAACACAACGAGAAAGGAGAGGGGAAAATGCATTGTAAGTCTTTGTCACATGCTCATCTACGCATACACGAATGGGACATGAAGTATGACTCCAACAACAATTATCATGAAAACCAATTTCTGATCTTGCAATGCGCCATTCCTTGTTCCCACTTTGTCTACCAGGCAATGAGACTGAAGAATCATTAGTGGAACATAAAGATCTCTCAAGCTCTTCTGATTCAATCTTATCACGGTCTTCAAGTACAGAAAGAATTTGAGTTGTAAAGCTTCTTCTGCATTCTCGAGTCATGCTACGGAGAGTAGCCAACAAATCAGGCTCTCTGGTAATGTTTCGTCGGGATAGAACCTGCAAATTTAGAAATTCTTTTGGTCAAGAACTCAACATAAGAGAACATAACATTGCGCTTGAAGAAATGGAAAAACCTCCATGAAAGAATGGCATTTCAATAGTTAAAATTACCTCAACCCACTTCCTTGTGTAACGCTTAGTGACGTCATAAACTCCATCTTTTGCAATAGCAATAACATAGTTCAATTTCTTATTCCACCTACGAGAAAAGAATGAAATCAGATTTACACAAAGTATGTTCAGAGCCAAAATAGACTATTGAAGATCCTGAAGCAGGGCAGAAGAAAAATCATTCAGTAGGCACCCATGTGCATATATGTAGATCACATAGATTAAGTAAAAAATTACCCCTTCTCATATAGTAATGGTCTGTCAAACACTCCGTCACAAGGGTCAAGATGCATCCATCTGTATAATAACATCACAGAGTACATGTAAATGACGGTTACCATGACAAAGAGCATGGTTTAGCTTAATTATTACTCTTCTGGAATGCTTCTGAAGAAATAGAAGACCATTTTTTTTAATGAAGCTTACCTGCCTAGTAATTCAGAAAAGCACTCGGTCCAAACGTGATCAGTGAAATCCAGGATCTGATCAAACACAATATGGGAAAAGGTCATATACTGACTTTCATCATGGCCAAGTTCTTTCATAAAACAAAATTTGAAGCCCCCTCAAATTCTTCCACATTATATTACAGTGCATGAACACAAGCATGCCCATTTGAGGACTTCCAGAAAACAAGAGATTCCTCCATAAAGGGGAACAACCTTTTCAAAGTATTTCATTTTAGTTCACGTTTCACAAGGTATTGAATGGGAAGCCATGATTTTGTGCCCAAATGCATTCCAAGACACAAAAAGTAGTTTTAGCTATCTTATAGTTCATTGAAAATGGGTCAAGTTTTCACCAGAATTTCTTTACTACATTCAGAACACCTTGAAAACAGACAAAGGTAGTGCCCATATATTAAGCTACTTCGGATTTGTAATAATAAAGAAAAATAACAGGAAACTTTATTGTTCTTCACAGAACACAGGTAGAACAAAGGTAGTGCCCATATATTAAGCTACTTCGGAATTGTAATAATATAGAAAAATAACAGAAAACTTTATTTTTCTTCACAGAACCCAGGTAGAACAAAGGTAGTGCCCATATATTAAGCTACTTTGGACTAGTAATAATATAGAAAAATAACAGAAAACTTTATTTTTGCTTCACGGAACCCAGGTAGACTTCCATCATTGCGTTCAGTCTTTACATCAGAAAATATTGATCTAACAGAACATAGTCTGCCCAAAGTGAGATTGTGTCATTTGGGTGTTGTATTTGAATTAAAGAAACTGACTTACCAGACGAGATTCATAGCCAAAAGCACGACAATAAAGAGTAAAGCAATTGGCCCATTCCCCACAGCGACCCCTTCGAGTTTCCACAAGCTCCATGGTGAAAGAGGAGAAAGAAGAATAAGACAACAGGGAAGGAGATTATGAAATATAAACATGTCAGTTGGCTTAAGTAAAAATACCTTTAACGGATCATTGTAGCGTGGGAAACGGGTAATTGTTGAACAAGAATTGCAGCTGAGATATTCAAATGACAGATAAAAAAAGGTGAGGGGTGATGAACATGAGAACATATGCTTCTGTGCAGAGGAGGAAACGAAAACCAAATAATCATGACAAACCAATCTACCTATGACTGCTATTCATCATCAGAACAAAGATGTGTGTTGCACACACTTCTCTGTTTATTATCACACATATCAGCTAGCTATTTAGTTTCGATTTTATTCCAGAATCAATAAAGCAGATTGGACCACAAGATCCTCACTAGAACACTATTTACAAACTATGAGCAAGAAGGGGGGGAATCTTTTCAAATAAAAAAACTCGACACTAAAACAGCCATATAAAAGTGAGTAACTTGTCATGAGATCATTTGATACAATAAATATCACTAAGAATAAAATACATGTTCAAGCTTACAAACCAAAGGTATGAAATACAAGACCTGAACTTGGGGAATAGTTGTTAGGGGCTAGGAGGACGAGTGATTAGGAAAAATAAATCAAATAAAACAGGAAGTCTAAATAAATCATGAAGAAACAATATATAAGATTAAAAAGAAAACAAAATAAAATTCCAAAAAATATGAAAAAACCCAAAAATAACAAAAAATATAGACACGGTGCATACCGGTAAAGTTCAACTCGAGCTGCTCCATATTGAGTTTCTGAAGGAAGTGCAGCATCCATTCCTTGATTAACGGTATCATTGCCACAGCCATCACAAGGAGGTTCATTAACCCACCTACAATATCAGAAGATGGTAATCATACATTGGCAACATTTTTAATTCTGCTGGCAACCTGTTGTAAGAAACAAGAAAAGAAAAATTTTTGATTGAAAATTGAACACTAATTATTCTGTTTGTGGTCGGAAAACAAATACAATCATATAACTATTCCATGGAAACATTTTAAAACCTTTAGATGAGGAAAGCATCTCTGGTACTTACTGTGGTTCAAAACCATTTTGGAAAACTTGGAGAGAGAATCAAGATTTCTAGACATATAAAGCCATTGGCACATATATGCATTGTGTACATAAGAAGCACCAAACTTAACGATGCAAAAGATTCCAACCAACTTAAAAAAATATATAGAGAGCTTTCGGTGGAAAATAAACAAAAAAGTGTCGAGCAAGAACAGCAACCATCCACTGCTTTCTTACTGCTGAAAGCCTTCTCTTTTATAAGAAGTAAACTTTGTTGCAGAACTTTGAAGCAGAACCACTAAATACTTCCAAAAACTTCATATGTTGGAATCATTGATGCTTGTTTCCTCCTTGCTGAATACATCCTAAACTTCTAGCAAATAAAGGCCATGTCCAAGAAATTAAGATCCTATCAATTTAATCAGACTTTCCTGACATCATAAAGCAAAAAAAGCAAATTCCATGTTTGCTCAAGAGTTTGTTACATCAACAAGGCACCATCCTTTGGTGCTACTCATAACATGAGATATCTAGTCCTAAAAATGATCTTCCTATGAAAATAGTGTCATTCTATAAACATAACATACAAAAGAAAACAGTCTATTTACACAGTATAGTTCCTTACTCGGAGTACTTACTTGTAAGTTGTGCAAGTATTTATGGCTGGGATGTGACTATTTATTAAGCAGTATTTTGTTAATTTTAAGGGCAAATCCAACATAAAAACCGCAAAGGAATGAAAAACACCTGAATGATTGTTTGAACCAGAAAAGCAGCTGCAGCAGAAAAGCATGGTCTTGTTCGGTTTTTGATGGTTTGAAGTTCCCCTCCTAAAACAAATTTATAAAATTACCAATTACCATGGCATATTAGCAGAGCAAACTCTAGAGGTGAAATTATTAAAACAGCTTAAACCAGTTTGATCAACATGAACCACCTTTCTTATTTATTCCAATCATGACGTGGTTGCAATTCACATTGAAATACAAGAGTAGATAAGAAATTGCAGTTGAAAACAAAAAAAAAATACGATGATAAAACACGAATCAGCATTGCAAGACAATCATAAAACTAACCAAGGTCTCCAAGTTTTCCATCCAACAAACTTGTAAATAAAAAACTACAGCCACTAATATACTGCTGCCAATAGTTCTACTGAGCATCAAGATAACCACAACAATGCGGGAAATCCTTTAAATATTATTTCCATTGCAGTCGGCCGCCCGCCATGAGTGATGCGTGTGAGAGAATTTTTTTGAATATACCATATTTAGACCAAACTTCTGTCAAACTTAATTTGTTCTGTTCAACTGTAGTTCAACACAGGTCCAAATAGCTGTTCTAAATTGTTTTAATACTAAGATAGCACAATTAATCAAGTTTAGAGCCTATAGATTGTATTTGAGGTATATTTGATTGGATAGTTAATGCATCTAATAATTAAATGTGAGACAAATTACACTGAGAATTTTTATTATGCTAAAAGCTGTCCAAGGGTAGTTTAGTGATTTAATCAAACAGTGAAGGGTTTTATGTCAACTAACTGTTTTGACACCCTAATGCACTTTTATATATAATATTATAGATTAAGAAGTTCATGACATCAAGGGGAGTCTGAGTTCAGGTCCATAAACAATATTCTATAACGGGAAAAAAAAAACATAAAAAACACAAGTGGTCGCCAACCAAAATAGTGGGACTTTAGCTGCATGATTATTATATAAAAGAGACTGAGCCTCTACAAGCAATGAGGGGGGAAAAAGGATAGAGAACGAAACAAAAACCTCTACAGTCATTGTAACACGTCTATCAAATTCCATTAGCATAACTTTTTTTCCAAGTTGACCTTTTGTTGCTCATTATTCTGCATTTATTCTATAGCCAATGACTCAAATGTTTAGTTTCCTCATCACTATAAAAATAAAAACAAAAACAAAAAGCCATTACCTTTGCCAGAGAAACCAAAGCTTTCTCCTCAAGCTCTTCTCTAGGAACCGTCTTCCGTGCTGCCTCCTGCCTCACTGGGTCTTCATACTATATCAACAACAGGCCAAGTACTAAATAAATACTCTCTTGCAAATTATCCCTATCTAGTGTGCGAGTGATTTAACAATCGATCATAAACAAAACAAAAAAAAAAAAATAGATTGCACATTATTTTCCTGTTGAATGAACAGATTGAAGAAAACACCTTTTTTAATTTTATTGAGAAGAACAAAATGAAACATTTTGAAACTCAAATCTCTTTTTCAGTAACCAAACAAATGAAGAAAAACAAAAAAGATAAACCTCAAAATTTGAAATTACCATTTGTACTTGACTGATATAGGGCCGTATTTTCTGCCCAAACTCATCACTTTGTTCACTCACTGCAAACTCTTGCAACATAAGCGCTTCCTCCTCTGCCTAAACACAAACAGACCCTATAAACATAATGTTTAAATCACTCTCACAAACCGAAAATTGAAACACAAGCACCAAAAATTATAAAAAAAACCTGTAACATCTGCGCAAGTTCCTCATCCGATTTCATCAAATCGGCAACAGTTAATTCTTTGAGTTCATTCGAAACATGAACGACATCAGAATCATCCGACACGTCATCTCCTCCAAGAATCTACACAACAAACCGTTTTAATACACAAATGCATAACAACAGCAGCAGCAACAAAATTCTGAATTAATTGCATAAATAAATAAAATTATAAGAAAAAAAGACCGGCACATCACGAATTGATTCCTCTTCATTTTGCTGCCCAACAACAGCGGCAATTGATTCTTGTAACTTGACTTCCTTCTCTTCCTCGTTGATTTTTATCAATTTGAGTTTGTTAGAAATGCCAGTGAGATCAGAATCGTCCGATACGACTCGATCATCATCTTCTCCGGTGATCTACAAAAAAAACACCAATAAAAAGAAAAGCACACACACACGCAAATGTTGATGACGAAGCAAACAAAACAACAAAAACCTGCTGGAGATGAGGAGGGATTGAAGTGAGAGAGAAAAGCTGGATCTTAAGAACCTGCAATATTAGTCATAACAATCAAACAAACACTACTGTTGATAAAAATCGAGAGAATTGTGTTTTAGAGAGTGCGAGACTGACTTCGAGGCCGTCGTCGGTGTCATAATCGACGTCGAAGATGGAGTCGTTGTGGCTGATGATGAATTGGCGAGCTACCATCTTTACTGTTTTTTTTTTCTCTCTTTTTTCTTTGATAGAGAGATGAAGAATTAAGAATTTTGTTTCGGTTTATTTATGCTGCGTTTGTTGGTTCTAGAAACTACATTCTAAATTTTTCTATATTTATTTATTATTAAAAACATTAGTTAATAAAAAATATTTTTTAATTAATAAAAATTATTTTCCAGCAAAAATTTAGCTTATTTTTATAAAATTATATTTTTTTTTATTTTGGAGTGAAAAACACTTTTCAAAAGTTGTTAAAAATTTTAAAAAATTATATTATTTGCTGATTATATCAAATTTAGTCTTCAAATTTTTTATATATATATTTTAAAATATTTTTTTTTCAATTTCATTTCTTATAATTTAATTTTTATATTAATTTTGATTCTCATTTTTATAATTGTTATTTGCTTTTTTCATATTATTTTTTAATTGAAATTTTTTATTTATCAAATTTGATTCTCATTTTTTTTATTGTTACTTATTTTATTTGAAATAATTTATGAAATATTAATTATTATTATTTTAATTTCTTCGTCTTTCAATTTTTTTATTTTTTAGATTTGATCTCTATTATTTTGATTATTATTTATTT
>Ga0307507_10008208_pt1 | contig 14604 bp, 12 predicted proteins | sample 7_EM_MG_FD_207223 | JGI IMG/M metagenome (GOLD analysis project Ga0307507, IMG submission 207223) | Populus trichocarpa ectomycorrhiza microbial communities from riparian zone in the Pacific Northwest, United States - 7_EM | ecosystem: Host-associated > Plants > Roots > Unclassified | place... | reverse complement strand
TTAAATAAGTTATCCTACATATATTTTTTAATTTTTCCAGTTTTTCTTTTGGTTATTATTAACTATTTTTTTGTTTATTTATATAAATGATTAATAGTTTATTTGATTTACTTACCTGAGTTTTTTAATTTATACTTTGAAATATTCAAGATTTTTTTTAGCTATAGAAAGAGCAGCATAACTAATTCAAATATCAACCAATAATCACTACGTACCCTTTCAAAACATAAATGCACATGATGGGGTATGCAGCAGAAAGAAGGTGAGGACATTTAAGATCAATTCTTAGCACAATATTTCATAGTTTGTGCTTGCAGTTTTGGAGTCCACGTATTAGTTGCCCAACCACCACCGCCGGTGGACCGAATTTTAATCTTGTGGATGTTCCCAATACAGAATTAAAACCTAGTTTAATCCACACATCTCTAAACAATGACAACTCGAAGTCCTTGGTATAAATAAAATAAATAAATCATATAACTATTTAAGGTCTGGCGTGACAAAATAATTAATACTGTAGTACTGTCCTTAGTCTTACCTCCATCACCTCTTTCACATAATAAGCATAAATACATTAATTGTAATTAAGTTTTGATTTTTCTGGTCGGTGATAAAATTACACCTTAACATTATATTCAGTACACACAGACCATGCAGCATGAGAAACAATAAATGAAATCATAAATATGTACCTAAAGGAAATCAGTTAAAATTACCATCTTATCTTTCCGGGCAATAAGGCTTCGGACATATCCGCCGGAGCTAGGAATCGTTGCCAACCGGATGTGTTTGAAAGCTCCATCCCATGTTCTCCTCCAAATTCGAATCTTGCCATCGGCATAGGCAGCATAAACCCTATCATGTGAAACTTGTAATGCAACAACCATGCGGGCCTTACTCTTAAGGTGACCACACTCACTGAACTCAGGTAGTTTCCATAGCCGAATGATATTGGTTGAAGAACCAGAATAGATAAGGCTATTTGACATTGCTATAGATAATATCTGGCCATCTCTTTTGAGGACTGAAGATAGGCACCTATAAGTATAATTAGTGCTTTCAGAGTTGGTGACAAGGTTATCAACAGGAGTGCAAGAGCCTTGACGAGGAGGAGAGGAGAATATTGGAGAGGTGTGGATGTTTGAATTAGTGCTTAGGCGAGGTGCTGGGCTACAAGGAAAATGTGAGAATGAGGGTGCTTCTCCTATGGAGATGCTTCTCAGGAACTTGTGGGCTGCGGTTTCTCTTATTGCAAAAGATGGGTTCGGAGGTGAGTTCGGAGAGTCTAATGAGGCCATGATTTGTCCTTTGTTTTTGTCTCTCAAGGCAAATGCGAGTGCAGATATTGTGAGAAAGGATTCGTTCATGGTATTGTAATATGGTTTCATGAATTAATTACTTTGGTAGGAAAAGGTATTTAATGCAACATCGGCTGGGTCCTGAAGAATGATTCCCCAGGTCGATATGTTTCACCTCTAGAACCCTAAAACATTTAAAGCGTTTTCCCTGGAAAATATTACTACGATTTTAATATGTAAGAATCACTCTTTTTTACAGTTCAAGATAGTTTTTGTAATTTGCTCATTAATCTCTCATTTAATCTAATTTTAGAAATGTTCAAGTTTGACTTGTGTTCTCCACAGGCGTAAATTAAGTACGAAAGCTCGTTGTTTGTTTACAAATAATCAGTTAATTGTTTAAACTTTTTACTTATTTATTTGTAAATATTTGAAATAAACATTGGACACGTGTTATTATTTCAACAAGAATTGTCCAATTAACAGCTGACACCTAGCATGGTCTTTTTAAAGGGTTCGGATTACTGTTATTATAGATTATTTGCTTACTTGTCTGCTTTAGATATCACTAGTCAGTTTGTCCGCAATTCACTCCGGTTTAGATAATTTTTTTAATGCAAAAAAATAAATATATAAATACTATTAATATTTGTTTGTATTAAGAAAAGAATTTAATTATGAACTAAAAAGTGGGTGCATTTATATAATAAAATAAAATAAAAATTATATGCATTAATAAATATAACAAAGAGTTATTAACATAACATTGTGTATAAGGTCTCGAGTTAATTTTTAATATAGTAGGAAAATGAAACAATATTGCGAGATCATTTCACTATATCATGATTTTTTAATTAAAAAAAGTGAAGACATTGTTTACACTAAACGAAATAAATTTTAAAATGTATGTAAACTGTGAAAAAACTACTAATGCTAATAAAATGCAAAGATAAAAAAATAATCAATCTCGTAAAAGTAAAAAATAGATAAGTATGATATTTGACCTCAATATTTCTTTCTAATTTACATGTTTTTTATATCATGTTAAGGGTTATTTTTTTCTAATAAGAACAAATAATTCTTATTTTTATAAACACATCAAGAAAATAAAGTTTATTTATATAAAACATAAAAGAAAAAAATATAAATAAATTAGAATAATATCTTTGAAATATTAAATACATAAAAAATAATTAATAAAAAACAATTGCTATTTAAAAAAGATGAAATCATTAATTTAAAAAATCTAAGAGAGAGTATTAATTTAAATATAGATAAACAAAATTAATGCAAATAAAAAAATACATATAAAAAAAAGGATGTTAATTAAAGATAAACAAAAAGAAAGAAAGAGGACAAACACTTCTGGGCCTAACCAACTAGGCCTTCATGTTTGGCCCATTTTAAAAAGGTCACACATGTGTGCATAGGCTCTTACACTACTCGAAATTTGGCGAATACAAAGAGAATCACAGATGAAATTTTCCCATTAGTATTTTACGATGAATTTTACCGATATAATTTTTTATCGCTATATCCATTGGTAAGCACCAACAGAAACATTTCGTTGGTATATATCGAGGGAATTGCATTGGAAAAAGAAGGCAGAAAAAATACAGAAAAGTACGATGATGTGTAACATTTACCAACAGCTTAAACGATGGAATAAGCCCGACGATAAAGTTCGTCCATAAATATACAAACATAAATAATTTCTCGGTATATATCGATAAAATTACAAACGATATTATAGTGGGATTCAAAAAGGCAAATCATACGATGACATGACACTTTTTATGGAAAGAATGACCGATGGAATGCCCGATGGAATAATTATATAGGTAAATCCATCAGTAATATTTGATTTATGACTTGGTGATCAACTCTCCTCTCCCCCTCCCCCATTTCTCCTTCTTTTTTATGCATTTTGTTTTTCTCCAAATAGCCACCCCCTCAATCTCAACACAATTCAACTTCCCATAACAAATTCAGTCACCACAACAATTGGTTTCTAAGCATTCGTGTTTTGATTCAAGTTTTATTGAGGATTCTCCACCTTAAATAAGCAAATCTACCCCTTTTTTCTTTAATTTGAACACAATTTTTAAATGTCAATTTAATTTTTTTTGCATATTTTTGTAGTATATGTATTTTGTTTATGTGTTTACTTGTTTTATAGTTTTTTCTCATACAATTTTATTGTATGAATTTATGATTTGTACATGTTATGGTTTGTTTTAGATTTTATAAAATTGTATTTATTTGTAAATTGATGAAACTTATGTTGAATTTTTTACTTTGGTGTTTTGTGATGAAATAAATAATGGCTTATTTAACGGGTTTGTGTTTTTATTTTGTCAATTTTATTGCTGAGTTTTAATTTTTAGTAAATATGTAGAAATTTGAATTTATGTAGATATATAATTGATAATGAATTAAGAGAACTATTAAATAGATTGAATAAGATTGAGCCAAACATATATTTTTGCAAAATTATTTAGTTAATATAGTTAATTAATACATGTTGATTCAAAGTTTTATTAATTGCGCACTATCTAATCCTAGAAATATTAGTGGAGGTGGTATTAGATGTCCATGTAAGAAGTGTAAGAATAAAAAAAATTATTGATCCAGATATTGTAATGATGCATCTTCTACAACAAAAGATTCATGGAGAAATATTTATGTTGGTATGCATACGAAGAACCATATGTTCCTCACGATACCATGGTAGAGAGGATGGTTGGTTCAACTTTTAGTGCTAGGAACGTGCATAAAATTATAAATGACAACAGTAATCTTTATAGGAATATGGTTTTAAATGTGATGGAAATGAACCAAAGTCATGTCGGTCAATGCCCAATCGTAGATGAAGAACCTAATGTAGACGCGACAAGGTTTTTTTGATATTTTGAAAGATTCTGACAAACCATTATGGGATGGTTGCACAAATCATAGTAAATTATCGGTTGTTGCACAAGTGTTCACCATCAAGTTAAATCATGGGTTAAGTGAGGTCGGTTATGACATAATTATACAATGGGCGAGAAGCATTTTACCTGAAGAGAACAGGCTGAAAGAGATCTTCTATTACGCTCAGTTCATGATGAAACCCGTTAGTCTAGGATACCTTAAAATTAACATGTTTCCAAAATTAACATTTGGGTATAAAACCCCTTAGTCTAGGATGAAACCCCTTAGTCTAGGATACCATAAAATTAACATGTGTCCAAACTTCTGCATGTTGTACTATCTTGAAAATGCAGAGTTGACCGAGTGCAGAACATGTGGCATTCTCAATATAAACCCATAACTAGTAGGGGAAGGATTATTGTCGCACACAAAAAACTTAGATACTTCTCAATCACATTTAGACTGCAGAGGTTATTCATGTCACCAAAAACTACTGAGCACATGACATTGCACCAATCACATGATATGGTGGATGGAGTGTTGGTGCACCCTTTTGATAGTAAAGACTAGAAAAACTTTAACAGTATGCATCCTCAGTTTTCAGTGGAATCAAGGAATGTGTATCTTGGGTTATGTATAGACGGACTCAATCCATTTGGGTCATTTGTTGCTCCTTATTCTTGTTGGTCGATGATACTCATAATTTACAACTTGCCATTGGGGATGTGTATAAGGTTGGAGTTAATTTTTTTTTATCTACGGTTATACTTAGTCCTAATAATCCAGGTCAGAATATAGATGTTTGTCTTCAACCATTGATTGATAAGTTGAAATAGATGTGGTCATTCGGGGCTTTGACTTATGGTGTATCGTGGAAACATAATTTTCTGATGAAAGCAACTTTGATGTGGACTATCATGATTTTACTGCTTATGAAATGGCTTCTGGTTAGAGCACGCATGGAAAAATAGCATGTCCATATTATACGGAAAATAACAATGCATTCACGTTAACAAACGACGGTAAAACATTTTTTTTTACCACCACCGAAGGTTCTTTCCAATAGATCAAAAATACAGAAAGAACAATAAGGACTTCTTTGTTGGAAGAGTTGAAAGGGATGTTGCACCGCCATTTCTTTCGGATGAGAAATTGTATGATGTGGTGTTGGAGTACAGTGACATTATGTTTGGTTTTCAATCTGGTAAGCAGAAGTTTCCTGATTTTAGCTTGATCCACAATTGGGTTAAGTGAAGTATTTTCTTAGAGCTTTCTTATTGGAAGACCAATCTCCTCCGCCATAACCTTGATGTTATGCATATAAAAAAGAACGTATTTGAGAATATTTTCAACACGGTTATAAACGTAAAGGAGAAGACAGAGGATAATATCAAGGCTGGAATGAATATAGATTTATTTTGTCACTGTAAAAATATGGAGTTGTTTATGTTGGGTCACGGGTCGCAAAGCCCAAAGCCAGCTTTGTCTTAAACAATAATGCACAATTACTTGTCTATCAGTGGCTTAAAAGTTTGCATTTTCCTGATGTCTTTGTTTTTGTCAAGCAATGTCAGCAAGTTTATTACACATCCATTCCTTCATTTAACAAGTTTATTAGAGTTGATTGGTTATCCATAGTGAAAACCAAACTCAGGGGCCATGTCAAGGCTGTTCAAGATGAAAATAATGAATTAATTGTGGGAGATGATGTCTTTCAACTTGGTGAGTTAGTTTATCCATATCGAATTGCTCTATCTAATGACTTAGAAGAAAACTCAAATTTTCACATCACTGATAATATTTTTGTTGATGTAGATGTTGAGGAATTGAATGGTGTTTTAAGCTCCATCGAACATACATAAGTCGAAGAAGATGATGATAGTGATAAAATCAACGTAGATGATTGCAATGGAGATGAGGACAAGTCAATTGACGAAGAAGAAGACAATTCTGATTAATTTGCACAACACGAAATTGTAATGACATAAAATATAATGTAATATTTATGGACAAAACTCACTTCAATATAATGACAATGATGTTAATATATTATTGAATTACAAGGAAATATTTATTTTATTATTGTGATGTGAGTAGACGTTATTGTGTTGTGCGTGCAGCTATGAATTTAAGTGTTTGCAAGATAAATAGATAGGGAATACAGATACAATCTGGCATCAAACACTGTTTTACACCGATGGATATACCAATGGAATGTGTCTGTCGATATATTCTTGAGGCGAAAGGAACTGTTCCCCTTGTTCTTGACACTGTTCATGATGTTAATTACACATGAATATACCGATGGAATGTGTTCGTCGGTATATTCCAGAGGTGAAGGGAATTGTTCCCCTTCTCCCTGACACTGTTCATGATGTTAATTACATATGAACATATCAACAAAATATTTTCGTCTGTATATTCCAGTAGCGATGAGAATTGTTCTCCTTTTTCTAGTACTGTTCATTGTGTTAATTACACCCGGATATACTGACGAAATGTTTCTGTTGGTATATATATTTGCTTTTGACCCTCTGATTGACGAGATTACCAACGAAATTACCGATGAAATGTGAACTCCAACGCACTGACTATTAATGCTTCTTCTGACTATGCTACACGTTCCCCGACGGAATGTGAGTTTCAAGGCGTTGGTAATTAATGCTCTTTCTAATTGTTGACTATTTACTCTTTTACTGATGGAATGAAAAGTCATAGGTAATATTTGGAGGGGTTTCTAAAAAATTTCATGCAAATTGAAAATTTTACTTTGACTTCACAGATAGAATCACCAACGAAAATTTTAAAGATATTAATATTTAATATTCTGTCAGGAATTCCTTCAGTAAAACCTAATATAAAAGACCATGAGCACAACATACGAGCTTCATCTTCTTTCATCCTCTCTCTATTTTTCTCTCTTCTTCTTCACTCTTATTTTGTTCACAACCCGAGCTAAAATCAAGCATCATCTTATGTTCTCATCTTAAGGTATGTTGTCTTTCTTTATTTCTCTATTTTTTAGGTTCTTAACTATCCATTTTTAATTTATTTTGTTTTTTTTTAATTCTCATCTGACACTAAGCACGCCATAAAGGTAAGAATGTTTCATTCCTTTTTCTTCTTTATTTGTATTTTTTTTTTTGCATTATTTTTTTGTCATTATTTTTGTTCAATTTTGTGTTGAATTTTAGTTGTTATTAAATATATTTTTTTCATTATTTTGAAGAATTTTAGTTATTTTTTTTCCAATTTTGTTGTTCAAATTCAATTAAATGTGTAGGATTAATCTTAATGATTATTTTTGAAATTTTATTAATTTTTTGTAAATTTAGAATTAATTCAGGTTATAGACTGACATTGTAAGATTATCATTTTTTTTAATTTTTTTATTAAATTTAAAAAAAAATTTGTAGAAAACCAGGTATTTTTAATACTGGGTCTGCATCTTACAGTGTCAGTCTACAGCCTAATATTATTCAAAATAATTGAAAACACATGCAAGGGGCCCACAAATATTTTTAAAATGCCCTTTGGAAAATTTGAATTTTTTTCTTTTTTTTAATATTTTAATATTATTATATTATTATATTATTTATTTATTAAATGGGCTGGACCCAGCCCAACCATCTGGGCTAGGCTGAAATGGGTCCAACCTGACTCGGTCTTTTATTAAAAACCTTCTCTCTCTCTCTCTCTCTGCTGGGCTGGACAATAGGTCCAGCCCATGACCCACATGGTCATTGGTCGAGCCCTGCAACCATGTTAATTATTTTAGTCGCTGCATACAAAATGAATCCTGCATATAGTGGCCATGGCTGGGGAAGAAGAAAAAAAAAAAAGAGACTACCTGGCATGAAAGGAGTGGTTGTTTGGTGGTCCTGATGGTGGGTCACGACGTGAGACTGGTGGCGGCATTGGTATAGGAGTTGGTGGCTAGCATTAGTTACTGGAGGAGGAGAAATCTATAGTATAAAGGAGGAGGAAGAATCCCACGGTGGTGTGGTTGCTCACTAGAGGTTAAGGGTGAGTTGATGGCAGAGACTGACGGTCTTGGGTGGTTGGATGGATGTAGAAGCCGAAGTCATGGTGGAGAGAGAGAGAGAGAGAATAAAGTTGACGACAATGGCAGAAATAAAATCAGGGGCGCTAGTTTTTCACCAATTTTGCACCTGAATTCCTTCCTCCTGCATAGAATCCACCTCTATTTATAAAAGATGGAAAAGGGACATTTTATCTTTATTGAGGACAAATCTTGGCCCTTAATTCAACCTGAAAGAATCTCAATCGTTAGCTCAAAGTGGCAATCATGAACTGTCAAATTTTGACAGTTAAAGGTTGTATGAGTTGACCTTTTTGAGGCAACATCACGACAATTGTGGTGTCAATCAGCCAAAAAGAACCATATTGGGGTGTAGTCAAATGTCAGGTGACACGATCAAAGAGTTGATGTCTTATCCCAAGTGCAGGAGTGTCAAAGTAATAAATAACCTGGCAAGACCGGGGTCGATCCACGAGGAGGTCAACTATATAAATTATAAGTAATATATATATATATATATATATATATATATATATATATATATTAACAAAGAGTTAAAGAGATCTTTAAGATGTGAGGATTAAACAATAATAAAAACAGATGTCAAGGTTAGAGGGTCCACTAATGGTATTAGAAATAAATATAGTATAAACTCTTTTTATTACTCAATTGGAAACCACACACAAAGGAGGTTCCAATCGGATGATTTATCCTTAATAGTTCATTATAAATTTTTAACATGATCATATTAATTATCTTATTTTAATAACACCATACTTTTAAATATTGTCAGGAATTCATGATGCTAACTTATGTTAACAACAAATCAAGTTCCTCTCATAACAACGATGTCGGCCGAAGACTATGAAGGATCAAGCATTTGATATACCAAGTGTTATACAACACAAATCTAGATTAACCATTTAACAAGTAAGGTATTAAGAATTAGTAAGATAAAAAGATAAGACATATTAATAACAAACTTTCTTGGATATAAACATTGAAGTTCATGTTGAGTTTATATTATACATATTCTAACACCATTAGTGAAACATTTTCACCTTGACATAATTAACTTAGCTAGACATAATGAAGAAGAAGAACACAATTAAACAAAATAAGAACATAATTGTGATATAAGTTAACTAAGAGAAGTAAAGGAAATGAAAATCATAAACAAGAGATTAATGAAAATAAAACATGAAATAGAATTTGAACATTACAAAGAGAGAAAGCAAGAAAATGATCTTGATCTAAAAACCAAGATGCCTAAATGAATGGTAAATGCCTTCTTTTATATGCACTCAAGCATTTTGGCTGGATGAAATGACATTGATGCAATCAGAATTTGGCAAAGTGTTCCTTATTAAAGTTGTTGGAAATCATCTCCTCTTTCCACCCACAATATTTCAGAGCATTTGGATCACTACAGCTCGAGATATGGCTAAACTATTGAGTAGTGCTTCTGGTGGACGTGGTGGATAATCCTCAAGCTCTTGTCTAGATGAAATGTCATTATTAACATCAGAACTTGAGTAGGTAGTCCTCATGAAAGTTGTTGGAATCTGTATCAGCTTTCCACCAAAAGAAGAATGAGCTCATTTGGATTTCTAGAACCCGAGATATGGACTGAACACTGAACAGTGTCTGAGTTGCAGGACATATTTGAACTTCTCTTTTGATGCTAAGATTTGGACTTCAAAACGGCAGAATTGAGTCTTGGACTCTTATAAATGTTTTAGGCCTATGTCTTAGCTTTCTAGCCATATAAATCAGACTAAAATCCAAGATCCACAACTCCAGATATGATCCAATGATTGAATGGTGTTCCAGTTTGAATTGAACCAGCATCTCTTTTCTAAGCTTAGCCATTTATTTGTCCTTTCACTTTCAATAGTTACTCACATAAATCAATCCTTTGAATTGTGAGATATGCATGCATTTAAATAAGCATTTACCATAAATTAAAACTATCTTATATTAACAGAATTGTTATTATAAAACATGCTTAAGTTACGGAATTTAATGATACTTTAAGTGTAATATGATGATATAAAACCTTAATGCGAATGCACTTTTAAGTATTAATCATCAGGCCATCATGGTGGTGTATGTTTTGTCCTCTGGCTTTCAATTCCTTTCAATTGCACCCCTGATTGGTCTAGAATTTTTAATTTTATGTAATTTTGCCCCTGCCGAACTTTAACATTAGCCTCGGATTTTAGCATTTTTTTTCATTTTGGTCCTTGGTTTCAGATTTATGCAAAATGACCCTCAATTAATCATTAAACTTTCATTTCTTTTCGATTTCACTCCTAATTTTGATTAATTTAGTCCCCAAAGTTTATTTTTTTATCCAAAATTATAGCTTGATTTTTTCTGTATATTTGAAATCCTCCTCAGCTTACTTTTGCCAAATCGCCAATCTTCTTGCTATTATTTTTTATTTTTTTTATTTTAAAAAGAAAAATGGTAATATTTAGAACCTAAAAATAGGTTATGAGAATGACTATAATTCCGGAATATGTCAAAGAGATAGTGTTGTACAAATTAAAGGATTCAATGTTGCAAGAAGGTAAAGAGATTCCAGATGTCAAAGAGATTGGTATAAATGGTGGGAGAACTGGTATAAATGGTGGGAGAGTCACTAGTCCATACCAATCTAAACCCTCAACACAAACATAGGTGAGTCTCATAAATATGCATGATGTTTCATTTAGTTTAATAATTGTTCTATTACTAATCAATATTCTTTGAAATTATAGACTGGTGTTGGTGTTTTCTCCTCTCAATACACAACACAAGCTAGTTGCATTGATTGGAGGGTGTAGAAGAACCAATATATGGATTTTGTTTTAAAATGTGTAAAGCTAGTAAGAACATAAATATTATGGATCATTATTGTTGTTATTGCAGGTTTAAATTATAGATTTTACTTTATTTAATGTGCATTTGTTTTTTGCTATATTTGATACTTATGTTTCATGCATTTTGTTTGCTATGGAATATATGTATTTTATTTCATTTGTTTATGTTGAACAATATCAAAGTTAAAAACATTAACATTATACACTTTTAATTAGTTACCAATAATAACTTTACACTTGAAAAACTAGCGTTCATATTGTGATTTTTTATCCAAACTCTATATAAGTTATCTTTCATTTTCTTTATTTTATCTAGCATTCAACCAATATCATTAGCAACATCTTCCCCTCTTGTAACTAATTCAATTTTATTAATAGGTTTGCACCAATCAATGAATATATTATCACAAGATTTGTCATCACATTTGTATAATATCTTGCTTTTGATTTTTATATCCTAACATCTACTTTTTTTTCCCATATTTCATGCACTCTATTCTTGAAATTTGGTCCGTCAAAGTTATTGCAAATTTATAGACTATTAGTTTTTGATGAATATGATGACATGCTGATAATGTGTACGCTTGTTGTTGTTAGTAAATTTGCTGTAAATTTTGGATTATTAGTAGTGCATGGTTTGGTTTGTTGTTTGTTATATCTAAGCTAGAAAATAGTATGTGTTTTTGCTAAAAATATTGGTTGTGTTCGCTTGAATTTTAGGTAGTATGTTTGCTATAAATGTTGGTTGTGTTTCCTGGAATTTTGGCAATGGTATTTGTTGGGATTAGGATGAGTTTTTTCTTGAAATGTTGGTTGTGCTTGCTTGAATTCAGGGCAATGCATTTACTGAATTTGTGGCAGTGTGTTTGCTAAAATTTTATGTGTTAGTTTGCTTTAATTTTTGTTGTTTGTATTCTTGAATATGATGGTGAGTTTTGTACTCAAATGGTGTGTTTGTTTCGATAATATGGTTGCAAATTTTTGTTGAGAATTGTTGAGAAAATTGTGTAAAAAAATGAAGAATTTTATGTTTATTATAATTGAAAATTGTGAGAAAAGAGGAAGGTAGTTTGTTAAAAATATATAAATGATGGCATTTTTGTATTTATAAATGCATTGAACGACGACTTCTTTTTCAAAAAACAAATAGTAATGGTAACTTCAGTGGTATTTTTATTATTTTAATACAACAAGAACTTTTTAGTCATTAAATGAAATATAATTGAATTCTAGTAAATAATTCGATATTTTTTATTGACTTGTTTTTATGCGTCAGCTTAAGGATGTAAAGTATTATAATCATATAAACTTTAGAATGTAAAGTGTAATTTCTAAAATAATATAGGCAAAGTGAAAAAATGAACAAATTATAGGAAGGTCGGTGTAATTAACCCTTTTTTTAATTTGGTTGTCGAGCTTTTTTTTTGTAATTTCATCATTGCAATTTATATTAGCATGGTTTTACGTGTTGGGATTTTTTTTATTTTGCAGGCACTTGTATATGCAAAGTATTATAGAATATTTAGATGTTAGATTAAAGATTAATTTGACAAAATATAATTTTAGGTTAGGGTTAAAGATAATTGAAAGAAAAATAATCAAATCTAACATAAAAAAAAAAGAGGCTCCCTTTCATTTTTCACTTTCAAAAGCACAAAAATCTTTAGTTTGGTCTCTAAAGTTTCAATTTATGCATTTATTTGGTCCATTTTACTTTAGCTTTTTACATTTTAGACTTAAACTTCATTTGTATCATGTTTTACTCCCTAAATAGCGATAGATGAGAGCAAAAGTTGCAGAAAAAGGTAAAAAAGAGAAAACGTATTTGGTCTACCATACTCTAATTACAAAAAAAAATCAAATTTAGCATCAAGTGGTTCATTTTAAAAAGATGAGTCCAACAAAGGTTATTTTTCCCATCAAACATGCCTTAAAAAATAGATAATGACCTCTCAATTTTAATTTTAATTTTAATTTTAATTTTAATTAACTATTTTTAAACCAATTAAATGATGTTTTGAGATTAAGGTCATGTTTGTTTCCTGAAAAGTGGTTTTCGGGAAACTATTTTCTAAACTTTCCTGTGTTTGTTTGTCATTAGAAAAGTTGGTCAATAGAAAACACTTTCCAGTCAAAGAAAAATTTGGCTTGGTTTCCAGAAAAGTGTTTTCCTAAAAAATTTGGATGGAAAACACTTTTCGAAAGTTGTGAAAAATTTAAAAATATCATATTATTTGTTGATTATATCAAATTTGGTCCTCAAACTTTTGATTGCTATATATATTTTGTTTTGAATATTTATTTTTTAATTTCATCTCTTAAAATTTATTTTTTATATTAACTTTGGTCCTCATTTTTATAATTGTTATTTGCTTTTCCCTTATCATTTTCTTATTGAAATTTTTTATCTATCAAATTTGGTCTTCATTCTTTTGATTGTTATCTATTTTATTTGAAATAATTTATGAAATGTTAATTATTATTATTATTTTAATTTCTTCATCTTTCATTTTTATTTTATTTTTTAGATTTGATTTCTATTATTTTGATTATTATTTATTTTATTTGAGATAATTTGATGAAATTATATTTTTTTTCAATTTCATCCTCATTCAACTTTTTAATTTGTAAGATTTGTTCCTCATTATTTTAATAAACTTGAGAAAATAAAATATTAATAAGTTATTTTCCAGTTTATTTTCCATGACATAACCAAACACTGCAAAATATTTTCCAACTTATTTTTTATTATACTACCAAACATCGGAAAATAATTTATTTTTTTAGAATTCACTTTCCAAAAAAAAATTACTTTCCAGCAAACAAATAGAACCTGAAAATGATTTTGTGGTTTATTGGAGTGTTTTTTTTAATGTATTTTTATGTGAAAATAAGATAAAATTATGATTTTTAATTTTCAGACTGGAGCCCAACTTTCCGGCCATAGGAGGTTATAAACTCAATCTCCAGTTTCATCAAACTTAAAAATGTAAGAATCTATAAATCAACAAAACAGAAATATGCACACTCTAGCACACAGTCCCAAAAACACCATCACTGCCACCACCAAGATGCTAGACCGAGTCCTCTCTTCCCGCCGTGTCACCTCTCACCTTGACGACTCCGATACTGACGCCTCTGCCGACGATTCCAAGACCAAGAAACAGAACCTCTCCTTATTGGCTTCTAATTACCTCTCTCGCTTGTCCCATTTCTGCTTCTGTCCCACTGCTTCTCTCCTTCTCTGTCTCTTACTAGCTATCGTTTTGATCACTTCTCTCGCTTTTCATTCCCGGAGTTTTGTCTGCGTCTCTGATCCCGGTTCTCGCGTTGGCTTCTTCGGTCTCGATGGTCTTGAGTCCGACTTTGGATCACTTGGTGTTCCCTGGTGTAAGTCTCTATCTCATCTAGCCTTTGATGAATTTATCTATCTATGCATTTGTAATTGTTGTCTGAATTTAATCCGGGTATCTGGGTCGGAGTC
>Ga0307507_10008207_pt1 | contig 14607 bp, 6 predicted proteins | sample 7_EM_MG_FD_207223 | JGI IMG/M metagenome (GOLD analysis project Ga0307507, IMG submission 207223) | Populus trichocarpa ectomycorrhiza microbial communities from riparian zone in the Pacific Northwest, United States - 7_EM | ecosystem: Host-associated > Plants > Roots > Unclassified | place... | reverse complement strand
GCAATTGCAGTACCCCCCCCCCCCCCGGTGATACCGACAAAAGGGGCTTTAAAGTTATAATTAGAGAAGGTTATGGAATTTGTAAAAAGGTCTTTATAATAAGAAAGTGGCTTTAAAGTTATAATTAGGGAAGGTTGTAAAATTTATAAAAAGGTCCTTATAATAAATGGTGCTGTAGCTGAAAGGATAACACATGCTATATATAATGGGTAATAAAAAAGTAAGTGGCTTTGAAGTTATAGTTAGGGAGATATATTCTAATATCCTAGTAGGATATATAATATGTGATAAAAAGGAAAGCGGCTTTATAGTTGTAATTAGGGAGATATATTTTGGTATCTAAATAGGACAAGTCTAATAGGGTATAAAGCTATATATATTATAGATAGAATCTGTTTATAATAATTATATTTAAAGTATAAGTGGAAAGAATTATAGGGTAAGGAGTTAAGTTTAAGTTGTAAGCTAAATAAGGTAAAGCGTGTAAGGAGCTGGATTAGGTTAGAGGACTGGTGGCACTATTAGTATTTAGTAAAATAATGGCGAATAGAAGGTATCCTACTGCAGAAGCATAAATTTAGGATTTAATATGCTATATTTATAGAGTGTAGTAGGGATAGAGAGATATAAAGGGTGTGGATTGAATTGGACTAATATAAATGAAAATAATTAAGATTTCCTATTTCTATCTAGGTTGTTGCGCTACTAGGATACGCGTAATTGGTAAAATATAGTGCTTATAGGTTTAAGTATATACATATTAGTGGATATATTTAATACTATATAGAAGGGGTTTAAATAGGCTAAGGCTAAGTGAAATTAAATTGTATAGAAAAGTAAAGTAATTCCACTAGATTCTGTTAGTGGCCTAGATATAGATAGATATAATTAGTAGAATGTAACGCTTGTGGGTTTAAGAACGTGTAAGTTAGTGGATATATTTAATGCTATATAGGAGTCTAAATAGACTAGGGTAGAGTGAAATTAAACTATATTAGGAAGTAGAGTGATTTTACCAGATTCTAACTGTGTCTTAGATGTGAATAGACGTAATTAGTAGAATATAGCACTTGTGGGTTTAGGGATACGCATATTAGTAGATATATTTGATGCTGTATAGAAGGAGTATAAATAGGTAAGACTTAATAGGTGGGTTTATAGATATTAGGCTTAAGGGTAAGGAAGCATAGCATCCTATAAAGTTGTTGCTACTGCTAAGGATAACGTGGCATAGGAAGGCTGTGTTATAGAGTTAACTATCTGCCTATTATAATGGAAGAGAGAGTATATTAGTAAAACTAATTAGGAATAGCTGAAACGTGCTAAAACTATGGCCTATTAGGAGAGGAGTAATAATAAATAGAATAAAGACCTTACTAGCGTTCTATGGTGTTTAGAGGAGGAATTTATAGAGAAAGAGTAACTGTCTTATAAATAGGCATAGTATAAATTAATCCCTCTTGCTAGGAAGGTATTTATAGTTTAGGAGTTTTATAATGCGTTCTATAATAGAAATACCTTGCTAATATATACCTACAGAATCTATTATTGTAAGTTTGGTAGGATAGAGCTGTGGGAGGTTAGTTAGGATATATAGATAGCAAGTTAGATTGAGAAGAGGAAGAATTTACCCTTTAAGTATAGTAGCTGTTTTCCTGTAGGGGAAGGAATTCTTATGTGTAGATTGCGTAAGGCATCTAGGGTGAGGTGCTTTACCTAGTATAACTATACTATATACCAAGCTAGGATATGAGTATATGTTTCCAGATAAGTTAAAGGGACTTATACTAATTAAGGAGAAGCTTATTGCGCTAAATGCTTATTATAGGTTTATTACTAAGTATAGTATCTTAAAGAGCTAAAGATAGAATGTGATATACCTAAAATATATTAAAGGGTATATTATAGTGTTTTCTAATAATGTATAGGAGCTCACAACAAATTTTCTACCTTATTTACTCTTAAAGGTTTTAGATAAAATTTATATATTATAGTAAGGAAGGGAGAAACCTATACTAAGTAACCTCTTAGCACTTCTGTTAGTGCAGTGCTATATTATAGAGAGAGCGTTAATGTGGTTAAAGAGGCATAATCCTTTATATACCAATATTGATATTAATACAGCTGGAATGGATAGCTAGGAGGCGCTGGTGTATAGTGTGCCTTCTTAAGTTTATAAGCGTTTAGAATGGAATAAGCTATTGGTGTAGAAGAAGGCGTAAATAGGGTAGGTTGTACCGCCCATAGAGTGTAGTTTAGAGGAAGATAGCTTAGTAGATATTTGGGAAATTATAGTAATACTTAGGTGGGAGGGTAATATAGTAAGCAATAGGTATAAGGGGGAGGAGGATTGTAAAGATGGTAAAGATAGTAATTATAAGGTGGACCCTAAGGATGCTAATAAAACTATTTATAAGATTAGTTCTTCTAGGATATTTGCCCTTAATACTAGGCCAGATATTACAGATATGGAGAAGCTATAGTATATTTATAATGCTTTAAGGGGAAATAATTTCTGTAACTAAACTAGTGGGAGTACTTGGGTGGGATTAGCTAAGATTTGGTATAAATATGCCTCTAAGCCTTATATTGTTGTGTTTTAAGGTAACTAGTTTATTAATTCTTTTAACACCTAGTTCTTTATAAAAATATTTATAATACTGTTCCTGTTTGGAAATGGGGGTCTATACTAAGTAAAGGAGAGTATTAAAGATATAGCGGAGGGTATAGGAGTGGCTTTTGAGGTAGATGCTATAGCATAGAGTCTCCTATTATCTTGGAATATAAGCCTAGAAATATGAGCATAATTAGTACTTTAGTAATATAGTAGTCGTTTTATAACCTACTATATTTTTATATTCCTTGTCTTTAATATACTAGTGTTACGGAACCCGACCGCAGGGGCCTCCATAGGAGAACCCCGTGCTCTCGCGTACACCTCGCGTACAGCTTATGTCAGCTACGCGAGGGTATATCACCTCCTTACGCCCTCGACCCTTACAATCGATCGCGCAACGTCTTGTAGACTCCCCAAATACATACACTTTGTAGCCATTGCCCACGTTCCGTAACATTACGTTGCGCCTTTTTCTTCACTGACGCTTAGCCTACAACCAATTCTACGTCTCTACGATACCGCAGACGCTGCCAGAAGCAGCGTGTCCACAAGTTACCTCACTTCGTACTCCTAAAGAATCAACAATAGTAAGACAAAATTCCTTACTAGCCACTATATTAAACTTAAAGAACAACCCAATACCTATATTGAAACCACAATACCAATTAGTCCTAGGAGGATTTAATTTGTTAACCCTAGCCTTAACCCCTAAAGGGAAGCCTAGTGGCTTAAAAGACTATAATAACCATAAGGGGGACATTAATAATGTCTTATCCTTTATTAACTACACAACCATAGATAAATAAGCCGAAGGGCTACTACCCATTAAGATCAAGATATAAGACGCCAAGATATTTATAAAAATAGTAGCACAAGAACCTAACAAATACTACCACCTTCTATAAAACTACTATCTAAAGCTTACACAAGCTAAGATGCGTGCTGCCTAAGATTATAATATCATCTAAGACCTATAAGCTCGTGAGGCGCTCGCTAACAACATACACTAAGAGATTAAAGACGACCTCTGCGCGTCTAAACATAATGTCCAACGATTAAAGAAGGCCGAGATTATACTTATTGCTACAGTTACCGAGAGAGAGGGTATAATTAAATACCTACAATCTTAGCTTAATGAGTATATTTATAACAATACCAGACACCTCTTTACTGCATATAACACTACCTAAGTCTCTACGCCCCTGGCAACCTTACCTACTCAACACTTGACGGAAGGTTAGCGCTAAGCAGCTTTACCTAACAGGAACCCCTACTACAGCAGCGGCAATAACAAAAGCCACAACAATTAAACCTAAACTACCACTATAGGGTCCAATACACGCTACCCTAATCCCCCAATCTTTAAGGGTGACCGCAAGGAATACAGCCACTAGAAGATGCAAACCCGCAAGAAACTGGCCTAGAGCGCCTACCTTTTCCCCATAGAAGATACTAAGATTGGCTATATTATTAGACAAACAAAGGGCATCCTATTTAATAGGCTTTTCGCTTAATAGGAGACTAGCAGTCCCTAAAAATAGCAGTCCTACTAGGAAGTCCTTAATAACCTTAACTAAATATACCGCAACTATAACCTAGTAGCCACTAGTCGAGCTAAACTACGCGCCCTAAAGATAAGTCCTACTAAATTATTCAACAAGTTCTATGTTAAATTCTAGAAATACACCAGAGTTCTTACCTAAGACGACGCTAAAGACCAGGAAGATCTCCTTAAAAAAGTCACTTATCGCCTTAGTTACGCAGCCGCCAGCTATAACTATAACGACATTTACAATATGGTAGCAGCCCTACGGAAGATTAAACGACGGCTGAACCAGATCACTACTACAAACCCCCGCCCAAAGACCTCCCTATAGAAGCCCTCTAGACCTACTAAACCACCGACGCCAAGCACGTTAGAACGAGTTCCTCTCTGGTTTTAACTTTAAAATCGTATATAGGCCAGGAGTATAAGGTACTAAGCCTAATAGCCTAACACGCCATTTACAAGACCTTCCTTAGTTAGAAGATAACCCTTATAATTAATTCCAATAACAAATAATCCTAAAAGCACAAAACTTAGCCCTAGGTATACTACCCAAGACAGAACCAACCACCCCTTAGCTTTATACCACAGAACTAAAGTTACCCCCTAAAATCAACAAACTTATTACCGCAGCATATAACACCCCTATTAACCCATTACTGCATCAACTAATTGCCGCAAAGATCACCAGTACCTGTATACTACCTACTAACCTCCAAAGCTTAGGCCAGATTGATATAACAGCCTTAGAAGTAAAAGAGAACAGGCTCTATTATAGAGGCCGTCTATTTATCCCTAATTTAGAAAACCTGTAATAGCAACTAATCCAAATAGCCCACGACCTCCAATTAAGCGGCTACCTAGGTAAAGGAGGAACCTATAAGCTTCTTAGCTGATACTACTTCTGGCCTAAAATAATAGACTTAGTTGAACGCTTTATAAGCGCCTACCACAGCTGTAAACGTGCTAAAGCATTTTATATAAAGTACCAAGGACTATTACACCCTCTACCAGTACCTATACGACAATAGGCAGATATCGCTATAGATTTCGTTATTAACCTACCACTTTATAAACGACATAGCCGAACCTATAAGAACATCCTTATAATAATATGCCGACTTATAAAAGAACGCCACTACGTCCCAACCGAAGGCGTAGCCGTAAGTAACGTTACTAACGCCTTCCTCCGCGAAGTCTACCGACTACACGGGTTACCTAACTCTATCACGTCTAACTAAGGCACGCAATTTAACTCTAACGTATAGAGGCGGATCTGCTAACGCCTTAGCATCTCCATTAAGATATCTACATCCTTTTACCACAAAACTGTGGGATAACCGGAAAACACTAACGCTAGTATAAAGGCGTACTTACGACAGGTAGTCGTCTATAGTTAAAACAACTGGGTAGACCACCTTCCGCTAGGTAAATTCGCAGCAAACAACCACGTTTTAGCCACTATAGGACTTACCCCGTTCTTCGCAAATAAAGGATATCACCCATAATCTGGTATAGAGCCACTAAAGCCTATCGATAAGAAACTGCCATATAGAAAACGACTTAAGATGCTACTTACCGATCAATATGCAGACCGTATAAAAGACCTACTCAACTACTGTAAAGGAGAGATGGCCTGGGCCCAAGCAAAACAAGCTTACTTCGCTAACTGCCACAGAACACCACCACCTAAGATACGTATTGGCGACTAGGTATAGTTAAATACATATAATATCTCTATATAGAGACCTATAAAGTCACTTAATCACAAGAACCTTAGCCCCTACTAGATTAAATGAGTTATTAATAAAGGAGCTATATATAAACTAGAGCTCCCGCCTGCCTTAGCCACCCGTGGGATATAGCCCGTGTTTTACCTATAGCTACTACACCTTTACCAGCCTAACCCTCTACCAGGACAAACACAGCCTAAACCCCTACCGGTACTAATCCAAAATAAAAACGAAGACAAGAACCATAAGGAGTGGACCGTTAAACAAATTATTAACTCCAAATACTTTAGTAAAGGCAGAGGACGGCGGCTCTACTATAAAGCTACCTATATAGGATTTGATATAGATTAGCCAGAATGGTAACCATAGGAAGATTTTAAAAACGCAAAAGATCTAATCAGCGATTTCCACTACGCAAACCCACAGAAACTAGGCCTAAGCAGAGATTTTGTACCTAATCCCCTATAGGAGCCGTCACAGCTAAATCGTTATATATTACCGTCACGTGACTACTCTGATAAGATATTAAGGAACTTTAACCGCCAGTTAAAGTTGTCTAATTGGTCAGATTTTAGACGCTAAGGAGAAGCTAACTAATTAGGATTTTCCATCCCTAGGATGGAAAATCGCTATTAGCTCGCTTGCTACTAGCGCCTTAGCAACACCCTCGCACCTTACCAAGTCCCTAACAGCCTCCTTCCCCTCTATAGCCCAGTACCTTCGCATAGTAGCAACCCACAAGCTTTAAGTCAGAAGCACCTATACAAGCCCGTCACACCTATAACGATATTCCTTCTTCTAGATACCCTAAGCATTTCCCCCTACATATATATAGCAACTATAGCGTCGCCAGAGCTCCGCCTCAATAGGAGGGGGGGTAGTGTCACGGAACCCGACCGTAGGGGCCTCCATAGGAGAACCCCGTGCTCTCGCGTACACCTCGCGTACAGCTTATGTCAGCTACGCGAGGGTATATCACCTCCTTACGCCCTTGACCCTTACGATCGATCGCGTAACGTCTTATAGACTCCCCGAATACATACGCTTTGTAGCCATTGCCCGCGTTCCGTGACAACTAGTTAGGTTAAAAAATTGTTGTATTAGTATACTAAGTATAAAAAGGAAGGACTTTCTAGAGGTAGAGTGTATTGTATAGTTACTAAGCGCTAAAAGGCTGAAGAGGGCTAAGAAGGATATAGAGGTTTTAGGAAAAACTATTAATAAGGGTGTTAACCAGCTGTTAAGGAGCCTATTACTCTATAGGTATTGCTAGCCAATATCTAAAGAGCATTTCCTATATATATAGTAAAGGATTAAGTCCCTTATAGTTTAGTATAGCATCCTGGCTATATAGTTTACCTTAAACCTAAATAATATTACAAACCTAGTAAAGCTGAGGCTAGTAGTATATAGAAGTTATAAATTAGAAAAAGCAAAAGCGTTCCTAATAAGCCTTAATTTAATATATAAGCGGGCATAACTGGCGATATTAGATCCTATTAGTTTAGTAATATTCTTCTATAGGGAGATCTCTATATTCTTTAAGTACTATATATGGATAGGGGAGGAATTGGTGTTTAGGTGTATTAACCAATATTTTGGCGTGGTAGAGATAAATAAGTATAGTGCGCTTTACCTTTACAGACTCTTTTGGCTTTATAGAAACATAAACCTATCTTCTACCCTATGGGATATAGTAGGGGATAATTAAACTATATATTAGGAGCGGGTTATCTAGTATATAAATAGTGTCTTTATAGAGGTTTATTTGCTATATAGTCTTTTCTGTTATATGGAGCTATTTAATATAAGGTTAATAATATAGGATTTTAACTAAGAAGTATTCTTAGCAGTTTATGTAGAGAGGTTAGTGATGTTAGATATATTATTACTGCTGTAAAACAGCTAATAATTTACAGCTGCATTTAATAAGGAAGCTAATTTTTATACTAGTTCTACTTAGATCTATACTTATAGTCTAACTTGTGTAAAATACTCTATAATAGGGCTGTAAAGGAAGTAAGGCCTTTGCCGGTTTAAGGCTCCCTAGAGATTAGTAAAGAAGACGGCGTTTACTATAGATGGTATGCTATAGATTTAATATAGTTATAATATAGTTAATTAGTGGAACAAGACCATTATAGTAGGGTTACGGCATAACTATAATATCTTGTTTATTACTACGCAGCGTAAAATAATGGCAATTATTTTCTATATAATAAATTATGTAACTAAAGTTAAGGATCTGGTATTAAAACGGGTAGCTATAGTGGTAGAAGTATTCTGTCTCCTGGATGACTTAATTATGGAGCGCTAGGTAGAGATGGCTGGTAGTTATAAAGAGGGTAATAGTATCTAGAATAGAATGTAGCAGTTCTTAATAAGGGTTGTAAACCGGATTTTTATAGAGCGGCCGTTGTTATAGGTAGAGGTTATTACTTATTTGCTAGGTTATAAAATAGAATTTATAAATAATAATATCTGGATATTTGTAAATGTATCTGCCCTATACTAGGATGTCTTCTAATAATAGCACTACCTGTGGTATATAGGCGGTATGGAGAGTCTAGATAAAGGAGCTGATAAGATAGTGCTACTAGAAGAGGCTGGATAGAGGATTTCTTTTATATAGGTATATTTATATTACGGCAGACTTCTACAGGGGCTATTACTTTATAACTATATGTCTGTGGTTAAACTGAAGCGGAAAGGTAAGGTTACAGCCGCTTAAGGAGAGGTGGAATTTAATAGTACTTGGTTACTTTTATAAATATAGGTGTAGGTATTACAAGGCCTAGGAAATCATACAATTGTCTACCTAGATGGTTACTTAAGTATAAGCTTTAGTGAGGATGATAAGATATATAGGAGGTATATATAGTAAACACCTGTTTTGGATAGATGTAGAAAAGGTATCTAAGAAGACTAATACTGTTGATATAGGGCAGCCGTATAATACCTTGCCCTCTTTGTTCCGTGGGAATTGTTTTTATTAGAGGTAATAAGCAATATTAATACTATTTAGGAGAGGGAAAAGCAAGCTCTGCCTTGGAGGTTATTGTGCCTTGTTAATAATATCCAGTTGCTGTACTGATCTGCTAAAGATATAAACCGCAATATAAAGTAATAGGCTGCTATGTCTAGAGAGTTAGATTTTATAGGGGAATCTGTTAACTTGGATATAGCTAAAGGTAATAAGAAATTAAGAATAGTTTACTAGTTAGATAATATTGGTAATGCAACATATTTAATTAATATACTTAGTAGTATAATAGGAAGTTAGCAGATTACAGCTAGTTTAGAGGAAATTTCGGCTATAGTATAGAAACTATATCAATTCTAAGTAACGGCCTTATGTTTAACTAATAACCTCTATACTATAATGGTTCCTAAGAGAGGAAAAAGGATATTAAGTGTTTTAGGATAACTATTTTTACAAATAGAGATTTTAAGGCAGGAAGATCTAAGGTATATTAAGTTATAGTAAAAGAGCCTCTTAAAAGAGTGCGTGAAGATAATTAAGGGAATATAGCGGCTGTTAGATGTTAATATAATAGCTTATAGCGCAGCTGTGTATAGTATGCTGAGTGGTTTTAGAGACTAAAATATCTATATTATAGTTATAGACTTAGAGACCCTTGCCTGTTACAGACGCTTTAAGTACGATGTTACGACTACTTGGAGAAGAGTCGGCGGAAGCTAGTTGGTTAATATAGGTATGGTCTAGGATGGATCCGGTGGAACTATATAACAAGGAATGGTAACTGAGGTTATATGGTGTTGAACGTATTAACTGTATTAAATAGAAGGGACGTTATATTTAATATAGACAATACGCACCTTATATACAAGAGAGGATTTCTTAGGAGTATAGTTATGTATTTAAAGGACCTCAGTCCTTACTATAGATAGTTCTCTCCTTGTAGTGAATCTTAGAATACAATTAGAGTTAATCTATTAGGCAACCACTCCACCAGTTATTATTATGTTGTTATTTTGTTTGTACCTATATACTTAGCCTAATAACAGAACCCACCGTAGTCTAAGCTATAAGGTTCCGTTACACATTCACTACTAAGGTTACGGTATTGGAACAAAATTGAATAATATGCCACCAAGAGCAGCACCAGTCATAATAGCGTTGACGGCAGCCACAACCTTAGGGCTAGGTGATACTAGTATGGATAAGGGGGATTCTTAAGTGGTTACGCAAGGTCAGTTACAGGAAATGATTAATCACTTATAAGATAATAATAGGATACTCAAAGAACGTATTAATGGAATTAGAGTAGCAAAGATTAAGTTACCTTTAATTAAATAATTCTTAGGAGAGAAGTCGAAGCTTAAGGGATTTCTTACGCAGATGTACTTTAAGGTAGTACAGAAAGGAGCGAAGTTAGTAATATTATTAGATTAAGTAGCCTATGCAGGATTGTTCCTAACGGGGAGGGCACTTAAGTGGTTTAAGCTGTATCTTACGGAAATATAGGCTAATGGCATAACAACTACTAACTAAGATATACAGTATATATTTACCAGTTAGAACGGGTTCGTAGAGCAACTAACACAGATATTTAGAGACCCGGAAGCTATAACCACAGCGGAACGAAAGCTTCAGAACTTAGTACAACGCACTTTAGCAATTAAGTATATAATACAGTTTTAAACACTAGCCATATAGGTTAAGTGGAATAATAAGGCGCTTATGGCATAGTATAAATAGGGACTTAAGGCTAAAGTCTAGGACGTAATTATCCTAATAGAAGATGCGGATACTCTAAGAGAGTTAATAGATTAGTTAATAAAGATCAATAATAGAATCTACTAAAGGGAATAAGCTAAAAGAGGGTAAGACAGAGTTCCATAGTTGTATAAGGCGTAGAGTACGCAGCGATAGACATAGAGTTAAAAACTATAGAATGGCGCAGAGCTAATAGACTTAAGCGGTACTAAAGAAACCTAAAGATAGAAAAAGAAACTATGGAAACCTAGAGGTTAAGAATTAAGTGATTAAAAGACCTAGGAGCAGAAGCCAAACCAGGGATCTTAGTAGCAGAAGATGTTTAGGCGAACTCTATAGCAAAAAAGATGGTTTAAAGATGGAGCTTGCATAAATTGCGGAAAACAGGGTCATTTCGCCAGAGACTATAGAGGTGGTTAGAGTAACTATGTAGTAAAGGGAACCAGACCAGCAGACGGCATATATATATAGAGGGATAATGGTGCACTGTAAGGAATAAAAGAATGTTTAATTAACAGTTTTGCGTATTATTATAACAACGCATGCCGAATTCATGAGGACGCTAAGTATGGCGCAAGCTATTAGCCACAAGAGCTAGAGTTAAGAGGACTTAAAGGAACTAGAGAGTTAAACAAAGAACAAAATTAACTCTACAAGCTAGATTAGGATGTCACAGCAACATGCGGACAAAGATTAGTAGTAATGACAATAGAGTTAGAGTACTTATTAATTACCAGTAACGAGGACAAAAAGGAGGCTAACTAGGAGCACTTAAACCTTAATAACGCAATAGAAGTAAAGACTAAGACCATTACCAAACAAGGTTTAGTAACGGATATTATAATACCGTTAAATACAATTTCTATCGCTTTACAAGATAATAGGAGTAATATTTAGAAGAAACTAAGCAAGTAGATAACTACTAGTGCTAGCTTATTACTCAATAAAGATAAAAGGCCATAGGCTCAAGATTCTTAAGAAGAGATAAGAGAAGCTTAAGATTCTTAAAGTAAGATAAGACACACCTAAGGACCTACAATAGACGAAAACTAATAGGAAAGGGCAGCAACTTAGTTTAGTAACAAATGAATAAGTATAGGACGCAAGTTCAAGAACTACAAGTTTAGAAAACAAATAAGAACGTTAACAATCCTAGGTAAACGCAGTGTTCAGCCTAAAGATTAAACAGTTAATACCAGGATTAAAAAGCAAGACAACTATAAAGATCTAGCTACAAGACGTAGAAAACAAGAAACTATGGATAAGTTCAGGATAAAAATCATTATATAGCAAGAGCAGAAGCTAAACAAGAGATTAGCTATACTAGGTTATATAATAGACAGAGCACCCATATAAAGAGTTACTAATAGGCCAAGTGCAGGGACACCTAAGGTAAAGTAGTTAAATAAACTAGAATAAGAAGAGGATCTAGATATTCTAACTAGGTTTAAAGAAAGACATACTAAAGGATGTTATAATGTAGCAATAATAAGGTACTTTCTAACGGATAGACCATACACACTAAACCAGCTGTATGGAAAGTGGTATAGGCAACAACACAATAATAAATGGGAAGATTTTTATATATAGCTAGATAAAAAAGTTATCTAAAACCAACCTATTACGGAAAAACGTATAAGTTATATTAAAGGAGTATTAATTATAATATTAAGGAACCTAGAAGAAAGGTCTAGGGACTAGAAAAGTAAATAACAAATCTTAGTACCTATAGTAGAGATACCAGTAGTTAGGTTAACTAGGTATAGGTTTAAACTTAAAAACAAAGATAAACTAAGAGTTAACCCAAAACATATAGCGCATTATATACTATTATAGATAGCTTATATAGATAATACATGCAATATATATAGAGCACCTAAAGATAAGAACTAAAAGTACCTAGTAAGGATATATTAGGCACTAGAGGAAAAGCGGTTTAGGAATACTAAGTATATACATAGTTAGCACCCAGTAGAAGTATAAGGTTAAGGGGACTTAATACTTTAACTAGGAAGGTTTCTTACAGAAGAATGCCTAGATAGATAATAGTGGTAGAAGTGCCTAGAGAACACTTATTTATAGTATATAGAGGAAAAGAAATGAACTAAGTATTGGCTAAAGTTAGACTAAGTATAAGTAGGATCGAGCAGCCAATAGTTAGGAAAAGGGGAGGCGCATAAGACTAGAGGGAACTAGTATTAGAGCCTTAAACCCTTAAAGGAATTTAAGGATAATACCTAAATTTAAGAGCTAAGTGGCAAGATCAGCAGTTTAAAGTATTGGTAGATAGTGGAGCAACTAGGAACCACATATTACCAAAGGTAGTAGAAAGGATAGGGTTACTATATAGATAGAAGGAACACCTATATCTACTTATAATAATTTTAGGAGATTAGATAGCCTATAGAGGAGGTATTATTAATTTTAAAACAGGACCTATTTAGATAACTATTAAAGGGAGACTAGTTAGAATGTCTTTTAATATCCTACTATTGGGATAGGATGAGGCGATACTAGAAATGCCTTAGTTATAGAAGTATAATCCAAAGATTGATTGGGTTATAGGTTAAGTCAATATCAAAAATATATAATAGCGCAAAGTGCGACAGTAAACCAAGTTAGTATAGTACTAAGTTAGAGCAATATATGAAGAGACTAAGCGAGGCTTAAGTTATATACCAAAGAAATACCACAAGTATGGTAAAAAGTTATAGTCACTAGAAAGTGAAAAGCTGTTAGAGTATATAGCTTAGGACTATAAGATAGAATTAGAAGAGGGAATAAGTCTAAAGTTCTTTCTAATCTATAAGCTTACTGAAACAGAGTTAGTAGCGCTTAAAGAGTTTATTTAGGAGAACTTACGAAAGGGATATATTAGACTATTACAGTTATCGGCAGGATATCCAGTATTGTTTATCCCAAAGAAAAACGGAAAACTTAGAATGTGTATAGACTATAGACAGTTAAACAGCATTACTAGGAAGGATAGATATCCTTTACCTTTAATTAGCGAAATCCAAGACAGGATAGGCAATGTAAAGATCTTTACAAAGATAGATCTAAGGTGGGTGTACTACCAAATTAAAATTAAGGAAGGCGACAAATAAAAGGCAGCCTTTAGGTCAAAGGAAGGACTATATAAACTATTAGTTATGCAATTTGGGCTTATAAACGCACTAGTAACGTTCTAGAAGCGAATTAATAGTGTGTTAAGAGAACACTTAGATAAATTTATTATGGTATATCTTAACGACATTATTATCTACTTAGAAAGTGAGGAAGAGCACGGAGAACACGTTAAATAGGTCTTAAGGAGACTATAAGAAGAACAGATGCTAGTAGCAATTAAGAAATACAAGTTCTTTACTAGGAAGACCGATTTTGTTAAATTTATTATTAAACTAGGCTAACTTAGCATAGATCTAAAAAAGATCAAGGCTATAGTAAATTGGCAGGAACTAGAGAATATTATGTAGTTAAGATTGTTCCTAGGGTTTTGCAATTACTATAGAAGGTTTATAGCGCAATAGTTATAAAACATTAAGCCATTTACGCGGTTAACAAAGAAAGAAGAACTATAGGCATGGGGAAAGGAGTAATAAGAACTATTTAAAAGAATTAAAGAGTTGTTTACCTAGAAGCTAGTTCTTAAGGTCTATTAACCAGGTCTAGAGACGGTTATAGAAACAAATACATTAGACTTTACACTAGGGGCGTACTTCCTATAGAAATATTAAGATAGATGGCACCCAGTAGCATACTATAGTTGGAAGATAATACTACTAGAGTTAAACTATAACATCTACAATAAGGAGTTGTTAGGTATAGTTACAGCACTTAAGGAATAGAGAGCATTCTTATAAGGCATAGAGAAACCATTTATAGTTAAGACGGACTATAAGAACCTTATAGGATTCCTAATAACAAAGGAACTTAACTAAAGACAGGTTAGATGGGCGGAAATGCTTAT